>Ga0207690_10001591_pt1 | contig 14182 bp, 9 predicted proteins | sample KBSC23metaG_FD_184315 | JGI IMG/M metagenome (GOLD analysis project Ga0207690, IMG submission 184315) | Corn rhizosphere microbial communities from Kellogg Biological Station, Michigan, USA - KBS C2-3 metaG (SPAdes) (version 2) | ecosystem: Host-associated > Plants > Roots > Rhizosphere > Soil ...
GTCATAATACAATGTATTATGACGTTGCCGTAGACGAGTCAATACTCCGATGCGAGCAAAGCCGACTATTGCCCGTGACGGCTTGCCCGACTGGAGGCGCGAGGTTGCGGAGCCCGCGGAATGGGCCCTTGCAGATCACCCGGAAAGAACTGGGCTCGCGGTTGGAATTAAGTCACGCCACGAGACGGAAGGTCCCAAACCCCGAAGGACCGGACTTGGCAGTGCTTCAATCGTCGAAAGAATTCGATATTTGCCAGCAACACTCAAAAAAGTGACGGCTGGCGATGGCCTTAGCGCGACCTGGGCCCGGTTTCTGTTTCGTCAGAAGTCTGTTCCGCAAATACCTGCCGCGCGGCCGATGCGGCACTTCTCACGTGATCCTTGGCAGCCAATCGTGCGCCTTCCGGATCACCCTGCGCAATTTCGGTGTATATCCTCCGGAGCTCGGCCGAACTCTCCTTGGATCGGCCGCTTCGCGACATGGACGTTGCGCGAAGCAGCGATACACGGGCGTTCAAGCGCCTCACCGCGTCGGCGAGGACCCCGTTCTTGCAGCCCTTGAGAATTGCCTCGTAGAAGTCTTCGGTAGTTTTGACTCTCCCTTCTGAATCTTGCTGCTCGACCGCGTTTTCAAATCCTTCAAGAGCCCTTCGGATTTCGGCAATAATTTCGGGCGAACCGCGCTCGGCGCATAAAGCAACGGCCTCTCCTTCCAGGAGTGCTCGCACCTCGTAGATTTGCTGCGCCGCCTCCCAATCGATCACGGCCACAGAAGGCCCGACGTTCGGCGAGTTCACCACTAGATGCTCAGCTTCGAGGCGCCGTAACGTTTCGCGGATCGTCGTACGACTGACTCCCATCAAGTGGCAAAGGCTGGATTCGACGAGGCGCTCACCGGGACGAAATCGTCCCGAAGAAATTGCCTGACGGAGCTTCGCTGCGGTCTGCGACGTTACCGTCTCGGGTTTGACCCTGAGATCTTGGCCCGCGTCTCTCGCAGAGGGATTGTCTGACGCTCGCATGCGGAGTTTCCTTGCTACGCAGGTGACAAGTGAACCCGCTCGAAACCAACGCCAAGTTCAACGCCTAGCGCTTGCAACAAAATGCACCGAGCTTCAAGTTCAGCTTCTCGCCGGCTTAGGAGGATGGTGACCATCAAACCGGGTTTGCTATCGTTTCAAGAAGGGCGTCAACGGTCGCGCCAGCTCCGTCCCAATCGAAGGCCGAGAAATTGCGCATGCGGCTCGAGAACGTCGGACCGGCATAGAACATTTCATACTGTGTATGACGCGACCCAAATTCAGACCCAATCGCATCCCAGGCAAGGTTGAACAGTTTGACCCGGTCCACCGCGGAAAGCACGCCGCTTGCTTGCGTGCGTTCGATAAGCTCGGATGTCTCGACGCTCGTGAGGTCGAGGTGGGACGAGGGCCGCGCTAAAACTGAGCCGCCGGCAAGCTCGCGAAACCGGTTGATGAAATTGGGGTAAAGCTGCTGGCTCAGCACCTGCGAACTATACTGGATCCCTGGATTGGGAATGAAATACTTCCCGTGATACACCCCGTTCACCTCCATGGCGGCAACCATCGATAGCACCTGGTTGACGTCCGCCGCCATTTGCCCGAGCGCTTCCTGCGTGCCGGGCATTCTAACGGTGCCGTTTGCCTGCGACATGCGATAAGCTAGTCCAAGCAGGAACGTGAGCTTGTTGCTCAATCTGATCTGGGCCGGGTAGTTTTGGTATGCCATCACCGGCGTATCAAACCATTGGGCCCTTGCAATTTCCACGTCGTTGTGAACGAAGACGCGTTCCCACGGGATCTTTACCTCGTCGAAGTAGACGACTGCGTCATTCTCGTCGAAGCGCGAGGACAAAGGCGCGTCGAATTCGGACGTCCCGAGCTCATAGGATCGCCGCGATATGAGTTTCATGCCTTTGGCCGAAAGCGGGACCATGGCCGTGAAGCCGACTTTTTCCTCGCCAGGCTTCAAAGGCTGCACTGCTGCTACAAGAAGCTCTTGTGCCATAGTCAGTCCCGTTGCCAGCTGTCGGGACCCCTTGATCGTTATTCCCTCGGCGTCTTCATCGACGATCGTTGCGTTGACGGGCTCACCGGGCTTTGCCGGGGGCAAGCGATCAATCTGCGCGGGGACGATTGCGTACCCGCACCACACGTCGTTGTCTCGCGCCCACGTGAAATAGTCATTGAGAGCGGCCGCCCGCGCACGCCCATGTCTCTCGAAAAGATCGATCGACATGACCATACCGGACAATGCGGAAGCCACATGGTCTGGTGAGCGACCAACCCACCCGCATGTGATCCTCGAGATCTCGCTGATGGCCTTGCGCCGCTCGACCAACTCCTCGTAGTTCGTAGGAAGCTGCCAAGCGCGGCTCACCTGACGGCCAGAGCTTGGTGAGGCGAAGGTCATTTTCTCGATATTGTCCGGGTGGGCCGCGAAGTCATAAAGCGACGCGCCAACTCGAACTGAATTGCGAAATGCGGGGTGGTCGACATGGTCCGCCACCGCTTCTCCGTCAAGGAAGAACGACCGGCCGTCCCGAAGGGCTTCGAGATGTTCGGCGCCAGTTTTCGCGGACAGAGGGGTCTTCTCCGTTTCCCCATTCGGGCCTGCCATCATCCATCTCCTGTAGCTGCAAAAGCTGGTCTCGACGCATTCGCGCAAGATTCGTGAACTGGCCTGCTTTAGCGAGTGTGCAGCGCGTTTGCTAGACAATAATACAACGTGCATTGGCCACGCTTGGAGCGCGCAGAAGCAGCACGCTGATCGCCTTCCTCGGAGGAACAAATCGCTTGCTTAGAGAAGTATTGTATGATGATATGATTGTCATACGTAACAACGAGTCGGTCGAGTGAGAGTGAGATTCGATCCGTGTTTCTTGGGGCGAGGTAGTGAGAGTTGTCAGCAATATCATCGGATGTTTGCGGGAAATGTCATCGCGCTCTGCGCGAGGCTCCGACACGCTAGCCTGTCCTTGATGCGGTGACGGCAAGAACCGATGAAGACCGAGCAAGGCACTTGCGCTCCACCGCCAATAAGAAAGGCCGTCGTAGACGCGAACGCTATCGCGTTGCACCTGGAAGAATCAAACCTGCTCCGGGATGCTGCTTATGTTGGCGGTGAGTGGGTGAATGCAGCAGACCGTATCGAGGTGCGCAATCCTGCCGACGGTAACGTGATCGCGTCGGTACCTGACATGGGCGGCAAGGGAGCCCTCTCCGCAGTCGATGGTGCGCAAATGGCATTGCCGCATTGGAAAGCACTGACGGCAAGGGAGCGCGCCAAGATCCTTCGCCGCTGGTACCATCTGATCCTTTACCATCAGGAGGACCTTGCTCGTCTCTTGACTGCGGAGCAGGGGAAGCCGCTTCGCGAGGCGCGCGACGAGGTCGCCTATGCTGCGGCATTCATCGAGTGGTTTGCAGAGGAAGCTCGCCGCATCGAAGGGAACCTCCTTACCCCTCATGCTCCAGACAAGCGACTCTTAGTCTCCAGAAGTCCGGTTGGCGTGGTCGGCGCCGTAACGCCTTGGAACTTCCCGCTGGCTATGATCACGCGAAAAGCTGCACCAGCGCTTGCTGTCGGCTGCACAATGGTCCTCAAGCCATCGGAACTCACCCCTTTGTCCGCTCTTGCCTTGGCCTGGCTCGGTGAAGAAGCGGGTTTGCCAGCTGGCGTTCTGAACGTCGTGACTGGGAGGCCAGCGCCCATCGGTGATGTGCTGACCACCGACCCCAGGGTGCGGAAGTTCACTTTCACAGGGTCTACCGCCGTAGGCAAGATCCTGGCTGCCAGATGCATGAGCACAGTGAAACGTGTTTCGCTTGAGCTGGGCGGCAACGCCCCGTTCATCGTGTTCGAAGATGCCGACATCGAAGCTGCGATTGAGGGGGCCATCTCATCGAAGTTTCGCAATGCAGGCCAAACCTGTGTGTGTGCCAACAGGGTCCTCGTTCAGTCAGGCATCCACGACCGTTTTGCTACTCTATTGGCCGAGCGCGTATCCAAGTTAAGGATCGGTCCTGGCCTCGATGATACGATGGAACTCGGCCCCTTAATTGATGACCGCGCCGTAACGAAGGCAGAGGCCCATGTCTCTGATGCAATTGCATGCGGCGGACGTCTTCTCACGGGAGGTACTCGTCCCGAGCGTGCCGGCACCTTTTTTCTCCCGACGGTGATTTCCAACGTGCCAGAGGAAGCGCTTCTTTGTCGGGAGGAAACTTTTGCGCCTGTCGCGGGCCTAGTCCGCTTCGAGACCGAAGCAGAAGCCATATCTCTCGCGAATGGTAGCTCTTCTGGTCTCGCCGCCTATCTGTTCACTTCCGATCCTAACCGTATCTGGCGCGTCAGCGAGGCCCTCCAGTTCGGGATGGTGGGCGTGAACACTGGCGCGATCTCAACCGAAGTGGCTCCGTTTGGAGGGATCAAAGAATCTGGCTTCGGCCGCGAGGGCTCCCGATACGGAATCGACGAATATCTCGATCTCAAAGTGACGTGCCTGCGTGTGAGCTAGCGAAGCGAGGTCGCCCTGCCCTCGGCCGCATACAGGCGGCCGCTAACTCTTAAAGCGGAATAAGTGGAGTGCATATGGCGACTGCCGATCAGATTGCGGAGCTTTTGGTCAGTCTCGGAGGGGCAGCCAAAAGAAATCTGGGCACCGCGTCTCTCGTCGAGGCCGCCATCCGCAAAGGGGAAGGGCATCTATCAGCGCACGGTGCGCTGGTTGTGGCGACCGGCAGGCATACGGGCCGCAGCGCAAGGGACAAGTTTATCGTCTGCGACGGCCAAACCGAGAGCGAGGTGTGGTGGGGCAAGGTCAACGTGCCAATGGCGCCAGCGCACTTTGACAATCTCAAGGCCGATTTCCTGGCATCGCTCGCTCAGAAGAACTCGCTCTACGTCGCCGACCTGTTCGGCGGCTCGCAGGCCGAACACCGCGTCAACGTGCGCGTGATCAACGAGCTTGCGTGGCACAACCTGTTCGTCCGCACGATGCTCGTGCGCCCCTCGGCGCATGAGCTCGCCCACTTCGCGCCCGAATACACCATCATCGACCTGCCGAGCTTCCGCGCCGACCCCGTACGCCATGGTTCGCGCGGGACAACGGTGATTGCGCTCAACTTCTCTGAGAAGCTGATCCTCATCGGCGGCACCGCTTATGCCGGTGAGATGAAGAAGAGCGTCTTCGGCCTGCTCAACTACCTCCTGCCGCCCAAGGGCATCATGCCGATGCACTGCTCGGCCAACATCGGGCCCGAGGGTACCGCGGTTTTCTTCGGCCTTTCCGGCACCGGCAAGACGACGCTTTCGGCTGACGCCTCGCGTGAGCTGATCGGCGATGACGAGCACGGCTGGTCGGACAGCGCCGTGTTCAACTTCGAGGGCGGCTGCTACGCCAAGATGATCCGCCTGTCCGCCGAGGCCGAGCCGGAAATCTATGCCACGTCGAAGATGTTCGGCACCGTGCTCGAGAACGTCGTCATCGATCCGGCCACGCGCGAGCTCGATTTCGACGACGCCTCGCTCGCCGAGAACAGCCGCGGCGCCTATCCGATCGACTTCATTCCCAACGCCTCCGCGGCGAACATGGGGCCCGTGCCGAAGAACATCGTGATGCTGACGGCCGATGCCTATGGCGTGCTGCCGCCGGTCGCGCGGCTTACTCCGGACCAGGCCATGTACCACTTCCTGTCCGGCTACACTGCCAAGGTCGCGGGCACCGAGATCGGCGTCACCGAGCCCGAGGCGACCTTCAGCACCTGCTTCGGTGCGCCGTTCATGCCGCGCCACCCGTCGGTCTACGGCAACCTGCTGAAAGAGCGCATCGCCAAGGGCGGCGTGCAGTGCTGGCTCCTCAACACCGGCTGGACCGGCGGCAAGTACGGCGTCGGCAAGCGCATGCCCATCAAGGCGACGCGCGCGCTTCTCAACGCCGCGCTCGACGGCAGCCTGAACGATGTGGAGTTCCGCAAGGACCCCAACTTCGGCTTCGACGTGCCGGTGGCGGTCCCCGGGGTGGACGGCGCGATCCTCGATCCGCGCTCGACGTGGGAGGACAAGGACGAATACGATCGCACCGCCCACAAGCTGGTGCAGCTGTTCGTCGACAACTTCGCCCAGTTCGAAGCGCATGTGGACCAGGGCGTTCGGGACGCAGCGCCGCAGGCCGCCTGACGCGGAAATCGTTCGAACTGGATTGCCTACAATGCCGATGGGCGTCGTGTGCTCAGCTCGTTGCTGTCATGTCGCAAAGCACGTCCAACCACCATGGTCATATTGTATGACACGCCGTTGTCGTTGTGGTCAAAGTGAATTGCCGAGCGACGGAGAGGCCAGCTTTTTGGACCGATAAAAATGACAGCGTTGAAATTACAGCGCGCATGTGAGTTCGAGCTCTGCCGCTGCCGAGGGGCAAGCCGCAATTCGGCCGTCCCTTTATATTCTGACCACCTAGCCAAAGTACGCCCTCATGCTCAATGAAACTTCCGCACTTCGCGTGTGATTTAATGCACTTAGGCCTCCCCCCATACTTTCCTTGCCAAGGTCTGAAAAAACAGCTTGCATCGCTGAATGGTACCTGACAATAATACAATCCGATAAAACGGACGTCTGGCTACCGCGGCGAGGAAGCAAATTATGCTTTGTCCGCCACCGCTTGGCGCCGAGATGAAGCGGCAGCGCGAAACTGGGAGGTCATATGGGGTATCAGCAGTCTGGTCGGCGTGGCGAATGGAAACGCCGATTGATTTTGGCCAGTTCGGCATTGGCCATGATTCTTCCGACGACCGCATGGGCCCAGAGCGACCCTGACGCCCCGGCGAAATCGACGGACCAGCAAGCAGACAGCCCACCGGCTGAGGCAAACGCGGGATTAGCGGACATCGTTGTCACAGCGCGAAAGCGCGAGGAAAATCTTCAGGACACCCCGATCGCCATCACCGCGTTCACTTCCAACGCTCTCGAGGCCCGACAGGTCACCAACATCGGCGAGGTGGGTAATTTTGCGCCCAACGTCAGCTTCGAGAAGGGTGCTGCGTCGTCCGGCTCAAGTTTTGTGCTGACGACCTTCATTCGCGGCGTGGGGCAGAGTGACTTCAATCTCACGATCGATCCTGGCGTCGGCTTGTACGTAGACGGAGTCTACGTCAGTCGCTCGGTCGGTGCATTGCTGGACACCGCCGATGTGCAAAGCGTCCAAGTGCTGCGTGGTCCGCAAGGCACGCTATTCGGCAAGAATACGATCGGCGGCGCGATCGTCGTGACTTCGAAGAAGCCATCCTCTTCCCTCGAGGCAGAGGCTGAAGCGATCACCGGACGGTACAATCGCGCAGATTTCCGCGGTATGTTGAATTTGCCCGTGAGCGACGCCATCATGCTCCGTGGCACGCTCTCGTACCAGAGCCGCGACGGCTATGTCAGGCGTCTGGTCGATGGCGGCAAAATGGGTAATCAGAACAGCTTGGCTGGCCGGCTGCAGATGCTTATCGAGCCGTCGAGCAACTTCAGCATTCTCCTCGCTGGCGACTATACGCATACTCGCGAGGAGGCCCTGCCGACAACTCTGGTGGCGGTGAACGAATCTACCGATCCATCGCTCCACCTTTTCAGCCAGTTTTACAATTGGGTTGCGGCGCCGATCGCTGCTGGCCACCCCCCGCTTACGATCTGCGGCGGTCCCGGGGTAGCCTCGCCAACGAACGACCCCCGCTGTTACAATTCGCAATGGATCACGGGCAACAAGTATACGACTAATGCCTCTGCTCCGAACCGGTCCGATCTCGACCTTTGGGGTGTGTCCGCGGTGATGAACTGGGACATCGGTTTCGCCGACCTTAAGTCGATCTCAGCCTATCGCAAACTGTCGAGCCACTTCTTTCTCGATAACGATTCGTCGCCGCTCCACATCCTGGAAGCGTCGAACGATTATTACCAGAAGCAGTTCAGCCAGGAATTCCAGCTGACCGGTAAGGCATTCGACAATCGTCTGAACTGGCTTGTAGGCCTCTTCTATCTCAAGGAGAAAGGCACCGATCGGAACCACCTTATTGCTTCGCTGGCGGATTTCCTCAGCGGCGGCTTCGTGGACAACGACAGTTATGCCGCCTTCGCCCAAGCGACCTACAAAGTGACCGACGCGCTCAATGTAACGCTTGGGGGGCGCTATACGGATGAAACGAAACGATTCCTGCCGGATCAGCTGATCACGCAGGATAAGACCGGCGGTTCGATCCTGGCCCTGAGCCGGCTCTTTATCCCAGACCTGACGTTAAACCCGAACGGCGATCGTATCCTTCCTCCGATACAGGGTGCGACCCACGCTAAGGAGTTCACCCCTTCGGTCAGTGTCGACTATCGTTTCACGCCCGATGTTCTCGGCTACGTCAGCTATTCCAAGGGATTCAAAAGCGGCGGCTTCACCCAGCGCGTCTTTCCCCCGCTGCCGCAAGTTCCCGATTTCAATCCCGAATTTGTGACCAGCTACGAGGCAGGTCTGAAGACCGAGTTCTTTGATCATCGCCTGCGCCTCAACGTGGCGGCGTTCGTGGCCCACTACAACGGTCTCCAGATCACCATCTTCGATCCGAGCGGCGCGTTGTTCGGCGGGGCGACCCCGACGACTCGCAATGCCGGGCGCGCCAAAATACAAGGTTTTGAGCTCGAGACCGATGCTCGCTTGTCGGATTGGCTACTCTTCAATGGCGCCCTCGGCTATACCGACGCCAAGTATGTCGAAGTCTCTCCGCTGGCAACGGAAGTGACGCTGAACAGCAAGCTGCCCTATGTGCCGAAATGGACGGCGACTGGCGGTGTCACCATCGGGAGCTTCGCGTTGCCATTCGGCAAGATCAGCTTCCGCGGCGATGTTTCCTATAAGGCATCACAGTTCCTCACGGCCAACAATACGCCTGCCCTCTTCCAAAGGGCCGTCACGCTGGTGAACGTCAGTGCCTCCCTCTCCGACCCGAGTGATCGTTGGACGCTGACCGGCGGCGTCACCAACCTGACGAACCGCAAATACTTGACGGCTGGATATGAGTCGCTGGCCGCTGCGGGCTTCGCGGAAGGTACCTATTCCCGTGGTTCGGAATGGTTCCTTCGCTTGCGTTACAGAATGTAGCTCTTCCTAAAGGGGGCTCGCCGGCAGGAACTTCCCTAGGTCGCTGAGCCCCCGCTCGCGCGATCCGCTTCGGAGATCGTCTAGCGCAGTCGTTCCGGACGACTGCGTGGGAAGGCCGGCTTCCAAACGAATTTTTGGCAGGAAGGAATGATAACTTGGAGCTGACAATTGAGGCAACTCGGAAGGTTGCGGAGCAGTTTCAGCAACCAAGGACCTACGGCCACTTCATTGGAGGTGAATGGCTCGCAGGCGACAGCGGCGATTTGATCGAGCTGAGGAACCCTGCCACCCAAGCGAAGCTGGGTTATATTCAATCAGGCAACGCAGTCGACGTCCGGCGCGCGGTTGACGCCGCTCATGCTGCCTTCCCAAAATGGTCGCGCATGTATCCAGCAGAACGCCAGCAGATCATTGCCGGCATTATACAGAAGTTGCGCGATCGCAGGCTGGAATATGCAGTCATGGAGACGTTGAACAACGGGAAGTCGATTTTCGAGGCCTACAATTTCGACATCCCGATTGCCCTCAGTTTCCTGGAACCTTTCGTGGGCGCCGCCTTCGAAGTCAAGGGCGAGACCTTCGAGGTGCCCGACGCGACGGTGCTGTCGTTTCGGGAGCCCATCGGTGTGGTCGCGCAGATCATTCCGTGGAACGTTCCGCTAATCATGTTCGCCCTTAAGATCGGTCCGGCCCTCGCCGCAGGGTGCACTATAGTTTTGAAGCCCTCCGAAATCGTCTGCCTGGCGGTGATGGAGTTCGTCAAGGACATCGCGGAACTCCTGCCGCCTGGCGTCCTAAATGTGGTCACCGGATATGGGCCGGCCATCGGCGAACCGCTCATCACCGATCCGCGTGTTCGCAAGGTGGCGTTTACCGGATCGCGGGCGACGGCCCAGAAGATCATTACGATGGCGTCGGCCAACATCATACCGCAGACAATGGAGCTTGGCGGAAAGTCAGCTCACATCATTTGTGAAGATGCCGATTTGGAAGCTGCGGCCGAGTCCGCTGTGATGGGCAATATCGTAAACAAGGGCGAAGCCTGCATCGCAGGCACGCGGCTGTTTGTGCATCGCAAGATCGCGGACGACTTCCTTCCTCTGCTCAAATCGAAGTTGGCGGCTGTGCCGCAGGGCGACCCGCTTGACCCGGCGGTCGTGCTGGGGCCGCAAGCCTCTCAGATGCAGTACGACAAGATCTTGAGCTACATCGAACTAGGCAAGCAGGAGGGCGCCCGGGTCATAATGGGCGGGGAGCGTGCGATCATCCCCGGTTTCGAACAGGGTCTGTTTATTCAACCGACGCTGCTTGGTGACGTGCGCAGTGACATGCGCGTCATGCAGGAAGAAATTTTCGGGGCAGTAACGGGGGTCTTCCTTTGGGACGACGAGGAGGAGATGTTGTGCCAAGCGAACGATACCACCTACGGATTGGCAGGCGGCATCTTCACAAGGGACCTGTCGCGGGCGCACCGGATTGCGCGATCGCTCGAAACCGGCATGATCTGGGTAAACCGTTACCTGAACTTTAAGCCAAATCAGTGGGTCGGCGGACACAAGGCGAGCGGATTTGGAACAGAGGGCGTTCGTGCGACAATGGACCATTATACTGTCATGAAGAGCATCGTCATCAATCTCTAACCCGTGTCGGCGAGTGGCCACAGACCTCCTGCTCGTGGCCCAGACACCCTGGAGCGCCAGGGACATTCGCACCAAAACCCAGCGAGGCAGGCGCTCGCCATTCAGACGCCATGGCCAGGTCGTGAAAGATAGAGAAAAGACGATGCCCCATTCCTCGAATAGCACGAACTCCGCAGGAGCTCAGCGAGTTGAGACCTCGCTTCGACACGGTGCGCGCGCGGCAGTGACAAGGTCGCGCGACGCGCCGTTCTCCATCGAAGAAATTACCCTCGAGGATCCGCGCGACGATGAGGTGCTGGTCCGCCTTGCTTCTACGGGCCTGTGTCATACCGACCTGACCGCGCGTGATCAGCTCTACCCGGTCCCCCAGCCAATCGTTCTAGGGCACGAAGGGGCCGGGGTGGTCGAAAAGGTCGGCGCTTCGGTTCGTCATGTCGAGCCCGGCGATCATGTCGTCTTGACGTATCTAGCCTGTGGCGAATGCCAAACGTGCCGAGACGGCGCGCCGGCTTATTGCCTCAACCTTTTCGCGCTTTGTTTTGCTGGGGTACGAGCGGACGGAAGCAGTGCGATCTGCGACGTACGTGGTGGGAACCTGCATGGCCACTTCTTTGGCCAATCCTCCTTCTCGACTTTCGCTTTGGCCAACCGCCGCAATGTGGTGAAGGTACGCCGCGACGCGCCATTGGAATTGCTGGGCCCCCTTGGTTGCGGGATTCAGACTGGCGCCGGCGCGATTCTAAATGTCCTTCGCCCGGTCGCTGGACAAAGCCTGGCGGTCTTCGGCGCCGGCGCCGTTGGCCTGAGTGCCGTGATGGCCGCGCGCCTGGTTGGCGCGTCGCCGATTATCGTAATTGACGTCAACCCGGCCAGACTTTCCCTAGCCAGTGAATTGGGCGCTGATCTTGTGTTCAATGCCGCAGTCTCAGACGTTGTAGCACTGATCCGGGCCGAGACCGGAGGAGGCGTTGATTTCGCCCTCGAGGCGAGCGGTGTGGCTCCCGTGCTTCGGCAAGCGATAGATGCTCTGGGGCAGCGAGGCATCTGCGGGATTGTGGGGGCATCGGCGATTGGTAGTGAGGTCAGCTTTGACGTTCCCGATGTGATGATCCGGGGCAAAGTCATTCGTGGGATTGTCCAAGGTGACAGTGTGCCCGATGAATTCATTCCGAAGATGGTCGATCTCTATCTCGACGGTCGCTTTCCGATTGATCGGATGATTAAGACCTATCGGCTCGACGACATAAATCAGGCTGTGGCCGACGCCGAGGCGGGACTGGTCGTTAAGCCAGTAATTCTCATGCACTAATGGTGTTCCCCGTTACGTCCGCGCCAATCAAAACAGGTTTCGTTTGTGCCGAGCAACCCCACCAGGAAAGCAGATTTCGGATTCTTCCAAGGAACTGAGGATTGGGACGCAAGACTCAGATCGTTGTTGTTGGCGGCGGGGCCGGAGGGCTGGAGTTGGTTCGCCGACTGGGTGCGCGATTTGGTCGGAAATGTCATGATATTATCCTAGTAGAGAAGAACCGCACACACATCTGGAAGCCGCTCCTGCACGAGGTTGCGGCGGGTTCGCTCGACGCCAATCTCGATGAGGTGGGTTACCGAAGTCACTGCCATCGATGGGGCTATCGCTACTTCAACGGCGCCCTTGAAACCATCGACCGAGAGGGCAGAGAAATCATTGTCGCTCCGTTGCTCGACGAGGATGGAAGCGAACTGGTGGGGCGGCATAGAATTCGTTTCGATTACCTCGTGATCGCTATTGGCTCGGTTACAAACGATTTCGACATTCCGGGAGTTGCCGAGCATTGCATGCTCCTCGACGAGCGCACCGGCGCGGATCGATTCCGCAGTCGTCTTCTGGATCATTGCCTGCGAGTGTCACGAGCGATGTCGATTGATCCGTCCGTCGATGCACGCGTTCGCGTCATAATTGTTGGGGGCGGCGCCACGGGAGTCGAGCTAGCCGCCGAACTGTACAATTCGGCAGCCGCGCTGTCCTACTACGGGCTTGAAGTGTTTGACGAAAGCCGGTTGCAGGTTTGCTTAGTGGAGGCCGGACGGCGAATATTGCCCGCCTTGCCCGAGCGTTTAGCCAAAGCGGCCCATGCCGAGCTGGTGGCCCTCGGTGTCGATGTCCAGACCGATGTCCGGGTGACCGAGGCGGTGCCTAACGCCATTCTTACGGACGTCGGCGAACGAATGGAAGGCGATCTGTTGGTTTGGGCAGCCGGAGTAAAGGCACCAGCCACGCTCGCGTCACTCGGGCTCGAGACTAACCGCAATAGTCAGCTGGTGGTCCGAGACACGTTACAAGTGCTGGGCGATGAGCGCATCTTCGCTCTTGGCGACTGTTGTTCTTTCACCCCTGCCGGTGCTGAGCGACCGGTCCCACCCCGCGCTCAAGCAGCGCACCAAATGGCGTCCAACGTGTATGGAAACATTGTCCGGATGCTTAGTGGTCGTCGGCTCAAGCCCTTCGTCTATCAGGACCACGGCTCGCTTGTATCCCTGAGCCGTCACTCCACGGTGGGAAGTCTGATGGGCAATCTGATCGGAGGACGCATGGCGATTGAAGGCAGACTTGCCCGATTGGTCTACACGTCTCTCTACCGCATGCATCTCATCGCCATTCACGGTTGGACAAAAGGGATCGCGCTATTGCTAGTAGGGCGAGTTAATCGGATCATCCGCCCTCGCCTAAAGCTCCACTGACGGCGCTAGATTTGTTCGGCGGCATTGGCACAAAGAAATCGGGCAGTAGCGACGGCTGCTAAGAACGCGTGAACCCATTCGACGTAAATGGCGTTATCGTCCTCGTCGCATACATTGGCAGGCTGCGAACATTCCTTTTCCCGATCGCCCCAGATCAATTCCCGAACAATCTCTTAGGCAGATCAGAAGCGCGTCAGGCTGCTATGCGTCGAGCGCGAGCGGTCGCCTTTTGCAGTGCATCGACGAAATCCGCGACTTTGTGGACCAGGTCGTCGTCCAAGTCGCCCTCGCGCAACACGAGCGTCGCTACGGGCCGACGCTGAGCAAGCTTTGTCATTTCCAAAAGGACCTTGGGGCCGCCTCGGCCGCCTACCGTAACGAACACCGCAATGCGACCGAACTTGCCCGGGTGATCCAGAAGATAACGTCGCATCGGCGATGACATGTGGCCGCCCATACTGGCGAGCCGAGGACCACTAGATCATAGTCGGCGGGGTCATGCTTTGGACGACGGATGTGACCGGGCTTTTGCTTCAGGGCTTCGCGGGCTGAACGCAGATAGCCCCATAAGCCGGCTCGGCTTCGCTCGTCGTGAATGCGCTCGAGGTCCGCGCAGCAGCCGCGCGAGATCGCCTTCGCCACGTCGTGCGTGTTGCCGCTGCGCGAATAGTCGACA
>Ga0207690_10001594_pt1 | contig 14158 bp, 13 predicted proteins | sample KBSC23metaG_FD_184315 | JGI IMG/M metagenome (GOLD analysis project Ga0207690, IMG submission 184315) | Corn rhizosphere microbial communities from Kellogg Biological Station, Michigan, USA - KBS C2-3 metaG (SPAdes) (version 2) | ecosystem: Host-associated > Plants > Roots > Rhizosphere > Soil ...
CGCGGATATCCCGTTCCAGCTCAAGCTCTGTAATTTTTAGCCTTTGCGATGAACGTGAAGACCGTCAAATGCCCGACCTGCGGTAAGCCGGTGCCTTGGGTGCCGGAAAACCGCTACCGCCCGTTCTGCTCCGAGCGCTGCAAGCAGATCGACCTCGGCGCCTGGGCCGCTGAGCAATACACGATTCCCGTGGTGGACGACGACGACCTGCCGCCCGAAGCTCCAGGCGGCAGCGACGGCGGCACGAGCGGCAAGCTCAACTAGCCGTCCGAGTTTCCGTTTCCTCGCGCATCCATTCGAAGACGGGCAGCGTTGCCGGCAGCACCGGATCAACGCTGATCGGCAGCGTCTGCCAGGCGAAATCCTGGCCTTCCAGCGCGCGCAGCGCCCCTTCCCACGCCGTCACCTTGCAGAAGTGCAGCCGCACATAGGCGTGCGGATAGTCGTGCTCGATGGTGTGCCACGGCACGCAGGTGCGCAGCGTCACATCCAGCTCTTCCTTCAGCTCGCGCGTGAGCGCCGCTTCCACCGACTCACCCGCTTCCAGCTTGCCGCCCGGAAACTCCCAGTAGCCCGCATACGGCTTGCCCTCGGGGCGCTGCGCCAGCAGGAACTGGCCATCCGGCTGCACGAGCACGCCTACGGCCACTTCGGTGATCTTGCGGCCGTCGGGCGTGTGGGTTGGCGGTACTTGCGTCAGGTTGTCAGTCGACATGCTGCCGCCCATGCTTGCCGCCCCAATCGCGCGCGAACTGCCACGCCACGCGGCCCGAGCGCGAACCGCGCTCCAGCGCCCATACCAGCGCATCACCACGTGCGGCGGCGATGTCCTCGTCGCTGCAGCCGAAATGCTTGAGCCAGTGGCCGACGATGGTCAGATATTCGTCCTGCTTGGGCGGGTAGAACGACAACCACAGCCCGAAGCGTTCCGACAGCGAAATCTTCTCTTCCACCACTTCGCCCGGATGGATTTCGCCATCGGGCATGTGCTGGTAGGTCTCGTTGTCCTTCATGTACTCCGGCAGCAGGTGGCGCCGGTTGGAGGTGGCGTAGATCAGCACGTTGTCCGATTGGGCCGCCACCGAGCCGTCCAGCGCCGACTTCAGCGCCTTGTAGCCCGACTCCCCCTCTTCGAACGACAGGTCGTCACAGAAGATCGCGAAGCGCTCAGGACGCGTGGCGAGCTGCTCGACGATGTCGCCCAGATCCGCCAAGTCATCCTTGTCGACTTCGACCAAGCGCAGGCCGTCCTTCACGAATTCGTTCAGGCATGCCTTGATGAGCGACGACTTGCCGGTGCCGCGCGCGCCCGTGAGCAACACGTTATTGGCCGGCAGCTTGTGCACGAACTGGCGCGTGTTGGCGACGATGGCGTCTTTCTGGCGCTCGATGTTGTGCAAATCGCTCAGATGGATCGGCGGCAATTGGCGAATCGGCGCGAGATAGCCGATGTTGCCGAACAGGCTCTGGCGCTTGCGCCACCGGAAGGCAACGGCCTCGTTCCAGTCGGCTTCAGTCAGTTCAGCGGGCAGCCACTGCTCAAGCCGCCCCAGGAAGCGGTCGAGCCGTGCGGAAAGATCGGACGACATCAGTACAGGCTCCGGATTACGAACGGTAGTCCGCGTTGATCGACACGTAGTCGTGCGAGAAATCGCACGTCCACACCGTGGCGGTGGCGCTACCGCGGCCAAGGGCGATGCGCACGGTGATCTCGGCCTGCTTCATCACGCGCTGGCCATCTTCTTCGCGGTAGTCGGGGTTACGACCGCCGTCACGCGCGACCCAGACGTCATCGAGCCACAGGTTCACGCCATTCACATCGAGGTCCGTCACGCCCGCATAGCCGACGGCGGCGAGGATGCGGCCCAGGTTGGGGTCCGATGCGTAGAACGCCGTCTTGACCAGCGGCGAGTGCGCAACCGCGTAGGCGATCTGGCGGCACTCTTCGACATTGCGGCCACCTTCGACACGGATGGCCATGAATTTGGTGGCACCCTCGCCATCGCGCACGATCTTCTGTGCGAGGTCTTGTGCGAGACCGGTCAGTGCGTCGCGCAGTGCGGCGTAATCGGGATGCGATTCGGAATCGATGCGCGGCGTGCCCGCACGGCCCGTGGCAATGATGACGAACGAGTCGTTGGTCGACGTATCGCCGTCCACCGTCACGCTGTTGAATGAGTGATCTGCCGCGTAGCGCACGAGTCCTTGCAGCACGGCTTCGTCCACATTCGCATCGGTGGCGATGAAGCCGAGCATCGTCGCCATATTCGGGCGGATCATGCCCGCGCCCTTGCTGATGCCCGACATGCGCACCGTCTGGCCCGACAGCGTGCACGTGGCGGACGCGGCTTTGGGTACGGTGTCGGTGGTCATGATGGCTTCAGCAGCGGCGAGCCAGTTGTCAGGCTTGGCGTTGGCCTGCGCGGCCGGCAACCCAGCGATGATGCGGTCGACCGGCAGCGGCTCCAGAATCACGCCCGTCGAGAACGGCAGCACCTGCTGCGCCGATACGCCGAGCAGCTTCGCGACGGCATCGCAAGTCTGGCGTGCATGCGCGAGACCCGGCGCGCCGGTGCCCGCGTTGGCGTTGCCCGTATTCACGACGATGGCACGTGCGCCCTGGCCGCTCGCCAGATGCTCACGGCACACCTGCACCGGCGCCGCGCAGAAGCGGTTCTGCGTGAACACACCGGCCACGCTCGAACCCTCGGCAATGCGGACCAGCAGCACGTCCTTGCGATTGGCCTTGCGCACACCGGCCTCGGCCCAGCCAAGGTCCACGCCGTCGATCGGCAACAGGGAGTCAGCAGCGGGCGCGACGAGATTCACAGCCATGGAGCACACCTTTCAAATGAGGATGCCCGCATCGCGGGCATCGTGAATCAACAGAAAATGAAACGCGCCGCAGAAGCGGCGCGTGTGAGCAGCGTCAGGCCAGCTTGCCGTGGCACTGCTTGTACTTTTTGCCCGAACCGCACGGGCACGGATCGTTGCGACCGACCTTCGGCACTTCGCCCGCCAGCGCTGCAGCAGCGGCAGACGCAGCCGAACGATGGGCTGCCATCGCCGGCGTCGCGCCGTGGATCTCGGCATCGCCCGCGGCCACTTCGGCCAACTCGCTGAACTCGTCGTGCTTGTACTGCACGTTGCTCAGCGCGGACAGGTCCTCTTCGATCTGCTCGGAAGCCTGCTCCAGCTCTTCCTGCGACTGGATGCGCACCGTGAAGACAATACGCGTGACTTCGTTGCGGATGGCGTCGAGCAGGCGGCCGAACAATTCGAACGACTCGCGCTTGTATTCCTGCTTCGGGTCCTTCTGCGCATAGCCGCGCAGGTGGATACCCTGGCGCAGCATGTCCAGCGCGGCCAGATGCTCGCGCCAGTGCGTATCCAGACTCTGCAGCATCACCGAGCGCTCGAAGCCGGCAAACGATTCACGGCCGACCTGTGCGACCTTGCCTTCGTATACGGCCTCGGCAGCGTCCAGCACCATCTTCAGCAGATCTTCGTCTTCGATCGACTGCGCGGCTTCCAGCGTCTTCACCAGCGGCTGATCGACGCCCCAGTCTTCGCGCAGCGTCTTTTCCAAACCGGCGACATCCCACTGCTCTTCCATGGTCTCGGCCGGCACGTAGGTGCGGAAGAGCTCGGTGAACACGGATTCGCGCAGGTTCTTGACTAGGTCGCCCACGTCCTGCGCTTCGAGAATCTCGTTGCGCAGCTTGTAGATTTCCTTGCGCTGATCGTTGGCAACGTCGTCGTACTGCAGCAGTTGCTTGCGGATGTCGAAGTTGCGGCCTTCGACCTTGCGCTGGGCGGATTCGATCGAGCGGGTAACGATGCCAGCTTCGATTGGCTCGCCTTCGGGCATCTTCAGGCGGTCCATGATCGCGCGCACGCGGTCGCCCGCGAAAATGCGCAGCAGCTGGTCATCCAAAGATAGGTAGAAACGCGACGAACCCGGATCGCCCTGACGGCCAGCGCGGCCACGGAGCTGGTTGTCGATCCGGCGCGACTCATGGCGCTCGGTGCCGACGATATGCAGACCGCCAGCAGCCTTCACCTGCTCGTGCAGCGATTGCCATTCGTCCTGCAGCGTCTTCACGCGCACGGCCTTCTCGTCCTCGGAGAGCGACTCGTCGGCCATCACGAAGCCGGATTGCTTCTCCACATTGCCGCCCAGCACGATGTCGGTACCACGGCCCGCCATGTTGGTGGCGATGGTGATCATCTTGGGTCGACCGGCCTGCGCGATGATCTCGGCTTCGCGCTCGTGCTGCTTGGCGTTGAGCACCTGGTGCGGCAGCTTGGCCTGGTTCAGCAGATTCGACAGCAGCTCGGAGTTTTCGATGGACGTCGTGCCCACCAGCACCGGCTGACCGCGCTCGTAGCAATCGCGAATGTCGCGAATGACGGCGTCGTAGCGCTCCTTTCCAGTCTTGTAGATCTGGTCCTGCAAGTCCTTGCGCTGCGGCGTGCGGTTGGTCGGGATCACCACGGTTTCCAGGCCGTAGATTTCCTGGAATTCGTACGCTTCCGTATCCGCCGTGCCGGTCATGCCGGCCAGCTTGTTGTACATGCGGAAGTAGTTCTGGAACGTGATGGTCGCCAGCGTCTGGTTTTCCTGCTGGATCTGCACGCCTTCCTTGGCTTCCACGGCCTGATGCAAGCCGTCGGACCAGCGGCGACCTGACATCAGGCGGCCGGTGAATTCGTCAACGATCACCACCTCACCGTTCTGCACCACGTAGTGCTGGTCGCGGAAGAACAGGCTGTGCGCGCGCAGGGCAGCGTACAGGTGGTGCATCAGCGTGATGTTCTGCGGCGCGTAGAGCGATTCGCCCTCGCCGATGAGGCCGGCCTGCAGCAGGATCTGCTCGGCCTTCTCGTGGCCCGATTCGGTCAGGTAGACCTGGTGCGATTTTTCGTCGACATAGTAATCGCCCGGCTTCTCGACGCCGGTGCCGTCCGACTTTTCTTCGCCAATCTGGCGCGTGAGCTGCGCCGGGATGCCGTTCATGCGGCGGTACAGGTCGGTATGGTCTTCGGCTTGGCCGGAGATGATCAGCGGAGTCCGCGCTTCGTCGATCAGGATCGAGTCCACCTCGTCGACGATGGCGTAGTTCAGCGGACGCTGCACGCGCTGACCGGCGTCGTACACCATGTTGTCGCGCAGGTAATCGAAGCCGAATTCGTTGTTCGTGCCATACGTGATGTCTGACGCGTAGGCGGCCTGCTTCTGGTCATGGTCCATGGTGGTCAGGTTGACCCCCACCGACAGGCCCAGCCAGTTGTACAGTCGGCCCATCCATTCGGCGTCACGCTGCGCGAGGTAATCGTTGACCGTCACCACGTGCACGCCCTGGCCGGAGATGGCGTTCAGGTACACCGCCAGCGTGGCGGTCAGCGTCTTGCCTTCACCCGTGCGCATTTCAGCGATCTTGCCGTCGTGCAGCACCATGCCGCCGATGAGCTGCACGTCGAAATGCCGCATCTTCATCACGCGCTTGCTGGCCTCGCGGCACACCGCAAACGCTTCAGGCAGCAGCGCGTCGAGCGTCTCGCCCTTGGCAAAGCGTTGACGGAATTCCTCGGTCTTGGCCTGCAGCTCGGCATCGGAGAGCGCTTCGAACTTGGGTTCGAGCGCGTTGATCTGCACCACCTTGCGGCGGTACTGTTTGATCAGCCGTTCATTGCGGCTGCCGAAAATCTTCTTGAGAAGGCCCGTGATCATCGATGGCTAGGGCCGGTGGGCCACCCGGAAACACAGGCAGCGCAACGACCCAAAATGGTTAGCGCGGGGGTTGGCGCAAAGGCGGGAGTTTAGCATGTGCAAAACCCCCGCTTGATGGCAGCAGACCCACCCGATGTGGCAGGAACGCCGCACTTTGCGGGCCGCACCGAACCCCGTCTGGACAGCCACGCAATCACGCTGAATTGGGGGCGGGCACCCCCGATTGCAACCCGCGCCGGATCAGTGCCCGGCAGCCGCCATGCTCTTGCCGATATCGGCCGCCGCAACCTGCGTCGCCCGCGCCTTGTTGGCGGCCATCTTGGGCTGGCCGGCGTTCTCCAGGAAGGCCACCGGGTTCTGCGGCACTTCGTTGACGTGCACCTCGAAATGCAGGTGCGGGCCGGTGGCGCGGCCCGTGCGGCCGATCAGCGCAATGCGCTCGCCTTCCCTGACAATGTCGCCGATCTTCACGAACACCTTGGACGCATGGGCATAGCGCGTCTTCAGACCGTTCCCATGATCGATGTCGATCATGTTGCCGTAGTCGCTGCGGTATTCGCTGGCAACCACCACGCCGCCGGCTGCCGCCACGATGGGCGTGCCGACCGGGCCGACGAAGTCCACGCCGTCATGCTGCGTGCGTCGGCCGGTAAATGGGTCGATCCGCGTACCGAAGCCCGATGAGTCGTAGCCCGTGGCGACGGGGCGCACGGTCGGCATCATCTTGGCGTGGATCTGGCGGTCCATCAGGGTGCTCTCCAGCACGCTGAGGTAATCGGTGCGCTGGTCGGCCGAACGCGTCAGGCGGCTGAGCTCAGACTGGATCTCCGGCATCGACATCGGCCGCGAAAACGCGCCCTCCGGCCCGCCGCGTCCCGGTTGGGATTTGAAATCGAACTCGCGCGGCGGCACGCCAGCCAGGCCCGACACACGGGCGCCCAGCGCATCCAGGCGCACCATCTGCGCCTGCATTTCGCCGATGCGCGCGGCCATCAGGTTGAGGTTTTCGCGCGTGACGCGGGGGTCCGTGCCGGGCGTGACCGAAGCGGTCGCGCCGGGCAGCAGCCCTTGCTTGGCCGCCAGCCACGTCCCGCCGACAGACAGGGCTGCCACCGTCAGCAGCGCCGCGCCGATGGCCACGAAGACGCCGCGCCGCGACAGGTGCACCGCGCCCGTCTTGCGCGGATGAATCAGGATGATCTGCATCGCTCGTTTTCCGGACAAAAAAGCCGCCCGACGGCACGAAAGCGCAGTGATGCGCCCTACAATGCCGGCATGCGAATCTTCGTTCATCCCGCTCTCAAAACGCCCGTGGCAAAACCGGTCCAGGACTGGCTGTCGGGTGCCGGTTCGGTCGGCCCGCTGATGCAGGCGGCCAGGCAATTGGCGTCGTTGGAAGCGGAGGTGTTGTCGCTGTTGCCGCCCGGTTTGGGCGGCGGCGTGGCGATCGGCGGCATCAAGAACGATGCGCGCGACAGCCGGGAAGCGACTTTGGTGTTGCTCGCCGCACATAGTGCGGCTGCGGCGCGCCTACGGCAGGTGGTACCCACCTTGCTGGAGCGTCTGCAGCGCCGGGGATCGCAGATTACCGCAATTCGTGTACGGGTACAACCGCAGGGCGGCAGCGACAGTTTGTGGCCACAAGAGACTGAAAAGCCGCCCAAACGCGCCAAGATGACGACAGTTGGGCTCAACAGCTTGGCAGCGCTCGCCAACGAACTGCCCGATTCCCCCCTGCGACAGGCCTTGGCCGAAATGGTCGGCCGGCATATCGCACCCAAATGAAAAGCGCCCCGCAGGGCGCTTTTTTCATGCGTAGAACGTCGGCAGCCGATCAGGAAAACGCAGGTTGCAACTGCGGCAGGAACGCGCGCGGCGCTTCTTCCACCTTGTCGAACGTCACGATCTCGTAAGCCGTTTCGTCCGCCAGCAGCGCGCGCAACAGCGCATTGTTCAAGCCGTGCCCCGACTTGTGCGCCGTGTACGCGGCGATCAGCGGATGGCCCACCACATACAGATCGCCGATCGCGTCGAGGATCTTGTGGCGGACGAACTCATCGCCGTAGCGCAATTCGTCGTTGTTCAGCATGCGATGCTCGTCGAGCACGATGGCGTTATCGAGACTGCCGCCACGTGCCAGACCCACCTCGCGCAGCATCTCGACTTCATGTGCAAAACCGAAGGTGCGCGCCCGGGCGATTTCGCGCGTGTAGCTCGTGTCGGCAAAGTCGATCTCGAACGTCTGCCCGGTCTTGTCGACGGCCGGGTGACGGAACTCGATCGTGAACGACAGCTTGAAGCCGAAGTACGGGTCCAGACGCGCGAGCTTGTCGCCTTCGCGAATTTCTACTGGCTTGGTCACGCGGATGAAGCGCTTGGCCGCACCCTGCTCTTCGATGCCCGCCGATTGCAGCAGGAACACGAACGAGGCCGCGCTGCCGTCCATGATGGGGATTTCTTCGGCGTCGACGTCGACGTACAGGTTGTCGATCCCAAGGCCGGCACAGGCCGACATCAGATGCTCGACGGTCGATACGCGGGCGCCATCCTTCTGCAGCACCGAAGCCAGGCGCGTATCGCCGATGGCGCTGGCATTGGCGGGAATTTCGACGGCCGGGTCCAGGTCCACGCGTGTGAACACAATGCCAGTGCCTGCGGCTGCCGGGCGCAACGTCAACGTCACCTTGCGGCCCGAGTGCAACCCGATACCGACGGTCTTGACGAGGGACTTGATGGTGCGTTGTTTCAACATGGCCGCCCTCAACTCACGAAATTTTTACGATTGTTTTTATCTATGCAGTCTGCATAGGTGATAACCCTAAGCATACCATTTTCACGTCCCCGCCTTCAAAACGACTTTTGTATCGGGATGTTAGGGGTGCTCACACTCTGCTCAACCTTAGCGCACGCAGATTCGGCGCCACAGGGGCCTCAGCCTTGAGGCGGGGCGGGATAGCGGGCGGTGCTCCGCCATTTGGAGGAGGCTCGGACGTGGCGTCAGAGTATCGCCAGGATTGATTCCGCGCTGCTGACGGCAAACTGTCCGGGCGTTTCCACCTGTAGCGCTGTTACCACACCGTCTTTCACGACCATGGCGTAGCGCTGCGATCGCACGCCCATGCCACGCTTGGAGAGGTCCTGGTCCAAGCCGAGCTTGCGCGTGAACTCCGCGCTGCCATCGGCCAGCATGCGGATTTTGTCGTCGGTGCCCTGCGCTTGCGCCCACGCGCCCATCACGAAGGCGTCGTTGACCGACACACACCAGATCTCGTCGACGCCCTTGGCGCGCAACGCGTCGTAATGCTCGACGTAACCCGGCACATGGCGCGCCGAGCAAGTTGGCGTAAATGCACCGGGCAAGCCGAAGATGACGACCGTCTTGCCTTCGGCCAGATGTGCGACCGAGAAGGCGTTGGGCCCGAGCGCGCAGCCGTCCTTTTCCACCTGAAAGAACTCGTAGACCGTTGCGTCGGGAAGCGGTTGGCCAGGCTGGATCATGATGGTGACGAATCGTTGCGTGCGATACCGCGATCATAAAACGAGACCGCCCGCGTGAGGGAATCACGCGGGCGGTCTTGGGAGACAACCACATCAGATACACCGCGGCGCGCGCGGCACAACGAGCGAACACACCCGCCGGGCGGGGTGAACCCTTCCGGGGAGGCGGCCAGAGGCCAGCCCGCCCGGCGGCAACGACTGTGTTCCGCTTGTCTCGTTCTGTCGCGCGCTGCCGGCTGTTCAGCGGCTGGCCATCACACAACGGCGGTCACGGGAGGGGAGCCGTGAGTCGCGCGTGGCGTGAGGTGCCGCCGGCAACCAGACGTGCGCAGGCGCTTACCTGATGAACGCGCCCGATCAGTCCGCCTGCTTGCGCAGGAAAGCCGGAATGTCGTACGTATCGACGCCCTTCTCTTGCAGCGCGGCCACGTGAGCCGATGCCGACTCACGCGAGCTGCGCCACACGGCCGGGGTGTCGAAGTTGCTGTAGTCCGTCGCGGCTGCCGTATGACCCACGGCGCCACCGCCGAAGGCCACCGGCTGGTTGTCGGTACCGGTCTTCAGCAGCGTCATCGTCTGCTGCTGTTGCTGCTTGTTGCGTGCAGCACGGCCCAAGCCCGTGGCGACCACGGTCACGCGCAGCGCGTCGCCCATCGCATCGTCGTAGACCGTACCGAAGATGACGGTGGCATCTTCCGCGGCATAGCTGCGGATGGTGTTCATCACTTCCTTGGTCTCGGACAGCTTCAGCGAGCGGCTGGCCGTGATGTTGACCAGCACGCCGCGCGCGCCCGACAGGTCCACGCCTTCCAGCAGCGGGCTTGCCACGGCTTGCTCGGCGGCCAGGCGTGCACGGTCGACGCCGGACACGGTGGCCGTGCCCATCATCGCCTTGCCCTGTTCGCCCATGACGGTCTTCACGTCTTCAAAGTCGACGTTCACCAGACCGTCGACGTTGATGATTTCCGCGATGCCGGCCACGGCGTTGTGCAGCACGTCGTCGGCGCATTGGAAGCACTTGTCCATCTCGGCGTCGTCGCCCATGACTTCGAAGAGCTTTTCGTTGAGCACGACGATCAGCGAATCGACGTTGCCTTCGAGCTCGTTGGCACCATGCTCGCCAACCTTCGAGCGGCGTGCGCCTTCAAAGTCGAACGGCTTGGAGACCACGCCTACGGTGAGGATGCCCATTTCCTTGGCGATCTGCGCGACCACCGGCGCTGCACCCGTGCCCGTGCCGCCGCCCATGCCGGCGGTGATGAAAACCATGTGCGCGCCGCGCAGCGCATCGGCGATCTGCTCGCGGGCTTCTTCTGCGCAGACCTTGCCGACTTCCGGCTTGGCGCCGGCGCCCAGGCCCGTGCTGCCGAGTTGCAGCACGCGCGATGCGGTCGAACGCTTGAGCGCCTGCGCGTCAGTGTTCATGCAGATGAATTCCACGCCTTGCACGCCGCGGCTGATCATGTGCTGCACGGCATTACCGCCCGCGCCGCCGACGCCGACCACCTTGATGATGGTGCCGTCCTGCATTTCCGTTTCAATCATGTCGAAGTCCATCGTTGCCTCCAGAAGTGATCAGTCCCAGACGATGCAGCCTCCCCGCCGCAACCCCTGGTTCCTGAACAAAAAAACATCAAAACAAGAAACTCAACTGGCTCCCCCGGGGAGCACATCGGTAACGTCCAAGCGCGCCCAAGCGCCTGCGCTTAGAAGTTACCGATGAACCATTCCTTCATGCGCGTCCAGATCTGCTTGGCCGAACCGGACTGCACAACCACCTTTCGACCGCGCACGCGTTGCACGCGGCCCTCTTGCAACAGGCCCATGACCGTGGCGTAACGCGGGCTCTTCACCACCTCGTGCAGGTTGCCGCGGTACTCAGGCACACCCACGCGCACGGGCTTCAGGAACATGTCTTCGCCCAGCTCGACCATGCCCGGCATCATCGCGGTACCGCCGGTGAGGACCACGCCGCTGGAGAGCAGTTCCTCATAGCCGGATTCGCGCACCACCTGGTGCACCAGCGAGAACAGCTCTTCCACGCGCGGCTCGATCACGGCGGCCAGCGCCTGACGGCTCAACGTGCGCGGGCCGCGATCACCCACGCCCGGTACGTCGATCATCTCGTCCGGATCGGCCAGCACCTGCTTGGCGATGCCGTACTGGATCTTGATGTCCTCGGCGTCCGGCGTTGGCGTGCGCAGGGCCATGGCGATGTCGTTGGTGATCTGGTCACCGGCGATGGGGATCACGGCCGTATGGCGGATCGCGCCTTCGCTGAAGATGGCGATGTCGGTCGTGCCGCTGCCAATGTCGACCAGCACCACGCCGAGTTCTTTCTCGTCTTCGGTCAGCACGGCCAGGCTTGACGCCAGCGGCTGCAGGATCAGGTCGTGCACTTCCAGCCCGCAGCGGCGCACGCACTTGACGATGTTCTGCGCGGCGCTCACCGCGCCGGTCACGATGTGCACCTTCACCTCAAGCCGGATACCGCTCATGCCGATCGGCTCGCGCACGTCTTCCTGGCCATCGATGATGAATTCCTGCGTGAGGATGTGCAGGATCTGCTGATCGGTCGGGATGTTGACGGCCTTGGCGGTCTCGATCACGCGCGCCACATCGGTGGAGGTGACTTCCTTGTCCTTGATCGCCACCATGCCGCTCGAGTTGAAGCTGCGGATATGGCTGCCGGCGATGCCCGTGAAGACCTCGCCGATCTTGCAGTCGGCCATCAGCTCCGCTTCTTCGAGCGCTTTCTGGATCGACTGGACCGTCGCCTCGATATTGACGACCACGCCCTTCTTCAGCCCCTTCGATTCGGTCTGGCCCATGCCAATGACCTCGTAGGCGCCGTCAGGGCGAAGCTCGGCCACCACCGCCACCACCTTGGAGGTGCCGATGTCCAGGCCGACCAGAAGATCCTTGTATTCCTTGCTCATCGCGTTTTCTCTGTGCTTCGCGTTGCTTTGTTGTTGGCCGCTGCATAGGCTTTCGGCTTTGCAGTATTGCCGGTGCCGGGCAACTTGCCCCCCTTGGCCAGCACCGCAGCCTGCGCATCGGTCAGGAAGCGCACACCCGCCGCCCGAATCGCGAACCCGTTTGGATAGCGCAAATCGGCGTATTCAATCTGACCGCCCCAGCGCTGCGTCACCTGCGGCCACGCGCGCACAAAGCGGCGGGCACGCGCGGCCAGCGCGGTGCGGTCATCGTCATTCAAGTCGCGGCCAAACTCGACGACCGTGCCGTTGGACAACCGCGCGCGCCAGGCGTAGCGGTTGGTGAGCGTCACGCTCACGGGCTCGGCGTTCATCGGTTTGAACCACTCGGTCATGGTCTCGAGCTTGTCGACCACGTCCTGCTCGGTGCCATCGGGGCCGGCCAGCGCCACCAGGTCGGCGTCGTCTTCCGCTTCTGCCAGATTGGCCACGAAGACTTCGCCATACGTGTTGACCAGCTTGCCGGAGTCGTTGCCGCCCCACGTGCCCAGCGCTTCGTGTTCTTGCACCTCGACCAGCAGCCCGTTCGGCCACACACGGCGCACGCTCGCACGGCGCACCCACGGCACCGACTCGAAGGCCTGCCGTGCGTCATCCAGGTTCAACGAGAAGAAGTTGCCGCGCAGCTTGACCAGCGCGTTGGCCCGCAGGCTCGGCACGTTCACGTGACGCAGTTCGCTGCCGGCCATCGGCATCACCCGCACCTGCTGCAACTGGAACATCGGACGCTGCATCAGCCAGAACGCCCCCACGCCCAACGCCACGAGCGCGAGCAACGCATACAGTGCGCTCGCGATGGCGTTGAGGAGACGGGTGTTGTGCCACATAACGTTGTGCTGACCAGTTCGGCTTACTCAGGCTTCCAATCGGTGCTCGCATGCAATTCCAGCGACGCGGTGGCCGCCAGTTGCAACACGAAATCTTCATAGCTGATGCCCGCGGCGCGCGCGCCCATCGGCACCAGCGAATGGCCGGTCATCCCCGGCGACGTGTTCATCTCCAACAGGAACGGCGCGTTGTCTGACTTGCGCAGCATGATGTCGGCACGGCCCCAACCGCGGCAGCCCAGCCCGCGATACGCCTGCACCACCAACGCCTGCACGCGCGCGGCCACATCGGCGGGAATCGGTGCCGGGCATTCGTAGCGCGTGTCGTCGGTGAAGTACTTGTTCTGGTAGTCGTAGTTGGCCTGCGGCGCGACGATGCGGATGAGCGGCAGCGCAGTGGTGCTCGCGCCTTCGCCGATCACGGGGCAGGTCAGTTCATCGCCATCGATGAACTGCTCGGCCATCACGTCGCGATCCAGGCGCGCGGCTTTTTCGTACGCGGCAGGCAACTCGGCCACGCTGGTCACCTTCGTCAAGCCGATCGACGAACCTTCGCGTGCCGGCTTGACGATCAGCGGCAGGCCCAGGCGGTCGGCCACAGCCTGCCAATCGGCGTCGGCGTGCAGCATCACGAAGTCGGGCGTCGGCAGGCCGTGCGTCTGCCATTGGCGCTTGGTGGCTTCCTTGTCCATCGCCAGCGCAGACGCGAGTACGCCGCTGCCGGTGTACGGAATGCCGAATTGCTCGAGCAGGCCCTGGATCGTGCCGTCTTCGCCAAAGCGGCCGTGCAGCGAGATCACCACGCGGTCGAAGCCCTGCTTGGCCAGATCGGCCACTGCCTGCAGGCCCGGGTCGAACGGATGCGCATCGACACCGCGTGCGCGCAGCGCGGCCAGTACGCCGTTGCCGGACATCAGCGAGATTTCGCGCTCGGCGGAACGACCGCCCATGAGCACACCCACCTTGCCGAGTGACTTCGGATCGATCGTCGGATTCGGGACAAACGGACCGGTGCTCATGCTGCGGCGCCTCCGTTCAGATCCACCACGTTCGAGCCACGCGCTTCGGCTTGCCGCGCGACGACTTGACCGGGCACCTGCCCG
>Ga0207690_10001601_pt1 | contig 14128 bp, 14 predicted proteins | sample KBSC23metaG_FD_184315 | JGI IMG/M metagenome (GOLD analysis project Ga0207690, IMG submission 184315) | Corn rhizosphere microbial communities from Kellogg Biological Station, Michigan, USA - KBS C2-3 metaG (SPAdes) (version 2) | ecosystem: Host-associated > Plants > Roots > Rhizosphere > Soil ...
CGGGGGTATTGTTATCGGTCTACCGCTACGATCTGCCGGAGCCCGCAGGTGCGGCGGGGGCGCTGTTCCGCGACCTGTTGGCGCACTCCTGGCGCGCGCACATTCCCGAACCTTTCCGCCACCCCGCCGATCCTTACGAGGCGCTGCGGTCGCACCCGGCGTGGCGTAGCGTGGAGCGCGAACTCGTGCCGTTTTCCGTGACCTACAATGTGGAAGACTTCGTCGCGATGATCTTCGCGACGTCGTACGTGCGCGGCTATTGCGCGACGCTGTCCGACCCGGACGGCTACCGCCGCGACATAGAGCGCGCATTTGCCGCCAGCGCCCCCGGCGAGGTGGTCGCCAATCTGGACATCAAGATCACCGATGCGGTGCGCCATGATTGAGCGGCTTGCCGGCATCGAGCGGCTCGACTTGTGCCTGCGCGCCAATGCCCGGCTCCAGCCCGACGCGCTCGCCCTCCGCTACGCGCGCGGCGCCTTGGCGGGGACGGAACTCACCTGGCGGGAGCTGGACCATCGAGCGGACGCGATCGCCGCATTTCTGGTGGCGCAAGGCGTCCGGCCGGGCGACCGCTGCGCGATCTTCCTCGCGGACGATCCGGCTGCCCTGGCGTCCGTCTACGCCGTGATGCGGATCGGAGCGGCAGTGGTCCCGATCGACCCGTTCTGGGGCGACACCTCCATCCGAAACATCATCGCCCACGCCGAGGTATCGTGGATGCTCGGCGCCGACGCCGCGACGCTTTCGCGGCACGCGCCTTCGGACGCGGTGGGGCGCACTCCCTACGCATCGCTGCCCGTAGCGGGCGCGGCGGCAGCCGCAGCCGATCGTGACGATCCCGACGAGGTCGCGCTGATCGCCTTCACCTCCGGCACGACCAGCGACCCCAAGGGCGTCGTCATCACCCATCGCCAAATTCGCGCCGCCTACCGGATCGGCGCCGAAGCGCTCGCCATCGAGCGCCCGCAGCGCTTCGCCTGCGTGTTCCGCGTGTCCGGCCTCGGCATATTAGGCGTCTGCTTCCTCTTCGCGGCAGTGCACGGCGCCGGGACGGTGCTGCTGCCCGAGATCGACGGCGCCAGTGCACGGCGGTTCTGGGCGGATTGCGACGCCCACAAGATCGATTTCGTCTACCTGGTTCCGGCGGTTGTGCAGCTCATCAACCGCCTCGCCGCTCCGCCGGCACCCGGCGCGCACGTGCCGCTTTGCGCAGTCGCTGCAGCGCCGCTGCCGGTGGAGGCGTTCGACACGTTCAAGAGCCGCTTCCCCGCGAAGCTGCGTAACATCTACGGCCTCACCGAGCTGAGCTTCGCCATCCTCTTCGGCGCCCCCGGTCCCGACGGGCGGGGGCTGCTGACCATCGGGGACGGCGGCGCGGTGGGAACGCGCCTGGTCGACGGCGACGGCACGATCGTGGCGGGCCGGGGTGAAGGCGAGCTGCAGATACTCTCCCCCTCGGCCTGCTCGGGTTATTGGCGGAACCCGCAAGCGAGTGCGGCACTGTTCACTCCCGACGGCTGGGTTCGGACGGGGGACTTGGTGCGTCGCGACGAGCACGGCCACTATCATGTCGCCGGGCGCCTCAAGGATGTCGTCATCCACGGCGGCTTCAACATCCACCTCGCCGATGTCGACGAAACGCTGCTGGCGCATCCGCTGGTTCTGGGCGCCTCGTCGGTCGGCCTTCCCGACCCCGTCTACGGGGAAATCGTGGCGGGCGCGGTGCACGTCGCCGATCCCGAAGCGGCGAGCGAGCGCGATCTGCTGGCCTGGTCGCGTGAGCATCTCGGGGTGAACCGGGCACCGAAGCGCATTTTCCGCTTCGCCGAGGCGTTGCCGCTCAACGGTGCGGGCAAGACCGTGCGCCACCTGGTCAAGGCCGAGATCGAGCGGCGGCTGGCCGAGGAGACTCGGGCATGACGGCGCTGGCACAGGTCGAGCAGGTGCTGCGCGATCTGGCGCGGCGGTGCGCGCTCCCGATCCCGGCGGAGGGCGCCGCGGGTGCCACTCTTGCCGAACTCGGACTGGAGAGCCTCCACTTCGTCGAGCTCGCGCTGGCGCTGGAAGAGACGTTCCCCGGCATCGACCCCGTAGCACTGCCGATCGACGGCGATGCCACGGCCGCGACGCTCGCCGCCGCAGTCGCCGCGGCGCGGGAGACGGCGCCGTGACCGGTACCGTCCTCGTCACCGGCGCGACCGGGTTCGTCGGCTCGGCGATCGTCGCGGCCGTGCATCGGTCCTGCGACGCGCCGATCATGTGCCTCGTCCGCGGCGCCGGACCGCCGCAGCGGCTGGCCAAGCTCGCGCGGGCGCTGGCGCAGCAGGGCGTCGATGCGAGCGACCCGCGCATCACCATCGTCGGCGGCGACGTGCGCGAGCAGCGGCTGGGCATGGCGTCCGCGGATTGGACGGCGGCGGTGGAGACGGTGGACTGCATCATCCATTCCGCCGCGCTGATCGGATTTCTACAGCCGGCGGAGATCCTCGCCCGGGTCAATGTCGGCGGGACGGCCCATGCGATCGAGCTGGCGCACAGCTGCGCCGCCGCGCGGCCGAGCTTCCGCCGGTTCGTGCTGGTCAGCACCGCTTATGTTGCGGGACGCCGCCGCGGACGGGTCCTGGAAAGCGATCCGCCGCACGATCGCGGCTTCAAGAATCCGTATGAACTGAGCAAGCAGCGGGCGGAGGCTCTGGTCCGGGCATCGTCGGGAACGCTGCCGGTCACCATCGTGCGGCCCTCCATCGTCACCGGGCCGGCAAAAGGCGCGGCGGCGACCTCCGGCCACAGCCTGGGCGCGGCCATCAAGATGATGGTGGACAACGACTCCGGCTGGATCCCCGTACGTGGGCGCTGTCCGGTCGATTTCGTTCCGGTGGACTACGTTGCGGAAGCGACTGTCGCGCTGTCCGCACTGCCCGCCGCCGCGGGCGGTACCTTTCACCTGGTGAGCGGCGGGCGGCATCCGCGGCTTCTCGCCGACTACATCCACGCCATCAATGCGCACGCGCGCGACGGCCGGCCGCCGCTCCGCACCATTCCCCCATGGGTGTTCACGAGGCTGCTCGCGCCCCTGTTACGGCGATCGACGTCGCCGGCCGCGCGCAAGAGCCTGTTGTACGCGGACGCCTATCTTCCGTATTTCACCCGCAATCCGCAGTTCGACGACCGCGCGACGGCAGCGCTGCTGGCCGAAGCCGGCTTGGTTCCGCCCGATCCCATGGCGGTGTTCGTTAAGATTTTGGCGCAGCGCGCCGGCCGCCGCTATCCGCGCACTGCCCCCGCCATGCTGGCGGCCGGGTCATGACGGCCGCCGACCTCCTGGCGCCCGTCGCCGAGCACCGGCTGCGGTCGTTCGACGGCACCATGCTGCGGTGGTTCGAAGCCGGGCGAGGCTACCCGATCCTGGTGTCGCTGCCGATCGGGCTCCACCGCGACTTCCTCCTGCCGCTGATCGAGTCGGCCGGCGACCGGTACCGCTTCATATATCTGCAGAGCCGCGGCCTATGGGGATCGGAAGCCTCCGCGAATCCTCAAAACGACACTGTCGAGGCGCACGGCCGGGATCTCGCGGATGTCGCCGCGGCGGCGTCGCTGAGCGACTATGCGGCGCTCGGCTATTGCGGGGGCAGCGCTCCGCTCGTCATCGCCGCGGGCCGGGCGCCGGTGCCGCCGCGGCGGCTGCTCCTCCTCAGCACGCTTTTCCGGCGCAGCGGCTTCGAGGAGATCGTGACGCACCTGGCCGACCGGCTGCGCGCCAGCGACCGGCCGGACACCTATCGGATGATCCTTCACATCGCCTTTCGCTTCGGCGCGCCGCAATTCCGCGATCTTGCCATCGAGGAGATTTGCAGCGCCGAGAAACTCGCCGGATTCCTGGCGCAGCTGAGCTCTCTCTACCGTTACACCTTTCCCGTCCGGCTCGCCGTGACGCAGGACATAACAATCGCCGTGGCGCAGCACGACATCGACGCGATCCGGACGTCCAGCGAAGCGTTCCTGGGCGGGCTCGATCACCCCGACGCACGGCTGATCGACCTCGATGAGGCGGGTCATTTCCTGCTCTTCGAAGACCCACGGCGCGTGGCCGCGCTGCTCGACCGGTGGCTCGCCCCATCATCAGGAGAACTGTCATGAACGCCGTCGCCGAGCCGCTTGTCGCCTCCGAGCCGCCGCCGGCCGCCGCCATTTTGCCCCAAGTCGCCCGCACGACGCGTAAACGCTCGATGCTCGAACTGGCCCGGCGGCTACGCACCGACCTGACCGTGCTCTACGAGAACGACCGGTTCTACCGGGAGGACGTGATCGTCCGCCGGTCGCTGCTCACCAACTTCATCATCGCGATGAAGCCGGACCTCATCCGGCACGTCATGGTCACCAACGCCTCCAACTATCAACGCGGGACGATGACGAAGAACACGGTCCGCGCCTGGGCAGGCGACGGCATTCTGACCAGCGAAGGCGAGGCCTGGCGCAGCGCCCGCCGCATCCTCGAACCCTGGTTTCACCGGCGGACGCTGGACCAATTCACCGAGCCGACCATCGCGGCGACCCGCAGCGCGCTCGACGGGATCGAGGACGCCGTCGAAGACGGCCGCCCGATTTCGGTGGAGGAGTTCTGCACCTCTCTGACGACGCGGATCATCGCGCAGTCCCTGTTCAGCTGTGACATCGACGCGCGGATGGACGACCTCCACGCGGAATTGACCGAGATTCAGGAGGAGATGACGAAGATCAAGCTGAGCGACCTGCTCGGGTTCGGGCGCTTCCTGCCGAAACGCTATAATGCCCGGACGCGCGCGACGCTGCGCAATCTCAAGGCCATCTTCGACCCGATCATCGAACAGCGCCGTACATCCGGTGAGAAAAGGCCCGACTTTCTCCAGTCGATGCTGGACGCCGGCAACAAGCCGGACGGCACGCCGCGCCTCACCGAGCAGCAAATCTACGACAACGTTTTTAGCGTCTTTCTTGGGGCACCGGAGTCCACCGGCTACGCGCTGGTCTGGACGATCTACCTGTTGTCCCGTTTCCCCGACGTTCAGGAGAAAGTCTTCGCCGAGGCCGACGAGATTCTCGGCAGCGAGAATTTCTGCTCGGACGACCTCGCCAAGATGACCTATTCCTGGTGCGTGATGCAGGAGGCGATGCGGCTTTATCCGCCCGTACACTCCTTCACGCGCGAGGCGATCGGGGACGACCAGTTCGGCGACGTGAAAATCCCGCGCGGCTCGACGATATTCTTCCCGGTTTATGCCATCCACCGCCACGAAAAGCTGTGGGACCAGCCCGACGCGTTCAATCCCGAGCGGTTCCGCCATGGTGCGCGGGCCGGGAAAGACGATCTGTTCAGCTTTCTCGCCTTCTCCACCGGTCCCCGTTTCTGCGTCGGCCGGCCGTTCGCCGAGATGGAGCTGAAGCTCATCATCGGCATGCTCGTTCGCCGCTACCGCATCAAACCCGCGGGTGAGGGGCCCGTGGGCTTGAAGGGGCTCGTGACGCTTCGGCCGGCGAGCCGGATCGAGGTCCGGCTGGAACCCCGCTGACCCGCTATCGTGAGGAGAGGGCAAGACATGTCATCGCAGCACCCCCGCACCGTCACGGTGTTCGACACCACCCTGCGCGACGGCGAGCAGGCGCCGCAGAACACGATGAGCGTCGCCACCAAGTGCGCGCTTTTCCGCGAGATCGACGCGGCTGGCGTGGACGTGATCGAGGCTGGCTTTCCTGCAGCGTCCCCGGCCGACTATGCCGCCGTGGAGCAGATACTGGCGACGCCGCGCCGCGCCAAGGTGAGCCTGTTCGCGCGTGCCAATCCCGACGATCTCGCGTGCTGTCTTCGCGCGATCGGAGACGCGCGCGACATACAGGTTCAGGTCTTGGTGACCGGCTCGGAAATTCACTTGGAGCACAAACGGCGTTTCTCCCGCGCCGAAGCGATCGCCGAAACCCGTACGGCAGTCGTCGACCTCGCCGATCGGGGGATCGAAGTATCGCTGGCGGTCGAAGATGCCTCGCGCGGGTCCTTCGACTTTCTGGAGGAGGTGGTGCGGACCGGCGTGGAAGCGGGCGCATCCACGGTGGTCATGACGGATACGGTCGGTGTGTCGACGCCGGACTATTTCGCAGAGATGATCGCCGCGGCTCGGCGGTGGGTGGGCCCGGCGATCAACCTCGCGGTCCATTGTCACAACGATCACGGCCTGGCCACTGCCAACACGCTCGCCGGGCTGCGGGCCGGTGCCGACGAGTTCCAGGGCACGCTATGCGGCATCGGCGAGCGGGCGGGCAACGCCGCGCTGGAGGAGGTCGTCGCGCTGATCGTCACGCAGGGGGATCGCCTCGGCCTGCGCTGCGGAATCGATCCGCTGGCGCTATACAGCGCCTGCATGGCGGTGAGCGAGGCGATCGCGTTTCCAATCGCCCGGAACAAGCCGATCCTTGGGCAATATGTCTACGCGACCGCGGCCGGCATTCACCAGAACGGCATGAACAAGCACCATTCGACATATGAGCCGTTCGACCCCGCCGTCTTCGGACGCGAGCGGGAGATCATCATCGGCCGCCATTCCGGCCGCTCAGCCGTGCAGGCGCTCGCCGGCCAATTCGGCCTGGAGATGAGCGAGGACCAGATCGCCACCGCATTCGAGCTGATCATCGGATCGAACGAGCCGGAGCGGTTCAACACAAGAGAAGGCATGGCCGACCTATTGGCCAAGTTGAAAGGGAATGTGGGTGCGCACTGAAAAAGCTGAGCGGGCGAACCATGATGTCGCTGGTGGCCGCCCGCTGGATGTCGACAGCACCTGCTCAGAGGCGGAGGCCGACCGCGCCTTCGAGGTCGTCGACGGCGGCGGCGTCGTCCTGGTCCGCACCGTCGTCGGCTACGGGCTGATCGGCCGCTCGGACGAGGCGATCCGGCGGATGTACGCGCTCAAGCAGCGCCCGGCGGCGAACCCGCTCATCGTGGTCGGCAACATCCCGCTGCTGGAGCGGATCACGGTGCCGCTGCCCGGGCCCATCCGGGGTTGGCTGGACGACATTATCGGGCGGACCACCCTCGCCGTGATCAACGATCTCGACCCGGCCTCCCCGCTCCTGGCGAAGTTGACGCCGCTCGCCAGGGAACATGGCACCAAGGACGGCACCGTCGCCGTCTTCCTGAACACCGGCTGGATGCCAGAGCAATTGGCCAGCCGGGCGCTGCAGGCGGGCTACATCCTGCTCGGCACGTCGGCCAATGCGTCCGGCAAGGGCAACAGCCACCATTTCTCGTCGGTTCCGGCTGAGATGGTCGCCGGCGTCGACTATTATCTCGATCAGGGTCCCTCGCTCTACCAGACGCGCGACAAGATCGCGACGACCATCGTCGACCTGCGCCGTCTGACGACGACCCGCATCGGCGTGGAAGCCGGAATGATCATGAACGAACTCAAGCAGTTTCAGTACGAACAGAATATCGCCCGTTGAAGCTTTCACCCTGCCCGAGGGAGAACGACATGACTGAATCCTACGTACCGAATGAGGCCAACGTCGCGGAAGGCGAGGCTGATCTTCCCGATCTGAGCCGCGTACCGAGCATCGATGCTGACTCGCACATCGAAGAGCATGAAGGTATTTTCGATTATCTCGATAAGGCGTTCGAGCACCGCCGCCCGCGTATTGTCGACATCGGCGACATGATCAAGCACCGGCCGACGAGGAACAAAGCCTGGATCATCGACGGCGAGATGCGGCCGAAGATGCAGGGTTACAATTCCTCGTGCCACGCCAGCCCGCCGACGAGCGATTATGGTAAGCTGAAGCCGGTCTCGATCGGCATCCAGACGTTGTCGGATGTGCCTGCGTATCTCGCCGCGCTCGACTCGATCAACCTCGACATCTCGGTCTTGTATCCGACGTTGTTCCTGCAGCCGCTCAGCCGCGATCCGTTCTTCGAGGCCGCCCTGGTCGGCGCCTACAATTCCTACATGGCGGAGCAGTGCGGCAAGGCCCCGGACCGGCTGAAGTGGGGCGGGATGCTCCCGGTGCGGCTGCCGGAGATGGCCTTGGCCGAGGTCAAGCGGATCAAGGCGCTGGGGGCCTCCAGCTGCATGATGCTGCCGACCGCAGGCAACGTATTGCTCCACGACCGCCGCTTCGACCCGGTCTATGCGTATCTGGAAGAGCAGCAGCTGCCGCTGTGCATCCATGTCGGATGGTCGCACGACGGCATCCAGGACAGCTGCGCCGAGCCCCCCACGTCGTTCATCCTCAATTTCGAAATGTCGATGATGATGGGTTTCTACTCGATCATCGGCGGCGGCGTGCTGGATCGTTTCCCGCGTCTCAAGGTCGCGTTCCTGGAGGCCGGCATCGGGTGGTATCCGGCGATATTGTCGCGAATGGACCATTGGGCGGAGACCCCGGCCGCCGAAGTCTGGCTGTCGCAGAAGAAGCCGAGCAATTATCTTCGCGAGAACCAGGTCTACTTCACGGTGGAGGGCGATGAGGACGACCTGCCGTCGTTCGTCCAGTTTGCAGGGGAGGACCGGATCATCGGATCCGCAGACTTCCCGCACGTTCATTATTCCGGCGGGCGGCTCAGCAAGGCGTTCGACGAGATCAAGACCCGCGGGGATTTGACGGCGACGGTGAAGGAGAAAATTCTCGGCCGCAACTCCATAGCCTTCTACGGCCTCACATGAACGTGGCGCCGATCGGGTCCATCATCGGCGGCGGCGGCCGGGGGGAGGTCCCGCCATCGGCATCCGGTGCCGTTGGTGGGGTGTGGAGCGACGAGAAGCCGCCTCAGGAACCCGACATTGCAGCAGCCTTCCGCTCGGGCATCGGCATGGCCGTGCGATCGGCGTGGATGACGGTCGATCAGGCGGACGTCGATACATTCGCCGCAGTGACGCGCGACGCCAACCCGCTCCATGTCGATCCCGTTGCGGCGGCGGCGGGACCGTTCGGTGCGCCGATCGCGCATGGTTTCCTCGTGCTGTCGCTGCTCTCGGCATTCGTCAACGAGATGACCGGCATACCCTCGGGCGCCAAGGCGGCCGTGAATCGAGGCTTCAATCGGGTGCGGTTCCTCAGCCCCGTGCGGGTGGGCAGCCGCATACGCGGGCGCATGACGACGCGGGAAGTGCGGGCGGCCGGGGCTACCCGCTTCATCATCCGCGCCACCGTCGCCGTCGAGATCGAAAACACCGCCCAGCCGGCGCTCGTTGCCGACTGGGAATTCATCATCTATCCCTGACGATTACTTGCCCGGAGCTCGTTCATGACTGATATTGCCGAGGTCACCGCAGTCGAATCCGTGACGTCCGATCCCGGTATTGGGGAAGCCTTGGGACGGATATGGACCGAAGCTGGCTTGCCGCCGGAGGCCCTCGCACGTTTCCAGTTCAGCGGGCGGGATCCTGCTCTCCCGTCCTCGTTCAGGATCGGAACGGCAGCGGTGGTTCCGATCGCGGCCGCCGCGCTCGCCGCCGCCGAACTGCATCGGGTCCGCACCGGCGTGGAACAATCCGTCGCGGTCGACATGGCGCACGCCTGCGCGGAGTTCCGCAGCGAGCGGTTCGTCCGTGTCGACGGGGAAGCACCCCCGTCGCCCTGGGACAAGATCGTCGGCGCCTATCGCTGCGGGGACGGCCGCTGGATCAGGATCCACACCAACTTCCCCCATCATCGCGACGGCATCCTCGCGCTTCTGGGCTGCGACTATGATCGCGAGGCGGTGGCGAACGCCTTCCTCCAGTGGGACGCCGATCGGTTTGAGGAGGCTGCCTCCCGAGCGGGGATGATTGCGGCTGTCGAGCGTTCCGCGGCCGAGTGGAAGGATCATCCGCAAGCCGCCGCCGCCGCCGGGCTGCCGTTGCTCTCGATAGATCGCATCGGCGACGCCGCGGCTGAGCCGCTGGCACCAGCGGATCGGCCGCTGGCGGGGGTGCGGGTGCTCGAGTTGACCCGGATCGTCGCCGGTCCCGTCGCGGGACGCACGCTCGCTGCGCACGGAGCGACGGTCCTCCGCGTGCTGGGCCCGGACGTGCCGACGGTCGAGACTCTCGACATCGACAACGGCAGGGGCAAATTGTCGGCCAGCCTTGACTTGAGGACCGCGTCCGGCCGGGCCGTGCTGGAGGAACTGATTGCCGGAGCCGATGTCTTCCTGCAGTCGTACCGGCCCGGCGCGCTCGAGGCGCTGGGCTTCTCGCCCGCGCGAGTCGCGGCGATCCGCCCCGGCATCGTCCAGGCGACGCTGTCGGCCTACCAGCCTGCCGGCCCTTGGCACGACAAGCGCGGCTTCGACAGCATCGTCCAGACCGCTACCGGATTCAACCGGGACGAAGGTGAGGCGAAAGGCACAGGCGAGCCCACCGCGTTGCCGGCGCAATCCCTCGATCACGGCAGCGGGCATCTCCTCGCATTCGGCACCATCGTTGCACTCCTCCGCCGGCACCGGGAAGGCGGAAGCTGGCGCGTTGCCACGTCGCTGGCGCAGGTGGGCGAATGGCTGCGCTCGCTCGGCCGCATCGACAATGGCTTCAGCATTCCCGACCCGGGTTTCGAAGAGGCGGCGCCCTTCCTGGAGGAAAGCGATTCGGGATGGGGCCGGTTGCTGGCGGTGCGCCACGCAGCGGCCCTGTCGTCCACACCGGCACGATGGACCGAACCGGCTATGCCCTATGGTACGCACGAGGCACGATGGCCGGAGCGGCGCGCCCCGCGGCCGGAGAAACGCTGATGCCTTCGTCCGCCGCCGCACCGCGAACTCTCTACGACAAGATCTGGTCCTCTCATCTCGTCCGCGACGAGACGCACGACGTTCCGGCGATCCTCTACATCGATGTCCAGCTGCTTCATGAAGTCACATCGCCGCAGGCGTTCGCCATGCTCCATGAGCGCGGTCTGCCGGTACGCCGCCCCGATCGCCATCTCGCGACCTTCGACCATGCCGTTCCCACCCGTCCGGCGGGCGAAGGGGGCGAACGCCCGTTCGTTTCGGACACGGCGCGCGATCAGGTTGAGACGCTGGCCTCGAACGCCAGGCGGCACGGCATTCCGCTGCTCGATTGGGAAGACCCTCGCCGCGGCGTCGTTCATGTGGTCGGTCCGGAGCTTGGACTGACGCTGCCCGGCACGACGATCGTGTGCGGCGACAGCCATACCGCAACGCATGGCGCATTCGGCGCCCTCGCGTTCGGCATCGGCACGTCGGAGGTGGCCCACGTTCTCGCGACCCAGACGCTACTGCAGCGCCGGTCGCGGACGCTGAGGGTGACGGTCGACGGCGCCTTGGACGACGGCGTCGATGCCAAGGATCTCGTGCTCTACCTGATCAGCCGTCTCGGCATCGGCGGCGCGACCGGGTACGTGATCGAATATGCCGGTTCGGCGATCGCGAAGATCGGCATGGAAGGCCGGATGACGATCTGCAACATGTCCATCGAGGCGGGTGCGCGGGCCGGGATGATCGCGCCCGATGCGACCACGATCGAGTACCTGCGCGGGCGGGCCCCGATGAGTCCGGAGGCGTTCGAGCGGCAGGCGAAGGAGTGGCTCGAGCTGCGGAGCGACGAAGGCGCCATATTCGATCGCGAGGTTCGGATCGACGCATCGGAGGTCGCGCCCATGGCCACGTGGGGCACTACTCCGGACACGGCGATCGGCATCGACGCGGCGATTCCGGAGCCTGGCAGCGCAGGTGCCCAACGGGCACTCGACTATATGGGCTTCGCGGGCGGCGAACGCGTCGCAGATCACCCGATCGACGTGGTGTTCATCGGCAGCTGCACCAATGGACGGATCAGCGACCTTCGCGCAGCGGCCGCGGTGCTGCGCGGCCGCCGCGTCCATCCGGACGTGACGATGCTGGTGGTGCCCGGATCGAGCGCGGTGCGCGACCAGGCGGAGGCGGAAGGGCTTGATAGGGTGTTCGTCGAAGCGGGAGCCGACTGGCGCCTGCCCGGTTGCTCCATGTGCATCGCCATGAATGGCGACCTGGTGCCACCGGGCAAGCGGGTCGTGTCCACCTCCAACCGCAACTTTGAGGGGCGACAGGGGCCGGGCGCGAGAACCATTCTCACCGGCCCTGCCGTGGCCGCCGCGGCTGCCGTCGCCGGCCGTGTCGTGGATCCTCGCAGCCTGGAGCCGGTCGATGCAGCGTGAACTCCCGTTCGAGCCCTTCCGGATCCTGTCGTCCAGGACGATGGTGTTGCCCCAGGAGAATATCGACACCGACCAGATCATTCCGGCGCGCTTCTTGGCGACGACGCAGCGCCACGGGCTGGGCGAACTGGCGTTTTACGACTGGCGCCGGGATGCAGAGGGCGCCGCGCGGCCGGACCATGTGTTGAATCGCCTCGACCCCGCGGGCCACCGCATCCTGGTAGCGGGCCGTAACTTCGGATGCGGATCGTCGCGCGAGCACGCGCCTTGGGCGCTGGTCGATTATGGCTTCCGCGCGGTGGTCTCCAGCGAAATCGCCGAGATATTCGCCGCCAACGCGCTCAACAACGGCTTGCTGCCTGTCGTCATCGACGAGAAAACGCACAGGCTGTTGCTGGAACGGCCGGGCGCGGAGGTGGTGATCGACCTGGAGCAGGAATGCCTGCGCCTTGGAACCCACCAGGCCGCGTTCAAGGTCGACTCGTTTGCGCGCGCCTGCCTGCTGCAAGGCGCGGACAGCCTCGGCTGGCTGCTGACGGCCGAGCCGGACATTGCCCGCTTCGAGGTGCAACGTAACCATCTGCGCGAGACCGAGGCTACCGCCTAGCGCGTCAGGATGGCCCGCCCTGGCCGGCCGGTCCCGCCGACTCGACCGGAAGGGGTTTGAGGGCGATGGTGGCCATCGACTTTGCGACGACGGCGCCCTCCTGGTCGATCACCTTGGCTTCCAGAAAGCACAGTGTCGGCGCCAAATGGACGACCTTGGCTTCCACGACGACCGCGCCCGGCCAGAGCGATCGGAAGAAGCTGGTTTTTGACTCGACCGTCGCCTTGAAGCGATCGCCGACGTAGCTGAATGCTGCCACGCCGATCGCCTCGTCGATCATGAGCGCGATGGTTCCGCCGTGGACGCGGCCGCTATAGTTGCAGAAGTCCGCGCCGATCTCGAAGGAAAGGCGGGCCAGGCCCCGCTCGTGGTCCAATTCCTCGAAGCTCTCCTTCAGCCGCGCCGAGAGCGGCTGCTTTTCGAAAAAGCTCTCGGGATATTCACGCAGCCAATTGGTGAAGAATTTACCATCCCAGCCCACCCTGAGATCCCTTCTGCCGGTAATCCGCCGGACTGCAATTCCGTATTGGGCACTGTTGCCGAGGGGTATAAGGTCGTCAAGGCCACGGACGCTGGTGCCGCTCGAGGAGCTGGCGGTGTTCTTCCGAGACGCTGAAGAGAAATTTAGCTCCTATCAACCCTCCTCAGCCCGTCTTTTTGTCCTCCGTCATCGTTTCGAAGTCACTTGCTTCGTGGCGTTCGCGCAACTGGGTGGAAGGGTCGCCCGTCACCCGGTTGACTATCCGCCCGCGGGCCATGGCGGGGCAGGCGGCGAGCGTGCGTCCCAGCTGGCGGCGCTGCGCTCGAGGACGCGGCGGCCATTTTCTGTGTCGGCGGCTCCCACCTCACGGCGGTCCTCGTCCGCGCGATCCCGGCATCCGGCGACCGTGTCGCGCGCTTCCCTTGTTAGGACTGCGTCTCGGTTCCTATCGGGGAGGTCGTTGCGGGGATCTGATTTGCCAAGGCCTGCTCTGCGCAAGCGAGAGCACACGCCGTCTCTCGGTCGCCGCGCCCTGGAGGACTGTCCGGCCGATGATCCGACATAGGCGTCCGCCCCGGCGAATGCGAGGCAGACGCAACCTGGGTTATGGAAGCCTTTCGCCTCTCTCCATAGCCTGGCGCCGTGCCGCACTATTATTTCAACATCTACAACGATGACGTCACGATGGACCCCGAGGGCGCCGACCTGGCCGACGACCATGCCGCCCGCGCCTACGCGGTGAAGGAGGTCCGAGCCCTCGCTGCTGACACGGTACTCCACGGTCATCTGACCGCCCACCACCGCATTGAGGTGGTCGATGAAAACCAGAAGCTGATCGACACCGTGCGCTTCGATGAGGGCGTCGAACTCAGGCCCTGACG
>Ga0207690_10001611_pt1 | contig 14055 bp, 14 predicted proteins | sample KBSC23metaG_FD_184315 | JGI IMG/M metagenome (GOLD analysis project Ga0207690, IMG submission 184315) | Corn rhizosphere microbial communities from Kellogg Biological Station, Michigan, USA - KBS C2-3 metaG (SPAdes) (version 2) | ecosystem: Host-associated > Plants > Roots > Rhizosphere > Soil ...
ATCGACCACGCATTTCCGCATGGACGCCGATGCGCTGGCGGCGGCCGGCATCAGCGAAGGCACGATCCGCCTGTCGATCGGCCTGGAAGACGCTGACGACCTGATCGATGACCTCAAGCGCGGCCTGAAAGCCGCCGAGCGTGCGATGTCTGCCGCGCCTGGAAAAACCACCTCCAACGCAACGGGAGCCCGCTGATGGAATGGACCGTACAAGGCGAGCGCGCCTACGCCTACACGGGCGGAAAACCGTTCAACGCGGAATTGCCGTGCGTGGTGTTTGTGCATGGCGCGCAGAACGATCATTCGGTCTGGGGGCTGCAGACCCGCTGGTTTGCGCACCACGGCTTCAGCGTACTGGCAGTCGATCTGCCAGCGCACGGCCGCAGCGCCGGGGCACCGCTGCAAACGGTGGAAGCCATGGCCGATTGGGTAATGGCACTCGTGCACGCGGCCGGCGTCACGCAGCCCGTGATGGTGGTCGGCCACAGCATGGGCTCGCTGATTGCGCTGGAGTGCGCCTCGCGCTATGCAAGTCGCGTGCGCCGCATCGCACTGGTGGCCACGGCCTGGCCGATGAAGGTGTCGGATGCGCTGCTCGACGCCGCGCTTAATAACACGCCGGGCGCCATCGACATGGTGAATACCTGGTCGCATTCCAGTCTGGCGAACAAGCCGTCGTCACCCGGGCCCGGTTTCTGGATGCAGGGCGGCAGCCAGCGGCTGATGGAACGTGTCGCGCGCGGCACCGATGCTCCGGTCTTCCACACCGATTTTTCCGCCTGCAACGCCTATGCACGCGGCGCGGAAGCCATGGCCGCCGTGAAGTGCCCGTCACTCGTAATCGTGGGTGAGAAAGACCAGATGACACCAGCAAAAGCCGGCCGTCAGGTGGCGGCGGGACTGGCTGGGAGCCGCGTCGTCGGCCTGCCCGGCGGACACGCGGTCATGGGAGAATGCCCCGACGGCACACTCGACGCGCTGATCGCCTTTGCGCGCGAGCGAGAGCCGCGAGACCCGGTTCCCGCATAGCCGCCCCCTCGGCAACCGTCAGGATTCAGGAGACGCACCATGGCCACCTCCGACACCCGCAGCTTCGGCAGCTTCGCCGAGTTCTATCCCTACTACCTGAGCGAGCACCAGGACCGCACCTGTCGGCGCCTGCATTTCGCCGGCTCGACGGTGGCGCTGGTGTGTCTGGCTGCGCTGGTCTTCACGGGCAACCTGTGGTGGCTGCTGGGTGCGGCCGTCAGCGGTTATGCGTTCGCGTGGGTTGGGCATTTCGGCTTCGAGAAGAACCGGCCCGCCACCTTCCGCCACCCCGTCTACAGCTTGATGGGCGACTGGGTGATGTACCGCGATATCTGGACGGGCAAGATCCCGTTCTGAGGTGGCGCCGCGATGTTAAGCGCTGGCGGCAGCAGGCATCGTTGAACCGGGCGCTGCAGCAGCCTGCACGGCAGCCGCTACGCCGCGTTCGCCCGTCTTGAAAATGCTCTCCAGCGTGGCATCGAGTGCGGGGTTCTGCAGTTGGCTGACCAGCGCGCGCGTGTCACCCAGATGGCGTGCGAGCGCCGTGCGCGGCAAGCGCGGCAGATTCAGCACCAGCTTTTCGTAGAGCGGCCGCAGCGTGGTCGTGTGCGCATCGCACAGCAGGGCCCAGTGGGCGTCGCCGCGATCCTGCTGCAGCTTGCCGATCAGATGCAGCGTCTTCAGTTTGGTCAACAGGTCGACCAGGTAGTCCGCCTCGAGCTGCAGGCGCCGACCGATATCACGCTCGGCGATGGTGCGCGGTGCCTGTTCGCGTGCACGGTACAGCAGCAACAGAACGCCCAGCGCATCAAAGAACTCGCTGCCTGGAAACGTGCGCCGCTGCCAGTAGCCCTGGCGAATGACCGGTAGCGTCGACGCGATGGTCGCGCCGAGCAGCGTCACCAGCCAGCTCACATACACCCACGTCAGGAAGATCGGCAGCGCGGCAAACGCGCCGTAGACGGCCGTGTACGTGGGGATGTGCGCCACGTATGAACCAAAGCCGCGCTTGGCGATTTCGAACGCCACGGCAGCAATGAGACCGGCAAGGAATGCATCACGGTGCGCCACATTGGTGTTGGGCACAAACACATAGAGCATCGCAAACGCAATCGCCGACAGCAGGATCGGGATCACGCCCACGATCACGCCCAAGCCGAACGGCAGCTTGTGCACATAGCCGGCCGAGATCGACACCATGTATGAACTGACCGACAGGCTCGCGCCGATCAGCACCGGGCCGAACGTCACCAGCGCCCAGAACACCAGCACACGCTGCGCCAACGGCCGCCGATGACGCACGCGCCAGATGGCATTGAGCGCGTTCTCGACGGTGAGCATGGTCAGGACGGACGTCACGATCAAGCCAACCAGGCCCGCGACCGTCAGCCCCTTGGCGTTGGTTGAGAACTGATTGAGATACGTCAGGATCGGCCGGCTGATATTGCTCGGCACGAGGTTGCTGAACATGTAGCCCTCGATGTCCGCCCGGAAGCTCTTGAACATCGGGAATGCCGTGAACAGCGCAAATGCCACCGTCAGAATAGGCACCAGCGACAGCACCGTCGTGAATGTCAGGCTGCCGGCCACTTGCGGCAAGCGGTCTTCACCGGCGCGGCGCAACGCATAACGCGCCAGCGCACGCAGCTTGGCGGCATTCCATTGACGAAGCGCACGGGTATCAAAACGCATGAAGAATGAGGCGGAGTAAGGCAAATGAAGGGGAATGAGGGGCGCAACTATAATACCGCGACGCTCTCAACGCTTTGTTATGAAAGATATCCTGGTCTTGTACTACAGCCGTCACGGCAGCACACGCGCACTGGCCGAGGCCATCGCGCAAGGCATTGAAAGCGTCGACGGTGCCCAGGCACGGGTACGGACCGTGCCGGCCATCTCCACCGTCTGCGAAGCCACGCAGCCCAACGTGCCCGACAGCGGCCCGCCCTACGTGGAAGTGCGCGACCTGGAGGAATGCGTGGGCCTGGCACTGGGCTCGCCCACGCGCTTCGGCAACATGGCGGCGCCGCTCAAGTACTTTCTGGATGGCACGACGCCGCAATGGCTGGCAGGGGCGCTGGCCGGCAAGCCCGCGTGCGTGTTCACGTCCACCGGCAGCATGCACGGCGGGCAGGAAACCACGCTGCTCTCGATGATGTTGCCGCTGCTGCACCATGGCATGGTCGTGCTGGGTCTGCCGTATCAGCAGAGCGAGTTGCTGTCCACCGATGCAGGTGGCACGCCGTACGGGCCATCGCACGTTGCGCATCGCGGCGACACCGCCCCGCTCACCGCGCACGAACGCACGCTCGCCACGGCGATGGGCCGACGCCTGGCACAGACCGCTCTCAAACTCGCCGCATGACCAACGTTGATCACGCCGTCACCGAATCCCGGGCACTGTATCTGCTGAGTGCAGGCTGCCTCGTCGCGTTAATCGTCTTGTGTGCGGCGTGGGAGCTGCGGCTCGCGCCGGTGCGCCCCGGCGGCTCGTGGCTGGCGATCAAGGCGCTGGTGCTCGCGTGGCCGCTGCCCGGTGTGCTGCGCAAGAACCGTTACACGATGCAGTGGGCGTCGATGTTCATCCTGCTGTTCTTTACCGAAGGCGTCGTACGGGCGACATCCGATGCGGGGCTTTCGCGCTCGCTTGCCTGGGGCGAGGTGGTGCTCAGCGTGGTGTTCTTCTTCGCGACCATCCTGTACCTGCGTCCATTCAAACGCGCGGCCAAAGCACGCGCTAGCCAAAACATCTGACCCGCTATGACCCACGATGCGTTCCTGCAAGCCTGCGTTGATGTCATTGGTGCAGCGCATGTCTTGACAGCGCCGGAAGACCAAGCGCCCTATCTGACCGACTGGCGCAAGCGTTTCTCGGGCCGTGCGCGTGCGGTGCTGCGCCCCGCCAGCCCGGACGAAGTGGCGGCGCTCGTACGGCTGTGCGGCGAGCACGCTGTGCCTATCGTCCCGCAAGGCGGCAACACCGGCCTGTGCGGCGGCGCCACGCCCGACATGGAAGGCAACACCGTGGTGATCTCGTTGCAGCGCCTGCAACGCGTGCGCGCGGTCGACCCGATCAACAACACCATCACCGTGGATGCCGGCTGCATCCTGGCCAACGTGCAGCAGGCCGCGGCCGATGCGAACCGCCTCTTCCCGCTGAGCCTGGCGGCGGAAGGCAGTTGCACCATCGGCGGCAACCTGGCGACCAACGCCGGCGGCACTGCCGTCCTGCGCTATGGCAACGCACGCGAGCTGTGCTTGGGGTTGGAAGCGGTACTGCCCAACGGCGAGTTGTGGAACGGCCTGCGCGGCCTGCGCAAGGACAACACGGGCTACGACCTGCGCGACTTGCTGATCGGTGCGGAAGGCACGCTGGGCATCATCACGGGGGCGATGCTGAAACTGTTTCCGCAGCCGCGCGCCAAAGTGACGGCGCTGGCGGCGCTGCAATCGCCGCGTCAGGCGTTGGAGTTCCTCTCCCTGGCGCAAGGCCATGCGGGCACGCTGCTGACGGGCTTCGAGCTGATGTCGGCGTTCTGCCTGGAGCTGGTGCGCAAGCATTACCCGCAGTTGCGCATGCCGTTCATGCACACGTATCCGCAATACGTGCTGCTGGAACTGTCTGACCTGGAAAGCGAAGAGCACGCGCGCACGCTATTCGAATCGCTGATGGAAGACGCGCTTGCGCGCGGCGTGATCGACGATGCGGCGGTGGCGGAATCAGTGGCGCAGTCGCGCGACTTCTGGAATCTGCGCGAGCACATTCCACTGGCGCAGGCCGACGAAGGCAAGAACATCAAGCACGACATTGGCGTGCCCATCTCGCGCATCGCCGACTTCATCGACGTGACCGATCGTGCGTTGACTGCGGCCTACCCCGACATCCGCATGGTGACGTTCGGGCACTTGGGCGACGGCAACCTGCACTACAACGTGTCGCCACCGGAAGGCCATGCGCATGAGGCGTTCCTGGCCAACCAGGACGGCATCAACCGCATCGTGCACGACAGCGTGCATGCGCACGGCGGGTCGATCTCGGCCGAGCACGGTATTGGCCAACTCAAGCGCGAAGACAATGCCCGTTACAAGAGCCCCGTGGAACTGGCAGCCATGCGCGCGATCAAGCAGGCGCTGGACCCGCGCGGCCTGATGAATCCGGGGAAAGTGTTGTAGGGCGATTCAGCGTCAGCCGAACAGCTTCAGTGTGTAGTTCGCCACCGCGAAGAGAATCGTTGCTGCCAGCAGCCACAACAGCAGGCGCGGTACGCCGGTGGGCGGCAGACGATGATCGCCGGCGTTGGACCGGTCGCCGATCCGCCCGCTCTGGGCGTTACGGACATAAGTGCTACGGGACGCCCCTGCCGGGCGTCGTGCATGACGTGTGTTCATTATGGTTTCCTCCCTGCCCCATGGCTGTCGCCTCGCCCGGCCCCCTGTTGCCATGGCGAAACACAGCAGCTCCATGAATCGCTCCATGGCTGCCCAAACAAGACTCCCTTGATTTCCCGTCTGGTCGGAACCGAAAAGGCATTCGTCACGCCCGTTTGGCGTGCGTAGGCACGGCGTTCCGCGTCATTGCGCGGAATTTCGAATGAAAACGTTATTTGTATGGCACTACCCGACGCCACGAAATGTATCAAAAATCCCCCGAATGGGGGGTATGTATTTTAGGTATCACCATTTGGATGATGCGCGGGAACGACGCTTGCGGGCCGGATCAGGGCAAACCCGAAATCGACCGCCACACGGAGGCCCGCCCATGCCCGTCTTGCCCGACCTAACCCAGCGCGCCCATATCACCCCGCCGCAACCGCCCGAACAGCCCCCGCACCCGCCACCGGAAATGCCACCGCCGGACGAACCAGCCCACGACCCGGTGCACGACCCCGAACCCCAAACGCCGCCGATCGAACTGCCCCCAGGCGACCTGCCGCCGGAAATCCCGCCCCAGCACTAGCAAGCCGAGCCATCCCCATCTGTTAGAATCGCGGCCTCCCAGGCACCCGGAAACCACACGTCCATGGTGTGCCTGGGCAGCCAGCGTCTGCCCATAGCTCAGTTGGATAGAGCATCGGCCTTCTAAGCCGACGGTCGGGGGTTCGAATCCCTCTGGGCAGGCCAAATAAGCCAATGTGTTACATGAAAGACCAAGCGAGTCTCGGCTCCGAAGAGTTGCAGCCTAGCTCCACCCCGGCGCCCCATTGGCGCAACGGCAGATCGCAAGCCCTGCTCTTCTCCTGCCAAGTCAGGATGGCAAATTAGCGCCTTCACCACGTCGACGCTCCTCCGACAGGGCGACATGAAGGCGTAACTGTGAGCGCCCCCCGCTACCTAAGCACCAATGTCGGCAGCCGGCCAGCGATTCCAGTTCGAGCGATGCCGTTCAATACCGGCTGGCTGCTGCAACTCATCAGGTGAGGATGCCAGCCACGTGGTCAACATACCCGGCCGGCTGGCACCCCGCAGAGGCACTAAAACCGGTATCCCACCGAAAGAAAACTGGCGATCGGGTTGATCCGCACCTTCGTGGTGGTCGTGACGGTGCCAACAGGCGCCTGCGTTGTCAGCGTCGCCTTGGTGGACAGCCACATGTACGACACCGATGCGCCGATGGACCAATGGGCATCAATGTTGTACGTGAGCCCCGCATTGACGACAGGCGCAAACGTCTTGCTCAGCGATGCCGTGGTCGGCCCGACCAGCAATGAGCCCGTTGCCGGCGAGTAGAGGATCTGTCCTGTCGCCAGCGGCCGGCTCAGCTCAATGTCTCGATACCAGACGTAGGCGAACCCCGCACCGAGATAGGGCCGGACACGCGACGCCGCATCGCCGAAGTGGTATTGCACCTGGACTGCCGGACTCCATGCCCGCGCGGTGCCCATCTCGCCGATGGAGGAAAGCGTTCCCGTGCCGCTCAAATGAAGCTTCGGTGGAATGCCAAGCACTGTCTCGAGCGCCACATGATCAGTGACGAAATATCGCGTGGTGAGCGCGAAGGTATTGGCCTTGGCCAGCGTCGCTCCGCTGCCGGGCACCACGGTCGATTGCCCGAGGGCATTCACCGTCAGCGGCTCGCTGGAATCCTGGGGAGCGAGATGCACCCAGTCCGCATTGACGACCCACTGCCCTGCCGACTGCGCATGGGCGAGCGAGGTCGCCGCGAGCGACAAGAGCATTGCCGCGCGTGTGTACTTCATGTTGTCTCCGATTTTTTTAATGTAGGAACTGCAACTGCAGGAATGCGCCGCCATGCGGCGCGGGGCACTTCACCCGCTCACGATGGGGTGAACGGGCGAGGAATTCCTCCTTGGGTCAGGTGAGCCGCAACGCCCGGCCCACTCGCCTTCAATTGATGGAAAAGGGAAACGGGAATCGGCCGAGCACTTCACGCGCGGCGGCCGTCGATGCCGATGCCTCAAGCTTTACCGAGATAAACAGGCCTTTTGACTTGTCTTCGGCAACATCCAACGCGTCAAACGCAATACCTGCATCGCTGAGTGCCGCTGACAGGGCTTCGCGTGTTTCACGGTGCTTGAGCGCCGGCTTGAAGATCTTGCCCACGGCAGTCAGGGGCATCGTTTCAATGATGTTGACCTGCCGGGGTAGCGCCGCTCGTTCGGCGATCTCCACCTTCAGGAATGCCAGCAAATCGGCTTCCGTGGCAGACGTACCGGCACGCAACTGCACGTACGCAACCGGCAGCTCGCCCGCATGTACATCCGGACGCCCGACGGCGGCGGCAATCTGCACCGCGGGGTGACGATGCAGGGGCGCTTCGATGGTGAGCGGATCGATGTTGTGGCCGCCCCGGATGATCAGTTCCTTCTTCCGGCCCGTGAGCCAGAAGTAGCCTTGTTCATCTTGCCGGGCCAGGTCGCCGGTGTTGAGCCAGCGCCTGCCGTCCCCCGTGTCGACCCAAAGCCCTGTGTTCTGCTCTGCCTGTCGGTAGCCGGCGAAGACGTTGGGGCCGGACACCAGCACCACGCCGACTTCATCGACAACGCAATCACGCAGATACTCGCCGCCATCGCCCAACACGACGGTCTTCATCTGCTGCATCGGAACGCGCAGGCCAATGGAGCCAAGGCGGCGCTCGCCCATCGGTGGGTTGACGCTGCTCACACATGTGGCTTCGGTGAGCCCATAGCCCTCGAGAATCTTGATGCCGGTCTGCTGTTGGAAGCGGCGAAACACTTCCACCGGCATGGGTGCTGCGCCGCATAGCCCGTATTCGAGCGATCGCACATCATGCGAGCCCACAGGCACCTGAAGCAGCGAGGCATACAGCGTCGGCACGCCGCTGAAGAAGTTCACGCGATGGTGCTCGACGATCTCCCAGAAGCGCTGGATCACGCCCTCGCCGCGATAGCCCTGCGGCGTGCCAAGCACCACATGCGCACCCCTGGAAAACGGCAACAGCCCCGTCACCAGAACGCCGTTGACATGGAACAACGGCAACCCGCAGAACACCACCTTGCCGGGGCCAATGCCGTCTCCGAGCACCTGTGCGGTGCTCCATGCGTTGGCAACTTCGTTGCCGTGGTTGCGCATCGCAATCTTCGGCAAGCCCGTGGTGCCGCCCGTACAGAAGTACGAAGAGGCGTCTTGCGCAGCAATGCGCCGCCCGCTGTTCAAGCCGACCGATCGTTGCGCTTGGACGGCGCTGTTGAAATCGTGGATACGCACCGACATCGGGACAGCGCCATGCAGCCCTTGCGGATCCAGCAGTCGCAGGGCCTCGTTCTTTTGCATTTGCGCTGCGCACTGCACTGCGCCATGCACGCGGTCGACCAGATTCACCAGCACCAGATGCCGCAGACTCTTGATCGCAGGCAAGTGCGGCTGGAGCTTGGCCCAGGTATCGGTGCCAGGAAACGGCGCCAGCGTGACCAGCGCGGACACGCCGGCGGCATTGAGCAGATCCGCCAGCGCAGGCCCTTCGAGCAACGGATTGAACGCCGCCACGATGCCCGCCGCCTGCCCGCCCCAGATCACGAAATGCGTCTCCGGAAGGTTGGGCAGCACGAACGCGATCACGCTGTCCTTCTTGACGCCAATGCTGTCGAAGAAATTCGCCGTCTGCGTGATGCGCGCGAGAAGCGCTTCATAGCTCCACGTCTGCGGTGCGCGATGGTCATTGACGCTGAAAAAGAAGCTCAGCGCTGGCGCCTTTGGATTCAGGCTGGCGCCACGGCAGATCATCTCGTAGGTGCTCTGCGGAAGATCGGGCGGCAGGCCGTGCGCTTCCGCAGCTTCCACGTCCTGCAGGCTGGAGAAACCGGACATGGTGTTCACTCCTCGGCAACGATGCGGTTGCGCTGCGTGCCCAGATCGATCCGTCCGTCGGACGAATGGATACGCGCCTCCACCACATCGCCGGGCTTCAGGTATTGGGTTCGCCCGGCCTGCACCTTGAGGAACATCTCCCACTTCGCCTTCTCGGGCAGCATCGCAGCGATCTTCTGCTTGGTGGGCGACGGGATCGACAACGCGCAGCCCGCCGGGGTGCCCGTGGCCAGCAAGTCGCCCGGCTCCAAGTCGTGCACGCGCGACAGTTCGGTCAGCGTCTCAGCGGGGCCATGGACGAGGTTGGCCGTTGTGTCGTTCTGCCGAAGCTTGTCGTTGACGGTCAGCTTGAGTTGCAGGCTTCTGAGCGCCAGAAAATCGCGCGGCTCCAGCAGCGTCAGCCACGGGCCCACCGGACCGAACGTGCGGAACGATTTGCCCTTGTAGAACTGCATCTGCGGGATCTGGATGTCACGCGCGGAATAGTCGTTCACGATCACGGCGCCGGCCACGTACTCGTGCAGGTTGTCTTCCGTCACGTCGACCGCGCCGTGAATGGCTTGGCGCATTACCAGCCCAAGCTCGATCTCGTAGTCGAGAAACTGCACGCGCTTCGGTTTGATCACATCGCTGTCGGCCGCGACGATGCAGCTCGATGCCTTGGTGAAGATCATGTTGTACGTCTTCACGTCCGGGTCCATGCCCGACTCAATCATGTGCTGCCGATAGTTGGCGCCCTGGCAGACAAACTGCTGATTACGCGTGACGGGAGACAGCAGTTTCACGGCAGACACAGCGAGCGTTTCGCCCTCAAGCGCGGCAAGCTCGTCCAGCGCTGTATTGCGAACGAAGTCACCCGTCGTGACGTAGGTGCCCGGTACCGGCGTGATGCGTGTGTTGCGAATCACGCCCCACTGGGCGTGCCCCTGATATTCAAAGCGAACGATATTGATCGACATGGCAAAAGATGCGTTGGGTGAATGACGGCAGATGGCTTCTGCGCTGCCTCAGGCGAATATCCGGGCGAGCGTTACCAGCTTGCGGAACGTCAGATCGGGGCTGCGACGCAGATTGCGGATGAGCGCCGCGATGGCGGACGGTGTCAGCTTCGGCTTGGTGAAGCTTGACGGCATCGCCTGGCCCCACTGAGACATCGCCTCGCGGCTGACCGGGTGGACGCCGGTCGGCTGATCTGCGGTGAACAGGTCACCGTCGCAGTAATGCTCGTGCTTGTCGCCCCACGGGTCTTGCCAGTAGTCAAAGATCTGGCTGCCGAGGATGTGCCGACCCAGCCCCCAGGCGTGGTCCCATCCTTGCTCGCGCAGCATGCGGTGCCCCATGCCGACGGCATCGGCGTCGATGAGCTCGAAGGCGCTGTGGCTGTACTTCGACACAAAACCCTGAGCGAGCGCGAGCGTGTGGTGATCGGCCGGCGTATCGCCCAGATCCAACCGCATGAACGCCACCGCAGGCGAGCCGTCCGGCAGCACCTGGACGTCGCTCGGAATGAAACCGAAGTGCTGCGTGTACCAGGCGCAGGTCGCCTGGAAGTCGGCAAGCTCCAGCACCACGTGCCCAAGCCGGATCACCTCTGGCGCAGCAATAGGTGGGCGTTGTGTTTCATTGATTCGCAGTGGCGCATCCGCCGAGTTGAGCGGCAACGGTGCGCGGTGTGGCAACTCGGCTGCCGGCACCTGGCCAGCAATGGCATCGACGCGAAACCCGGATGGATCGACAAGGCGCACGCGATCGCCGCCGCCCGGAAAATCCGATGGCTCCACCGTCGATGCCCCAGGCAGTTTTGCCAGGGCATCCAACGCTGCGCGTTCGGCGACCTGCAACCCGAAGCCGGAAAACGCCGCCTTTGGCGCTTTGCGCACGACATAGCAGAACGGTGCCGTGCCCGTTCCGCGCAAAAGCAATGTCGCCTCATCGCGCTGAACCGTCACGAGACCAAAGTCATTGAGGAACCGCTCGGCTTGGTCAAGATCGGGCCGATCGAACATCAGGTAGGCAAGCGCCAACGCCTTCGTCGTCGGGTTGGGCTGGCGTTCAGGCTGTGCTGTGGTGAGTTTCATGGCAAGACGCTCAAGCGGATTGAATGGCGGCGGCAGCTACAGGCACGGGCTCGGCTTGGCCGCCGAGCAGCGCCAGGCTTTCGCGAACGAGGCGGTCCGCCTCGGCGACAGGCCCGTCGTGAACCACCGTGCGGTCTGGCCGCACGACGGCCACCCAGCCAACGGGTACCGCGTCGGGAAGAAACGTACCGTTGATGTCTTCCCAAACGCTCGGCGCCTCGCAATGCAGAGGCTGCCCACGATGCGCGATCCGCACGAACACACCGCCCAGACGCTCAAATTCGGCTGCCGTTGTAGGCTCCAGCACCGTGCGTGCGTCGCAGCCGAAACTGACGAGCGTGTATCCCTCGCCGAGCACGTCGTCGCTCAGGCACGTGCGCCCCTCCGCGTTCCTGACCCACCCCTGCGGCACGACCCCGCCGCGTATCAGCTTGGTTGGCGAGCATCCTTTGACAAACAGCCCAGTCTTGAACGCGTTCTTCGGCTTGATGCGTAGTTCTTCAAACTGCGAGCGCAGCCCGGGCACGAGCCGGGTCAAGCGCATCAGCCCGTGCGTCAAAAGTGCGATCGGGGCACTGCGCGGCATCACCAGCTTGCCCATGAACCGTGCGAAATTGATCATGGCTTTTGCATGCGGACGGCGTTCCTCGTCGTAGCTGTCGAGAATCCGCGCATCCGCCCGGCCCTGGAGCACCCAGGCCAGTTTCCAGCTCAAGTTGGCGGCATCCCGCAGCCCCGCGACCAGCCCCTGGCCGACGAACGGCGGCGTGATGTGAGCGGCGTCACCGACGAGGAAGACCCGGCCAACGCTGAACCGGTCGACCGTTCTGGCGTGGAAGCGATAGACCGCCTTGCGCTCGATCGTGATGTCGTCAACGTTGGTCCAGGGTTGCAGCAACGCGCGAATACGGCTGTCCGACTCCATCTCTTCGCGGCTTTCGCCTGGCTGGAGCATGAACTCCCAGCGCTCGCGGCCACCGGGGGCAACCATGTGTGGTGTGGGCCGCCGGTGGTCGCAGAGAAACTCAACGTGGTCGATCGGCTTGGGAACATGGCGCGCATCGACAATGAGCCAATCCTCGGCGTACGTCGTGCCCCGGAATTCCTGTCCAATCAGGTGGCGCACGAGAGAACTCGCCCCGTCTGCACCGATCACGTAGCGAGCGCGGACCCGGCGTACCTGCCCTTGTCCGACATCCAGCGAGGCCAACACGCAATCGGGCTGATTGGCGATGCTGAGCAGCGTGGTGCCGAGCCCGATATGCACGCGATCGTGCACCGCCAAGCGCGCGCGCAGGCAGCGCTCCAGATCGGGCTGGTAGAACGTGGCGAGCTTCGGATGGCCATCCAGACTGCCCAGCGTGTTGACCCTGCCGAACTCGCCCAGCCAAGGGGAACGCATGCGGACGTGAGGAATGGCCACCGTTTCGAAATCGTGCTCGCCAACACCTGCCTGTTGCAGGATTCGCAAGGCTTCGTTGTCCAGCGCAATGGCACGTGGGGCCATATAGATGTCGGGCGCCTTGTCGATGGCTATCACGCTTACGCCATGACGCGCCAGCAGATTTGCCACCATGGCCCCGACGGGGCCGAGCCCCACGACCAGTATGTCTACCTGAGATGGCATGTCGCTTGCCCCCATGGGGCGTGTGCCATCCGCGACGCGTGAACTGGCACGCGCATGTGCATTTGTCTCCACCGCTACTCCGTTTCTTTGTCTACGTCTTTACCAGGCTTTCCTCGCCTTTGTTGACATTAAAGTCATCACTGATGATTTTGTCAATATCGACATTCGAATCTATAATTTCAGCCACAACAAGGATTGCAGACCGCCATGGCCACCACCGAGACTCGCCGCACACCGAAGCGCTCCACTGCGAAGACGCCCACCCCATCGGCGCCCGCTGCTGAAGAGCGGGAACCCCGAGGCGCGCGGCGCAAGCGTGAAACACGCGCACGGCTGCTGGACGCTGCGCTCCAGCTCATGGCCGATCGGGGTATGGAAGGCGTTGCCATCAATGAAATTACCGAGGCGGCAGACGTAGGTTTCGGGTCGTTCTACAACCACTTCGAATCGAAGGAAGCCATCTACGCCGCGCTGGTGAGCTCGGTGTTTGAAGAGTTCGCTGATTCGCTCGACAAGCTGACGGAAGGGCTATCCGACCCGGCTGAGATCGTTTCCGTGTCGGTGCGGCATACGCTGGTCCGGGCGCGGCGCGAGCCTGTGTGGGGGCGCTTTCTCATTCGCGAGGGCTTCTCGGCGCGCGTTCTGACACACGGCCTCGGCCAGCGCTTGCTGCGCGATATCGAACGCGGCATCACGGCAAAGCGGTTTGCGCTTGCCGATCCGTTCATTGGCTTTCTGTCGGTCGGCGGCACGGTGCTCACGGCCATCTCGGCCGAGCTCAACTTTCTGGCACCGGATGCACCCGCCGCAAACATCGTCAAGGAGCTGGGTTTCACGGGCGAGCATTTCCCCGAACGCACCGCCGCAGTGCTGCTCCAAACGCTAGGTCTCAAGCGCGCTGAAGCAGAGAAAGTTGCGGGCCGTCCGCTGCCCGTGGTGGAGACTGCAGACAGCGCAAGCTGATCGGATTGCCCGCATTTGGGGCGCGGGCGTCTATGGCGCCCGCTGATCGACCAACCTTACTTTGCCAACGTA
>Ga0207690_10001612_pt1 | contig 14055 bp, 20 predicted proteins | sample KBSC23metaG_FD_184315 | JGI IMG/M metagenome (GOLD analysis project Ga0207690, IMG submission 184315) | Corn rhizosphere microbial communities from Kellogg Biological Station, Michigan, USA - KBS C2-3 metaG (SPAdes) (version 2) | ecosystem: Host-associated > Plants > Roots > Rhizosphere > Soil ...
TGGCCCACCCATCGCGTTGCCGAGCCCGCCGAGGCCGCCACCCGGGCCGCCTTTGCCAAGCATCGCCATCATGCCCTTCAGCCCGCCCATCTTCTTGATGCGCTTCATGGCGGTGGCCATTTCCTGGTGCATCTTGATCAGCTTGTTGACGTCCTGAACGGTCGTCCCCGATCCGTTGGCGACGCGGATCTTGCGCTTGGCGTTGAGCAGTTCGGGCTTGGTCCGCTCCTTGGGCGTCATCGACGTGATGATTGCATCCATCCTCAGCAGGATTCGGTCGTCCATGCCCGATTGCGACATCGCCGCCTGCGCCTTCTTCATGCCGGGGATCATCCCGGCGAGCGCGCCGATGCCGCCCATCTTCTTCATCTGCTGCAGCTGACTGCGCAGGTCGTTCATGTCGAACTGACCCTTGGACAGACGCTGCGCCATGCGCTCGGCATCTTCCTGCTGGATCGATTCGGCGGCGCGCTCGACCAGGCTGACGACGTCGCCCATGCCGAGGATGCGCCCGGCGACGCGGCTGGGATGGAAACCCTCGATCGCGTCGAGCTTTTCGCCAGTGCCGGCGAACTTGATCGGCTTGCCGGTGACCGCGCGCATCGACAAAGCCGCGCCACCACGCGCGTCGCCGTCCATGCGAGTGAGCACGACGCCGGTCAGCGGCACCTGGTCGGAGAAGGCACGCGCGACGTTGACCGCGTCCTGACCGGTCAGACTATCGACGACGAGCAGGATTTCCTGCGGCTTGGCGATGTCGGCGACCGCCTTCATCTCGTCCATCAGGCCCTGATCGACGTGCAAACGACCCGCAGTGTCGAGCATCAGCACGTCGAAACCCTGAAGCTTCGCGGCCTGGATCGCGCGCCGCGCGATATCGACCGGCTGCTGCCCCGCGACGATCGGCAGCGTCGCGACCTCGGTCTGCTCGCCGAGGATCGCCAGCTGTTCCTGCGCGGCCGGGCGATTGACGTCGAGCGACGCCATCAGCACCTTTTTGCGATCGCGCCCGCCCTGGCCGCTGGTCAGCCGCTTGGCGATCTTGGCGGTCGTCGTGGTCTTGCCCGAGCCCTGCAGGCCGACCATCATCACGACGGCGGGCGGCGTGACGCCGAGATTGAGTTCGCTCTCATCGGCGCCGAGCATCTCGACCAGGCCGTCATGGACGATCTTGACGACCTGCTGGCCCGGCGTGATCGAGCGCAGCACTTGCTGGCCGACCGCCTGCTCGGTGATCTTGTCGACGAAATCGCGCGCCACCGGCAGAGCGACGTCCGCCTCGAGCAAAGCGACGCGCACTTCGCGCATCGCCCCGCGCACATCCGCCTCGGTCAGCGCGCCACGGCCACGCAACCGGTCGAATACACCGCCAAGACGATCGCTCAGGCTGTCGAACATAAACTCACCTCGTCATGCCAGCGAAAGCTGGCATCTCCTTGTTACCGCTCCTCGACGAGACCCCAGCTTTCGCTGGGGCGACGCGAGGTTGACCCCAAAAACGCACAAAGCGCCGGCGGACGAAACCTCGTCGGCCGGCGTCACCACATGGGTGCTCCTTGTCGCGTTCGCAAAGGGAACGGTGTCGGCCCGATAACGGCTCGGCCGGAAAAACGCAACCCGGCCGCTCCCCCCTTAACATCTTCTTGACCTCAGGATGCCATCAGCAGGGTTGGATAGAGCCGCGGACGCGCGGTTTCGATAAAGGGGATTTGGGGCATGAGCGAACCGGCCGCAGCCCGGCGCGATCTGTTGAGCGGCGCGATCACGGTCGCCGCGATCCTGATGTTCATCGGCACCGGCAGCCAAGTGCTGTCGATGGTCCTGAGCAATTGGATGCACCATGACGGTGGCACCGACCAGACGCTGATCATCGCCCTGCTCCTCAATGTCGCCCTGATCCTGTTCGGCTGGCGTCGTCATCGCGACCTGGCCAACGAAGTCACGGTGCGCACCGCCGCCGAGGAACGCGCCAACGTCCTTGCTTCCAAGGATCCGCTCACCGGCTTCCTCAATCGCCGCAGCCTGGCCGAAGAAGGCGCCGCGATGCTGGTCCGCGCCGACCGCCGCCACAAGGCGATGGCGCTGATGATGCTCGACCTCGACCATTTCAAGACGGTCAACGACATGCATGGCCATACGGTCGGCGATGCGCTGTTGCGCGCCGTGGCCGAAGAGATGGCGACCGCATTGCCCGAAAGCGCGCTGCTCGCACGGTTCGGTGGCGACGAATTCGCCTGTGCGATGCTGTTCGATCCGGAAAACCCCGACAGCGTCGAGCGCGTCGCCGAACGGCTGGTATCACGGATGAGCCAGCCCTTTCACGTCGAAGGGCTCAACCTTCATGTCACCTGCTCGATCGGCATTGCCCGCAGCGATCGCGACGCGGCGACGATCGACGCCTTGCTCCGCTCGGGCGACATCGCGATGTACGCCGCCAAGAATGCCGGGCGCAATCGCCATGCCTGGTTCGACGTGTCGATGGAGCGCGAGCTCCAGTCGCGCAACGAGCTGGAGAGTTCGCTCCGCGTCGCCATTCCGCGCGGCGAGATCGTCCCCTATTTCGAACAGCAGATCGATCTGGTCACCGGTCGGCTGACAGGCTTCGAGGTGCTGGCGCGCTGGGAACATCCACAGCGCGGCGTGATGATCCCCGAGCAGTTCATCCCGATCGCCGAGGAAACCGGCATGATCGCGGACCTGTCGCTGTCCCTGATGCGCCAGGCCTTCCAGTCGGCACGCGACTGGCATCCGCAACTGCAATTGTCGGTCAACATCTCGCCGTGGCAGCTCAAGGATCCCTGGCTTGCGCAAAAGGTCATCAAGCTGCTCACCGAAACCGGCTTCGCGCCGAGCCGGCTGGAGATCGAGATCACCGAAAGCTCGCTGTTCGACAATCTGGCGATGGCGCAGTCGATCGTCGCCAGCCTGAAGAACCAGGGCATCAAACTCGCGCTCGACGATTTCGGCACCGGCTATTCGAGTCTCGCCCACCTTCGCGCGTTGCCGTTCGACCGCATCAAGATCGACCGCAGCTTCGTCATGTCGGTCAACCAGAATGCCGAGAGCGCCGCGATCGTCAACGCGATCGTCGGCCTCGGCGAAAGTCTCAATCTACCGATCACCGCGGAAGGAATCGAGGACAAGGCGATCGAGGAGCGCCTGCGTAGCCTGGGTTGCGCGCGCGGCCAGGGCTATGTCTATGGACGCCCGTTGACCGCCGGCAATGCGCGGCGCCTGCTGGCCGAGCGCCGGTTGCTGATCGCGCCGGACGCCAGCGAGGTCAACGCGGACGCCGACCCCGCTACCAGCCGACGCCTGGCTGGCTGAGATATTCGCGCTCGATCACGGTCGAGCGCCGGCCCAACGCCCGGTTACGCGACGGAAAGCGCCCGAACCGCTCGATCACCGCGGCATGATCGTGCGCGAACCCGAGATTCTGCTCGTCGCCGAGCGCGGTGAAGTGTTCGATGCTGAGCCGCTGCAGTTCCGGATCCTCGGCATGCATCAACGGCATGTAGAGAAAGGCGCAGCGATCCGCCGGCAATTTGCGGTCGAACCCGCGCACCAGCCCGTACAGGGTCAGTTCGCGCGCCAATCCGTCATGTTCGAACGCCGCGCCTTCGTCGCGGAACATGTTGCGCGAGAATTGGTCGATCAGGATGATCGCCGCGAGCAAGGTGTCGGGCGTGCCGCGCCACCCCCTGGCCGCGCTCTCGATCACGTTCAGCCTCAGCGGTCCGAACCGTTCGGCGATCGCCTCGTCGAGCGTGATCGACTTGACCCAATGCTGCTCCTCGCTCAGCTCCTCGAACCAGAAGTGCAACACGCGTGCCGCCTCGTCGTGGACTTCCCCGCGCTTCGCTCCTAGATCGTCGCCCATGTCATCCCTTCCGCAGCCCGAGGTAATCAGTCTCGGGTGCCGCCTCAACATCGCAGAGAGCGAGACGATCCAGCGCATGCTGGACGGCCGCGATGTCGTGGTGATCAATAGCTGCGCCGTAACCAACAGCGCGGTCAAGCAGACGCGCGCCGCGATCCGTCGCGCCCGCCGCGCCCGGCCCGGGGCGATGCTCGCGGTGACCGGCTGCGCGGCGCAGATCGATCCGGCAAGCTTCGCCGCCATGCCCGAAGTCGATCGCGTGATCGGCAATGGCGAGAAATTGCTGCCCGAAGCCTGGGCGGCGAGCGATGCGCTGATCGTCGGCGACATGGCGCGGGTGACGGAAATGGCGCCGCATCTTGCCATTGCCATCGACCAGGCACGCGCCTTCGTCGAGGTGCAGAATGGCTGCGACCATCGCTGCACCTTCTGCGCGATCCCGTTCGGACGCGGCCCCAGCCGGTCGGCGCCGGCCGGCGCGGTGATTGCGGCGATCGAGCGCGTGGTCGCAGAGGGCAAGAACGAGATCGTGCTGACCGGAGTCGACTTGACCAGTTACGGCCACGACCTGCCGGGTAATCCCACGCTGGGCAGCCTGGTCGAGCGCATCCTGTCGCGGGTCCCTGCCCTTCAGCGCCTGCGTCTGTCCTCGATCGACGCGCCCGAGATCGACAGCCGGCTCTTCGAATTACTGACTCAGGAAATGCGAGTGATGCCGCATCTCCATCTGTCGCTCCAGGCGGGTGACGACATGATCCTCAAGCGCATGAAGCGCCGCCACTCACGCGCCGATGCGGTTCGGCTGGTCGAACGGCTCAAGACCGCACGCCCCGATATCGCGATCGGCGCCGACCTGATTGCCGGCTTCCCGACCGAGGACGCCGCGATGGCGGCGAACAGCCTGGCGCTGATCGACGATTGCGACATCGTCCATGCCCATATCTTTCCCTACAGCCCGCGCGCCGGAACGCCCGCTGCCCGGATGCCGCAGGTCGAGTTGGAAGTGCGTCGCGAACGCGCTGCGCGGTTGCGGGAAGCTGCTGCAAAGCGCAAGGCGGCCTGGCTCGACAGCCTGATCGGCACGACGCAACAAGTGCTGGTCGAAGCGCCCGGCAACCGCGGGCATGGCGGGAGCTTCGCCGATTTCGTCCTGGGTGGCAGCCATGCGGTGGGCTCCATCTTGCCGATTGTCATCGACCCTGCCCATATCCGGCATACCCGCCAAAGCGCGGGAGACGAAGAAAGAGAAATGGCCGTTACCGCATGAGCACCACTCCATCCTGGCATCAGCGCCTGCTCGGCGGCTTCAAGCGCACGTCCGATCGTCTGGTCGGCAACCTCGCCGGCCTCGGCACCGCGCGGCTCGACGATGCGACGCTCGACGATATCGAGGAAGCGCTGATCGCGTCCGACCTCGGCCCCGCCACCGCCAAACGCATCCGCGACCGGCTCGCCGAAGGCAGTTTCGAACGCGGCATGGAAGAGCTCGGCATCCGCCTGGTCGTCGCCGAGGAAATCGAAAAGGTCCTCGAAAAAGTCGCCAAGCCGCTCGAGATCGAGGCGTTTCCGCGCCCCCAGGTGATCCTGGTGATCGGCGTCAACGGATCGGGCAAGACCACCACCATCGCCAAGCTGGCGCATTGGCTGGTCGAGCAGGATTATGGCGTGATGCTGGCGGCGGGCGACACGTTTCGAGCAGCGGCGATCGGCCAGCTCGCGACCTGGGCCGAGCGTGTCGGCGTCCCGATCGTCAAGGGCGCCGAGGGTGGCGACGCCGCGGGAATCGTGTTCGAAGGCGTCAAGCAGGCGACCGACAAGGGTATCGACGCGCTGATCGTCGACACCGCCGGACGCCTGCAGAACAAGCGCGAGCTGATGGACGAACTCGCCAAGATCCGTCGCGTGCTCGGACGCATCAACCCGGCATCGCCGCATGACGTGATCCTGGTGCTCGACGCCACCACCGGCCAGAACGCGCTCAGCCAGATCGAAGTGTTCAAGGAAGTCGCGGGCGTGACCGGGCTGGTCATGACCAAGCTCGACGGCACCGCGCGCGGCGGCGTGCTGGTCGCGGCCGCCGAGCAATTCGGCCTGCCGATCCACGCCATCGGGGTGGGCGAGACGCTGAGCGACCTGCGTCCCTTCGACCCCAAGGAAGTTGCCCGGATCATCGCGGGCGTCGAGGAGCTGGTGCGATGAGCACGACGAGCAAGAACGGAACCGCCGGCCTGCGCCTGGCGATCGATTACGCGCCGCTGGTGATCTTCTTCCTGGTCAACTTTCTCGCGCCTCAGGCGCTGACGATGAAGCTCGTTTCCAGCTTCAGCCATTCGCTGTCGGACCTCGACCAGATGTCGGCCCTGGTGGTATCGCGCGCGATCGTCGCGACCGCGGCGTTCATGCTGGCGACGGTGATCGCGCTGATCGTATCGCGGCTGAAGCTCGGCAGTATCTCGCCAATGCTATGGATATCGGGTGCGCTGGTGCTCGTGTTCGGCGGGCTGACCATCTATTTCCATGATCCCAGGTTCATTCAGATGAAGCCGACCTTCGTCTACGCCGTGTTCGCCGGGATCCTCGGCTTCGGTCTGCTGAGCGGCAAGCCCTTGCTGGAACAATTGCTCGGCACCGCTTATCCCGGCCTGTCGCCGCTCGGCTGGCAGAAGGTGACGCGCAACTGGGCGCTGTTTTTCCTCGGTATGGCGATCCTCAACGAGCTGGTGTGGCGCAACACCAGCTTCGATTTCTGGACCGCGTTCAAATTGTGGGGCGCGATTCCGATGACCTTCATCTTCGCGCTCGCCAACGTGCCGATGATGATGAAGCACGGCCTGATGAGCGAGGTCGGCGACGCGGCGGCAAAGGAACTCCCACCGGAATGAATTTAGTATTTTCGGCAGGAACGTTGGCGCGCGCCGCGCCGTTCCGGGGCCACCTGGAGAAGCCGCCATCATCCCCATTGGAGCGCGACGCGATATGATACACCCCAACTTGCCGACCAAATCTTGAGCGCGCGGTCGCCCATCGCGGCCTGGGGCAGCCTGGCGTTCGACAGCTGGGCATTGGCGTGGGAAGCGTCGGCGGTGGTCGGCCTGCGCCTCGCCGAAATCGCGCGCGGCGACGGCACATTGGCGGAGGCGTCGCTGATGACATCCGAAAAGATATCCGCCGCGATGGAATTGCAAGCGTCGCTGGTCGCCGGCGGGCTGACGATGACGCCGCTGCAGGGCGCCGAACGTGCCGTGCGACTTTACCGCCGAAAGGTCCGCGCCAATCGTCGCCGATTGAATGCCTCCGCGCGGAAATAGAAGCGCGCTCCAGGACTAGCCCGACCGACCGCTTCATGCTTAGGCGCAGTTCATGAAAGCCGATAACAACCGGGTCTTGATCATCGCGCTGGCGGCCAATGTCGGCATCGCGGTGGCCAAGTTCGTCGCGGCGGCGATTACCGGATCGTCGGCGATGCTGACCGAAGGCGTGCACAGCCTGGTCGATTCCACCAACCAGTTGCTGCTGATGTACGGGCAAAAGCGCGCTGCCAAGCCGGCCGATGCGCTCCATCCCGCGGGATATGGCCGCGAACTCTATTTCTGGAGCTTTGTCGTCGCGTTGCTGGTGTTTGCACTGGGCGCCGGCGTGTCGGTTTACGAGGGCGTACTGCACTTCCTCGAACCTGAGCCGGCGGTTTCGCCGCTGATCGCCTATGGCGTGCTGGCGATCGCGTTCGCGTTGGAGGGCGGGTCGACCCTCGCCGCGTTCCGCGAATTCAACGCGGCGCGCGGCGGGCAGTCGTGGCTGCGAGCGCTGACCTCGACCAAGGACGCGACGACCGTGATCGTGCTACTCGAAAACGGCGCGGCGATGGCGGGTATCCTGATCGCCGCGACCGGCCTAGCGCTGTCGCAAGTGACCGGCGATCCGCGATTCGACGGCATCGCGTCGGTCCTGATCGGCCTGTTGCTCGGCGTGGTTGCGATTTTCCTGGCGCGCGAAGCGAAGGGGCTGCTGATCGGCGAAGCCGCCGATCCCGAACTGATCGCCGGCATCCGCCGCGCGGCGACGCGCGACGGCGTCATGGGCGTCGGCGAGATCATGACGATCCACAACGCGCCCACCCAGATCGTCGCGGCGGTCAATGTGGATTTCGACAATCGGCTGAGCGCAGGCGATGTCGAACGGATTGTCGATGCGATCGAACGCGATCTGCAAGCCGAGTTCCCCAGCATCCATCGCGTCTATGTACGCCCTCACGAGGACGCCGGAATGAAATTCGAAGCACGTGGACTGGTCAGGACGTGACCGCGCGCGACCATCGCGCCGGTCCTGGCCCAGCGATGACCGAAGAAATGCGGCACGCATCCTCGACATTGTTCCGCGGTGCTGCGTTCCTTGGGGCGTGCCTGCGCGCGCCGATCGCTCATGATGTCGAAAGCGGGTTACCCGCGATCGCTGGCTGCTATCGCGCCAAGGTGATCGGCAACGGACTGCGCGAGCTCGACCGTTTCCTCAACCTGTTGATCGACGCCGCCTCGACCGCGGAAGGGCTGCCCGTGAGGCCTGGCCAACACAACACCGCGAACAAACTGTCCGCCTATCGCGCCGCGAAATCGCTACCGAACGGTGACGACGCGCGGTTGCGCGCGCTGGGACGATCGCGCGACTGCCTGTTCCATTGCGGCGGGCGCGTCCGGCGCGGGGATCGTCGCGACGCGATAGCGATGACGGTCGGATGGCCCGCGCGGGCGGGCTGCGACGCGCCGCTCGATCGCGTGATGGTCGGCCAGGACGTGAACGTAACGCGCGGCGATCTGGACGATGTCTGTCTTTTCTATCGCCGGATCGCGCGCGAACTATGCGGCTCCGTCGGTCTTGCGCCGGCCGAACGGCTGCCGGCAGCAACGAAAAAGGGCCCCGCCAACGCGGAGCCCTCCTTCGCACGACCGTAGTGGGATCAGCCCGCGACGCTGTCGAAAATTCGTCCAGCCTCGTTCCAATTCACAACGTCCCACCAGGCCTTCAAATAGCCAGGCCGGTCGTTGCGGTAGGTCAGATAATAAGCGTGTTCCCAAACGTCGTTGGCGAGGATCGGCGTGCCGCGATCGGCGACGACGTCCATCAGCGGATTGTCCTGGTTCGGCGTCGAGGTGATCTTGAGCTTGCCCGACGCGTCGGCAATCAGCCAAGCCCAACCCGAACCGAACTGTCCGGCGCCCTTGGCGTTGAACTCCTCCTTGAGCTTGTCGAGTCCGCCGAATTCGGCGATCGCATTGGCCAGCTTGCCCGAGGGCTGCCCGCCGCCCGGCGCCATGATCTTCCAGAAGAAATCGTGATTCCAGAAGCCGCCGCCATTGTTGCGAACCTTCGGCGTCAGCGTCGACGCGCCGGCGAGGATTTCCTCGATCGACTTGCCCTCGAGCCCGCTCTCGGCGACGCCGGCGTTGAGATTGTCGGTATACGCCTTGTGGTGCTTGTCGTGGTGATACTTCATGGTCTCTTCGCTGATCGTCGGCGCCAGCGATTCATAGCCATAGGGAAGCGGCGGGAGTTCGAAAGCCATGGGGAAGCTCCTCCTTCTTTGAGGCTTAGGGTCTGCACCCTGATGGGGACGTCGGGGTACCGAACGTCCATGCCCGCCAAATGGGTCCAGCGAACTCGTTGCGCAAGCGATTCCGTCGCCCGGCGCGCGCTTTCTATCCCGGTAACAGATCGTGGCGGCGCAAGGCGTGGCGCAATTGGTCGTAGCTCAACCCCAAAGAGTCCGCCGTCTGGCGCTGGTTGAAGCGGTTGGCGGCAAGCGCCTTGGTCAACACGTCGCGTTCGAACCGTGCCACCCGGCTCTTGAAATCGTCCGGCTCGCTTTCGCCCGGCGGTGGTGGCGGCGCGGCAACATGGTCGACCATCGGGGTCGGCTGCGCGCTGCTGCCAGGACGATGGGGCGACTGGAACGGATCGAACTCGATATGCGCGATCGGGCCATCCTGTTCCCAACGATAGACCGCGCGCTCGATCACGTTGCGAAGCTCCCGAACATTGCCTGGCCAGCGATAGTCGATCAGCGAATCGAGCGCCTCGGGCGAGAAACCGTGCCAGTCGCGATTCATTTCCGCCGCCATGCGGCGTCCGAAATGTTCGGCGAGGACCGGGACGTCGCCCGGCCGCGCGCGCAGCGGCGGCAAGGTCACCACCTCGAAGCTCAAGCGGTCGAGCAAGTCGGCGCGAAACTGATTGCGCTCGACCTTCTCGGGAAGATGCTCGTTGGTCGCCGCAACGATGCGAACGTCGACACGGATCGGATGCGACGCGCCGATCCGGGTGACCTCGCCATATTCGACCGCGCGTAGCAGCCGCTCCTGCGCGGCCATGCTGAGCGTGCCGAGTTCGTCGAGGAACAAGGTACCGCCATCGGCTTCCTCGAACCGCCCTGCCCGCGCCTTGGTCGCGCCGGTGAATGCGCCCGCCTCATGGCCGAACAATTCCGCCTCGATCAGCGTCTCCGGCAGCGCCGCGCAATTCATGATGATCAGCGCCTGATCCCAGCGCGGGCTGAGGCGATGGAGGCGCTCGGCGACCAGTTCCTTGCCGGTCCCCCGCTCGCCGATCACCAGCACCGGCCGGTCGAGCGCGGCGGCGCGGCTGGCGCGTTCCAGCGCATCGAGAAAGGGTCCCGATTGCCCAATAACCTGCGTCGTCCGTTCCATGCCCACGACTTGGTGTATTTTGCCAATCTTTGGCAAGTGCAAATCACCAACTCCGACCATTTTCGAAGAAGAAACGGCGGATTTCCGCCATTTTTCGGAATTGGCACGGCTTCTGCAACACTCCCAAGCATCACCAACAATCGCGTTGGCATCGCCGGATGTCCGGCAGGAACAACACTAGGGAGTAAGAACAATGCAGTCGGTTTCAAACGGTCTGGGTCGCACTTTGGTGGTGGTCGCCAGCACCTTCGTCTGCGGTTCGGCGCTGATGCTCGCGGCCGTTGGCCCGGGCCTGGCGCAGGCCAATCCGGCTCCGCAGGTTCCCGTCGCGCTCAAGGCGTGACGGCCAATCGCCGGGGCGGGTTTCCCCCTTGCTTCCCGCCCCGGCGGCCCCACCAATCCGAGTAAAGCGTAAATTCCGAGGAGTAACACCAACATGGGCATTTTTTCGCGCACCCGCGACATCATCGCCGCCAACTTCACCGACCTTTTGGACAAGGCGGAAGATCCGGCGAAGATGATCCGCATGATCATCCTGGAGATGGAAGAGACGCTGGTCGAGGTTCGCGCCTCCGCCGCGCGCACCATCGCCGACCAGAAGGAAATGCGCCGCCATATCGCCAAGCTCAGCCAGCTCGAGGAAAGCTGGACCGAGAAGGCCGAACTGGCGCTGTCGAAGGATCGCGAGGATCTGGCCAAGGCGGCCCTGGTCGAGCGCCAGAAGGCGACCGACATGGTGGTCGAGCTGAGCTCGCAGATCACGGTGCTCGATGAGGCGCTACGTGGTTCGGAAGAGGATATCGCCAAGCTTCAGAAGAAGCTGAGCGAGGCGCGCAACCGCCAGTCCTCGATCGCCACCCGGTTGGAGAGCGCCAACAACAAGTTCAAGATCCGCGAGGTCTATTCGGCCGGCCGCACGCAGGACGCCTTCTCGCGCTTCGACGTGCTCGAACGCCGCGTCGACCTGGCCGAGGGCCGCGCCGAAGCGCTCAATTTGGGCGGTCAGCCCAAGACGCTCGAGGAAGAGATCGCCGAGCTAAAGGCGGCCGAAAAGGTCGATGCCGAGCTCGAAGCGCTCAAGGCCCGGCTCAACAAAAAATAAGGACCTGAGCGATGGAAGATTTCCTTCTACCGGTCGCGATCGTGGGGATGCTCTTCATCGGGCTCCCGTGGATCATCCTCCACTACGTGACCAAGTGGCGCCAGGCGCCGAAGATCACCAACGAGGACGAGAAACTGCTGGATGAGCTCTACTCGCTCGCCCGCCGCCTCGAGGATCGCGTTTCGACGGTCGAGCGCATCGTCGCTGCCGACCATCCCGACTGGAAAGCGAGCATGCCGCTCGCCGAACCGGCCGACCAAATCGCTTCACGGAGCAACTGAGATGTCCGCTAGCCGCACCAAATTCTACCTGGACAAGCAGAACAAGAAGTTCCTGGGTGTCTGTGCCGGTGTCGCCGATTATACCGGGATCGACGTCACCGTCGTCCGGGTCGGGACCGTCATCCTCGCGCTGATAACCTCGGGCTGGGTCATTCCCGCCTATTTCATCACCGCCTGGCTGGCGCCGTGCAAGCCGTTTGGTCTGTACGACGACGCCGAAGATGCCAAGTTCTGGCAAGGCGTCCGCTCGAACCCGAGCCGCTCGGCTTCCGAGGTCCGCTCGAAGTTTCGCGACCTCGACCGCCGGCTCGCCGACATCGAGACGCTCTATACCAGCCGCAACACCCGCCTGGCCGACGAGATCGACGCGCTGCGCTGAGCCGGCCGACAGAAATAGGGGATAAGAATAATGGATCCGACACCTTACTTCATCATGGGCGCGATGTTCGGAACGAGCGCGACCCTGGCCATTCAATGGTTCGCCAACCGCAAGGTCAGGAAAGCGCTCAGCCAGGCGCAGGCGGTACCCGCCACTCCATCGGCGGAGCTACTGCATCAGCAGCGCGAGACCAGCGAGATGCGCAAGCGGCTGGCAGTGCTCGAAGCGATTGTCACCGATCAGCCGAAACGGCTGGCCCACGAGATCGACGGCCTGCGCTGAAGCGCCGGCCCACCGAGGAGAACGAACGTGGATCATGGTCAAATCTTCGTCCTGATGATCATCGCGATCGCGACGATCGGCGGCATCATCAAGATGTCGATCAGGGCAAAGCACGGCTATCCGCTGGAGGACCGCAATAGCCGCCGCGCCATGCGCCGGGGTTATGTGGATACCAGCGGCGACCTGGAAGCGCAGCGCAAGATCGAGCTGCTGTCGAACGAGAATGACAAGCTCGTCAGCCAGATCGGCCGCCTGGAGGAGCGCCTGCGCGTCCTCGAACGCATCGCAACCGATCCCGGCGAGCGTGTCGCTCGCGAGATCGACGAACTTCGCAACCGCGACTGAGGAAGCACGAGATGACCGATTTTTTCGCCACCAACGGTTTCACCATCTTCATGCTTGCCCTGGTGGTCGTGGGTATCCCCGCCGCGCTCGGCATCGGCAGCGAGATGCTCAAGACCTGGACCCGGCATCGCGAGAAGATGGCCGAGGCGCTCAACGCCCAGGCCGCCGAGAAGGCCGCGCAATATGCCGCGCAGACCGAACGGCTCGAACAGCGGATGCGCGTCATGGAGCGGATCGTCACGGACCGCGGCCTGGATGTCGCGGAAGAAATCGAAAAGCTGCGCGACGCCCCGTCGCAGCCGCTGAACTAAGGAACCGACGCAATGATCAGTCCCCTGCTCATTCCGATCCTGGGCATCAGCTGCGGCCTGCTCGCGATCTTCGGCGGCGTCTTCGTCAAGCCCTGGCTCAAGCTGCGCGAACGCCAGCTCGAACTCGAAGCCGACAAGGTGGCCGAAAAGGCAGCACAATATGCCGCCCAGACCGAACGCCTGGAGCAACGGGTGCGGGTGCTGGAGCGGATCGTGACCGACCGCGGCATCGCGGTCGCCGACGAAATCGACAAGCTGCGGGGCGACGAGCCCCAGCCGCTGAACTGAACGAACAGAGATAGGACAGAACAATGATCGGCTTAGCAATCTTCGTCGTGATCCTGGCGATCCCCACCGGCCTCGGTGTCTGGCTCGCCGAGCGGGTCGACCGGCCGCGCCGCCGCGCCATGCGCGAGGCCGGGCTGCAGCCCGCCGAATAATCCAACGCCTGACGGGAGCCTCCCCAGATGAACCCCTTCGAAATGGTCATCGGCATCGTCCTGATCGTCACCATCGGCAGCATCATCCGTGCGAAACTCGGCGTGGGCCGGGATGGGACGAGCAGTGATGTCAGCCTACGCATGCCGGCGCTCGGCGAAGAGAACCGCCAACTCCGCCACGAGATCACCAGCCTCAAGGACCGGATCGCCGTCCTCGAGCGGGTGATCACCGACACCAACAGCAGCAGTGCCAACCTCGACCGCGAGATCGAGACGCTGCGCAACCGCGACCGCTGAGGGCGGTCGGCGATAATCGAATGGAGACGTCAATGATGAC
>Ga0207690_10001614_pt1 | contig 14047 bp, 18 predicted proteins | sample KBSC23metaG_FD_184315 | JGI IMG/M metagenome (GOLD analysis project Ga0207690, IMG submission 184315) | Corn rhizosphere microbial communities from Kellogg Biological Station, Michigan, USA - KBS C2-3 metaG (SPAdes) (version 2) | ecosystem: Host-associated > Plants > Roots > Rhizosphere > Soil ...
TTGTTCAATCGCCATGCCATTTTCGGCAACATTGCTGTTCGAACCGACGCCGACGTAAAGCCAGCGTCCATCGGGCGAGGCGACCAGCGATTTGGTCCAGTGGTGATTACGTCCGGCGGGAAGGATCGTCACGAGACGCGGCCGTGCCGATATCGTCGTTGTGCCGGGGGTGAAGTGGACGGCGACCAGCGAATCCGCATTGGCGATAAACAGCTCATTGCCGAGGAGCGTCATGCCGAAGGGCGACCGCAAGCCGCTCAGCAAAGTCGAGCGGAATTCGGCGACGCCGTCGCCGTCCGTATCGCGCAGGAGGGTGATTCGGTTGGCACTCGGAACGGCGCCTCCGGCCTTCTCCTTGAACTTCTTGAAGAAATAGCCCTTCAGCCCCGGCGGCCCGGGATCCGTCCCCGGACCGGATGTCTCAGCAACAAGCACATCACCATTGGGCAGCACATAAAGCCAGCGCGGATGATCGAGGCCAGTCGCGAAGCCGTTGACCTTCAAACCGGGAGCGGCTGCCGGCGTCAGGCCCGCCGGCCAGCCGATGGCCTTGGCGACCTGCATGGCCGGGATGAGCGCATGCTCGGCCGGTGGCAGCTGTGGTGATGGTCCGATGCCCGCCTCAAGCGGTAGTCGCGCCGGTCCGCCGCAGGCGGCGAACGCGAGGAGCATGAGGGATGCGACCGCCCGTTTCATCGCCGATCTCCGGATCGTTAAACAACCTCCCGCTTCACTCTTGGTTGCGGCTCGGCCTCTGCAGGTTCAAACCGCGACCATGACGCTGCCGCCATTCCACCTCGCCTTTCCAGTCGACGACCTCGCCGCCGCGCGGCGGTTCTATGGTGAACTTATGGGCTGTTCTGAGGGGCGCAGCGCCGATCGCTGGGTGGATTTCGATCTTTACGGGCATCAAATCGTCGCCCACTTGGCGGCCCCGGCGGTGCGAGCGCGCCGAACCAATCCGGTCGACGGAGAGGACGTTCCAGTGCCGCACTTCGGGGTCGTATTGCCCATGGCGGAGTGGAAGCGGCTGGCCGAACGGCTGGATCACGCGGGCATCGAGTTCGTGATCGCGCCGACAATCCGCTTCGAGGGTCAGGCCGGTGAGCAGGCCACGATGTTCCTGCTCGACCCTGCCGGAAACGCGCTCGAGTTTAAGGCGATGGCCGATCCGGCTCAGCTCTTCGCGAAGAACTAGTCCGGTTCGACCCGCTGCGTTTGCGGCGCGTGCAGCCGCACCCGGATAATTCGGCGCGGGTCCGAATCGACAGCCTCGAGCTTCCAGCCTGAAGGGTGAGTGACGCATTCGCCCTTTTGAGGAATGCGGCCCGCGAGGAGGAAGACCAGACCGCCAAGCGTGTCGACCTCATCCTCTTCGGACGACAGGCGGGGATCGACCGCCTGCGCGAGCTCCTCGATCTCAAGCCGGGCGTCGGCTTCCCACAGGCCGTCGTCGAGCATGGTCAACATGCCGCTCTCGGCCTCGTCATGCTCGTCCTCGATTTCGCCGACGATCTCCTCGACGACATCCTCGATCGTGACGAGGCCCTCGGTGCCACCGAATTCGTCCACGACGATGGCAAGATGGATGCGCTGGCTACGCATGCGGGCAAGCAGCTCGATGACGCCCATCGATTCCGGTACGAACAGCGGCTCTCGCATCAGTGCCGACAGTGAACGGTCCTTGGACACGTCGACGTTCGCCATGAACACGTCCTTGATGTGGACCATGCCGACGACCTCATCGAGACTTTCGCCATAGACGGGGAGGCGGCTGTGGCCGGCGTCGGCAAAGGCGCGGACCAGGTCGTCGAAGCTGATGTCCGAAGGCACGGCGATGATGTCGCCGCGAGTCACCGCGATGTCGCCGGCCGTCTCCTCGCCGAAGTGCAGCAGGTTGCGGAGCATCTGCCGCTCGGTTGGCGAGAGATCGCCGGCGACTGGACGCGACTCCTCGGCTTCGTCAATTGCGTCCTCGATCTCCTCGCGCAGCGTCGGCTCGCTATCCTCACCGAAGATCAAGTGGCGCATGCCGCGCCAGAGGCGGGATCGGCCGTCGTCTTGCCGCGTCGCCATCAGGCTACTGCCTCGTAGGGGTTAGCGATGCCGAGGCGCTCAAGCGCCCGGATCTCGCGTTTCTCCATGTCTGCGGCATCACCGTCGGCCTGATGGTCATAGCCGAGCAGATGGAGGGTGCCGTGGACAAGCAAATGCGTTGCATGTTGCTCGACGCTCACGCCTTTTTCGGCGGCTTCGGCTTCGCAAACCCCGCGGGCGAGGATAATGTCTCCGAGCAACAGTTCTGGACTGGCAACGTTTGTGGCGCGGAGATCTTCTTCTTCCAGCATCGGAAACGACAGGACGTTGGTCGGCTTGTCCTTGCCGCGCCATTGGGCGTTCAGCGCACGCACCTCTTCGTCGCCGCTGAGGCGCACGGAGATTTCGACTGGGCGGCTCGAAGTCACGAGCTGCGGGAACGCGCTTTCGGCAATCGCTGCTTCGGCAGCTTCGCGGGCGAGCTGCTCCCAGGAGCCGCTACTGTCCCACTCCTCATCGGCGTCGAGTGCAATCTCGAGCATCATGCCCCTACGTCCCGGATTGCGTTCGGACCTTCATAGGCATCGACGATCCGGCCGACCAGCGGGTGGCGGACGACGTCGGCGGCGGTGAAGCGCACGACGGCGATGTCCTTGACGCGTTCGAGTCGGCTAACTGCGTCGGCGAGGCCGGACTTCGACGGATCGGGCAGGTCGACCTGGTGCGGGTCGCCGCAGATCACCATTCGGCTTCTCATTCCGAAACGGGTCAGGAACATCTTCATCTGCAGCGGCGTCGTATTCTGCGCCTCGTCGAGGATGATGAAGGCGTCATTGAGCGTACGGCCGCGCATGAAGGCGAGCGGCGCGATCTCGATCTCGCCTGAGGCGATGCGCCGCTCGACCTGCTCCGTTGGGAGCATATCATAGAGCGCGTCGTAAAGCGGGCGGAGATAGGGATCGACCTTCTCCTTCATGTCGCCGGGCAGAAAGCCGAGCCGCTCGCCGGCTTCGACCGCCGGGCGCGACAGGATCAGCCGATCGACGCTGCCGGTGATCAGCTGCGAGACCGCCTGCGCGACCGCGAGATAGGTCTTCCCGGTTCCGGCAGGACCCAGGCCGAAGATCATGTCGTCGCGCGCCAGCGCCTCCATGTAGGGCGTCTGCATCGTCGAGCGCGGGACGATCGTCTTCTTGCGCGTGCGGATCATCACCCGGGGCGCCGAGGTGACCTCTTCCTGGATGATGCCATCGAGGTGCGGCTGGGCGGCCATGCCGAGCACTGCTTCGACGGCCTCGGCATCGACGTCGTGGCCGCTGTCGAGCCGGTTATAGAGACCTACTAGCACGTCGCGCGCGCGGGACGCGGCATCGGGCTCGCCCTCGATCTGCACACGATTGCCTCGCGCGGCAATGTGCACGCCGAGGCGGTTCTCGATGGTGATCAGGTGCCGGTCGTAATCGCCGAACAGCGGGCCGAGCAGGTAGGGCTGCTCGAATTCCAGCTCGAGGCGGGCGCGGTCGGGGACGGCGGCGAGATCACGACGGGCCATCAAGCGGCGGCCTTCTGCAGCTCAGCGCCAGTCATGCTGTTTGGGCCAGCGGCGACCATGGTCACGTCGACGATGTCGCCGGGCTGAGCGCCGGTCTCGACATGCACCGATTGCAGCCAGGGCGAGCGGCCGATCATCTGGCCGTCATGCCTGCCAAGCCGTTCGATCAACACCTGCGTGTCGCAACCAACCTTCGAGCGGTTAAACGCGAGCTGGTGCTCGTTGATCCTGGCCTGCAGGCGCTGCAGCCGGTCGTCCATGATGTCGCGTGGGATCTGATCCTCCATCACTGCGGCGGGCGTACCGGGCCGCGGGCTGTATTTGAACGAATATGCCGAAGCGTAACGCGCTGCATCGACGATCTGTAGCGTCGCCTCGAAGTCCTCCTCCGTCTCGCCGGGGAAGCCGACGATGAAGTCGCCGCTGAGTGCAATATCGGGGCGGGTGGCGCGCATTTTCTCGAGAATAGCGAGATATGTTTCAGCCGTATGGCTGCGGTTCATCGCTTTGAGGATGCGGTTGCTGCCCGACTGGACCGGGAGATGGAGGTAGGGCATCAGCTTCTCGACCTCGCCGTGCGCGGCGATGAGATCATCCGTCATGTCAGTCGGATGGCTGGTCGTATAGCGGATACGCTCCAGCCCATCGATTTTCGCGAGCGCGCGGATCAAATCGGCGAGGCCGCGTTTCTCATCCGCCCAGGCATTCACGTTCTGCCCGAGGAGGACGATTTCGCGCGCGCCGGCATCGACGAGCGAATGGGCCTCGGCGACAATATCAACCCAAGGCCGCGAGATTTCGGCACCGCGCGTATAGGGCACGACGCAATAGGTACAGAATTTGTCGCAGCCTTCCTGGACGGTGAGGAAGGCGCTTGGCGCGGCTCGGCGGCGCGCCGGAAGAGCGTCGAACTTGCTGATGGCCGGCATGTCCGTGTCCACCGGCCGAGCGCCGCGTGACGCCTCAGCGACCATCTCCGGCAGCCGGTGATAAGCCTGCGGCCCGACAACGATGTCGATCAGCTGGGAGCGGCGCTTTGCTTCCGCGCCCTCGGCCTGCGCGACGCAACCTGCGAGCGCGATGAGCGGCTTCGAGCCGTCCTCGCGTTTGAGGCGACCGACATCCGAATAGGCCTTGTCCGCAGCCTTCTCGCGGATGTGACAGGTATTGAGCACGACCAAGTCGGCGTCGTCGCCTTCTGCAGCCGCCCGCATGCCTTGCTGCCCGAGCAACTCGGCCATGCGCTCGCCGTCATAGACGTTCATCTGGCAGCCGAAACTTTTGATTTTGAAGGTCTTGGGAGTCATTCCATCTCGCCTATAGGCGAGTGGGCATGCGAGGTTAAGCCAAGCTTTTGCGCGATTGCTTCGCGTGCTTGTTGGGCTAGCTCCTTGCGGTCACCGCTGCGGTCGAGCGGCGCCAGCAGGTTGACCGTCACGGGGAGGGTTCCCGGCCGGCCAAGGAGCCGCAGGACATTGTCTCTGCCGGGCTCGTGCCACCAGCCGATTTCGGCTGCCGCAGCGCCATAATCGAGCACAACTGGACGAATCGCCACATCCTTCGCGGCGAAATTCGCGGCCTCGAGGAGGGTCGAGCGGAAGGGCAGCAGATGAGTGCCCGGTCCGGTTGTGCCTTCGGGGAAAAGCACGACGGGCTTGTTGCCCTCCAGTGCCTTGGCGATTGTGTGCGCTTGGTCCTTCGCTCCCTTCCTGTGCGCGCGCTTTACATAAACGGTCGCATTCTGGTCGGCGAGCCAATGGATGAGCGGGTGTCCGAGCGCGTCCTTGGAAACAAACGCGCCTTTGGTCGTGCCTCCCATCACTAGGATGTCGAGCCAGCTTACATGGTTGGAGATGAGTAATGTATGGCCTCGGATCGGCGCGCCCTTGGCCCGGACCCGCGCTCCGACGATCCACGCCGAAGCGGCAAGGAAGCGCGGCGGCCAGGGCGAGCGGCCGAGCAGCGCCTTAGTGGCGATGTGGATCGGCCCGAGGACAGCGAAAAGACCGATCAAGCCGGCGATGCGCAGCGCCGCGCGGGCGTTCACCCGAATCGCGGGAGCCTTACCGATCGCGGTCGAGGGTGACGCCGTAAAGCTCCATTCGATGGTCGACGAGGCGGAAGCCGAGTTTCTCCGCAATGCGCTTTTGAAGCGCTTCCAATTCATCGTCGACGAACTCGATAACGTTGCCGGTCTCGACGTCGATTAGATGGTCGTGGTGGGTTTCTGACGCCGCTTCATAGCGCGAGCGGCCGTCACCGAACTCGTGCCGTTCGAGGATCCCGGCCTCCTCGAACAACCGCACCGTGCGATAGACGGTCGCAATTGAAATATTGGGGTCGACCGCCGCAGCGCGCGCGTGGAGCGTCTCGACATCGGGATGGTCTTCGCTCTCGCCGAGCACGCGCGCGATGACCTTGCGCTGTTCGGTGATGCGCAGGCCCTTGTCGGCGCACAGCGCCTCGATGTCGATCGTCCGCGTCATCAGCCTAAGTTAGGCATCGCAGTGCGGCTGGTCAAAGGGCGAGGAGCGACATTAGGAGCCACTCCTCGCGACATCGTTACTTGCGCGTCCGTTTGCGCTTGGTGCCAAGCCCAATCGACTTGGCCAGCGTCCGCCGTTGCTCAGCATAATTGGGTGCGACCATCGGATAATCGGCGGAAAGGCCCCATTTCTGCCGATATTGGTCAGGAGTCATGTTGTAGTGGGTCATGAGATGCCGCTTCAGCATCTTCAGCTTCTTTCCGTCTTCCAGACAGACGATGTAGTCGGGCTTTACAGAAGAGCGGATCGAAACCTTCGGTTCAGGCTTTGGTTCGACGGCGGAAGTTTTGCCGGAGATACCAGTCAATGCCCCATGGACGTTCTGGATCAGGTTCGGCAAGTCGTTCACTGCAACGCTATTGTTGCTGACGTGAGCGGCGACGATGTCAGCAGTCAGCGTGAGCAATGTGTCTTCGGCGTTTTCGGTATCAGCCATGGGAAATTCCTAAAGTTCGAGCAGAGGCCGTACAGTCAATGATGCACAACTCTTCGACAATAGGCTTGGCGTAGTTGCCGCGCAACTGCCGTTAAAGTTATCGGAGCTATAAATGAGTTTTAACTAAAGTTCATGAGCGAGCGTAATTGCGTCGAATCGCTTGCCATTGGCTGCATGATAATAATTGCGGCGCCGGCCGACGGGCGAAAAACCGGCAGACCTGTACATTGCGACAGCTGGATTGCCGTCACGAACTTCCAGATGGACGCGCGCTACTCCGTCTTTTCGTGTCCGTTCCAGAAAATCCTGAAGCAACCGGCTCCCCACGCCGCGGCGGTGATGGCTGGGGCGGACGGCAAGCAGCAGCAGCTCGGATTCGTCGGCAACGGTGCGGAACAGGGAGAAGCCGAGTGTCTCGCCGCTATTCGGCTCCGTCGCGATTATCATCGAAACCCCGCCCATCGGCAGGATTCCGGCGAGCTGCGACCGGGTCCAAGCCTCGCCGAAGCGGCCGCCGAATGCCGAGTCCATGACCGTCATGACCGAGTCGAGATCGCCTGACGAGCCTGCCTCAATGCGTACCTCGCGCTCGATCGTCGCCATCATGCCGCCTCCGGCACGCGAGCGTCCGGCGCGCGGGCATAGACGGGCTTGGGAGGAAGACTTCGCAACGCCTCAGGGAGTTTCATCGAGTTGGACGCCGACGGCCACAGTTCCCGCGCTTCGCCCCAACCGCGCGCTTCGACGAGTTGGTTCGCGCCGGATCCAACGACCAGCCCAGCAGTTGCCAAGCGAGCTGCTTCCGCGGGGACCGCGTTTAGGAGCTCGGACGTCGGCCGAAGACTCGGACCATCGAACTGCTGGACGAATAATTCGCCATGGCCGCCGAGGACCGCGGCTGCAACCTCGTCTCGGCCGTCGGCGCTCGCGGCAAGAAGCGCGAGAGAAGACATTCCCATGAGCTGGGCACTCCAGCCGATAGCGAGGCCATACGCCGCGGCGATCGCGACCCGGATGCCGGTGAAGCTCCCCGGACCGACTCCGACGATGATCTGTTTCGCCGCGCGGCCATCCATCAGCTCGGCGATCATCGGCACCAGCCGCTCGGCATGGCCGCGTCCGATGACCTCGTCAGCGCGCGCGACGCAGGCGCCGGAACCGTCGAACAAAGCGGCGGTGCAGGCGGCGCTCGACGTATCGAAGGCCAGAAGCATGGGCTGGATAGTGGTCACATGCGGCGCGATGCCGCAAGCCCCTGAAAGTTAAGCCGAAGGCCTAGACGGCTTCGACCGATTCCACTTCGGGCACATAGTGGCGGATGAGGCTCTCTATTCCGCGCTTCAAGGTGACCGTCGATGAGGGGCAGCCCGAGCAGGCGCCATGCATCGAAAGATAGAGATGGCCGTCGCGATAGCCCTTGTAGACGATGTCTCCGCCATCCTGGGCGACAGCTGGGCGGACGCGGGTTTCAATCAGTTCCTTGATCTGGTCGATTATCTCAGCGTCCGCCGGATCTTCATCGATATGGACATCCGGGGCAAGGTGGATGCCGGCTGCGCTTCCACCCATAAACAAAGGCGCGCCGCTCACGAAATGGTCGAGCAGCGTCTCGAGGACGAGCGGTTCGAGGTCGGTCCAGGAAACGCCTGGCGCGGCGGTCACCGAGATGAAGTCGCGACCATAGAAAACGCCTTCGACCATGCCGCTGTCGAACAGGGCTTTGGCAAGCGGCGAAGCCTCAGCGCTCTCCACATCGGCGAAGTCGCGCGTACCCGCGTCCATGACAGCTTGGCCCGGAAGGAACTTGCGCGTCGCGGGGTTGGGCGTCTGTTCGGTATGGATCAGCATGCTCGCGATGTGGCGGTAAGGGCGCCACGCTTCAAGGGAGATCCATCCTTTAGAAAAACTGATGCGTTAGCTGCACGACTGCCCAGGCGGCCGCGGCAAGCGTGACGGAGACCAGCGCGAGGCTCACTATCGTCGTGAGCGCACCGAGGATGGCGAGAACGCCGTCGCGATAAATGAGCGCCAGTGCAAACAAGGTCACCGCGAGGGCGGGGACGTGATTTCCGAAAGGGATAGGCAACCAAATGATGACGGCGAGCAGGAAGCTCACGAGGCCGATGACCCGTGCCCCCTGATGATTGGTCAATCCGCAGAAGCGCGGCTTCAAGACACGTTCGACCCGCTCTTCCCATGGCGCGATCTTGTCCGCGATCCGGCCGAGATGCTCCGCGCTTACGCCTCGCTGGTCTAGCTTCCGCGGGAACCAGGGCTGCGACCGCCCGGCGGCCAATTGCGCGGCAATCATCAGCAGCGGAAGTCCCGTAACGAGGGTCGCGCCGGGCGGCAGCGGAAGCAGGTTGATGGCGGCAAAGATAAGCAGCAGCCCGCCCCAGGCACGGTCGCGCAAGCATGTCGACAGCTCGCTCAAGGTCAGCCGCTCTCCGGCGTGCTCCTGAAGGATGTCGGTCAACAGGCGCGAAAAAGGAAGCGGTTGCACACCCATCATCTGTACCGCTTCAGTCACATTCGCTCCTGTGTTGCCACGAGCGACGCATAAAGATGACGAGCGATTTTGCCAGTCAGAGCGGCGGCGCGCCAGCGATCACCCAGCGCGTGATACCGATCGCGAGTGCAAGACAGATTAACGTGGCCCACCATTTGCCCGGCCGCATCGGCTGCGCGCCAGGGCTCAGCACCGCGCGGCCGGTGATCATCGGCTTGGTGAGCTTCTTTCCGCGAAGACGATAGAAAATGATCGCGGCAATGTGCAGCACGATCAGGCCAAGGATAACATTGAACCACAGCTCGTGCAGGTCGCGCGCATTGTCCGAGGTGTCGATACTGACAAGGCGATAGAGCGGACCAGTGTAGAGACCGTCCTCGTCCTCGGAGATGAGCCCCAGCCCGACCTGAACCACTAGCGCAACGAACATCGCGATGACGCTTAATGCGCCGAGCGGAGTGTGGCCGATGCCGATCCACCGACCGCGCAGGTAATCGGTGACAGCGCGAGGACCGCGAACGAAGCTCGACCAGCGGGCGGTCGAGCTTCCGACGAAACCCCACAGCAACCGGAAGACTAGCAAGGTCAGGATCGCGAGGCCCGACCAGATGTGCCAGTCGATGTGATGGTTGTGCACCGACCACCAGCTGAAAGCGATGAGCGCCGGGAGCAGCCAGTGGATCAGCCGGACGGGCAGGTCCCAGAAAGGTTGCTCCAAACCCGCGTCCCCGTTCAGTGGTGCATCTCCGTCCGGTACTTGTCGTGGCACGCCTTGCAGGTGCCGCCGAGGTCGGCGTAGCGCGCCTTCGCGGCGTTCATGTCCCCGCTAGCAGCGGCGGCATTGAAGATCAGTGAGGCCTTCTGGAATGCGCTCAGCTTGGCCGCAAAGTCTTGCGGGCTCTGCCATATTTCCGGCTTGGCGCCTGTCTTCGCGACGTCAGGTCCCGTGCCGGCCGGATACCAGCCGGATGACCTCTTTGCGAGGTTCGCGATTTGGGCAGCAGAGGTCCGGACCATCGGCACGGCTGGCGAGCCGGAATCGAACTCGCGACGTAGCACTTTGAACGCTTTGCCGATCGCTTCCATGCCCTCGTGCCGCTCGTGCATCACCTGCGCGGCTTTGGGCCCACTGACTCTCACCGTTGCGGCGGTCGCAGTGACTGCAAGCAGGGCAATGGACGCAAGGGCAATCCGAACGATAGGCATGAGCACTCCTATTCCTGTGGCACTTTCCAGCTGTCGTCGATCATCTTGATGATGCCCGAAAAATCCCTGTTGCCGCCACCGCGGTCGACGAAGCGCTGGTAAAGCTCCTCCGCCTCGGCGCCCATCGGCGTATAGGCGCCGACGCTCTGTGCAGCATCAGCGGCGAGCTTCAAATCCTTGAGCATCAGCGCTGCAGCGAAACCGCCTTCGTAATCGTGGTCGGCCGGAGTTTCCGGCCCGACTCCGGGGACGGGGCAATAAGTGGTCATCGACCAGCTCTGACCGGAAGCCTTGGATGAAATGTCAAAGAAGGTCCGGAGATCGAGTCCCAGCTTCTGCGCAAGCGCGAAGGCCTCGCAGGTGGCGACCATGGTCGCGCCGAGGATCATGTTGTTGCAGATCTTCGCCGCCTGCCCGGCGCCGAGCTCGCCCGCGTGGATCACCGCCTTGGCCATCGGCTCGAGGATCGGCCGCGCGCGTTCGAATGCCGCGTCCGTGCCGCCGACCATGAAGGTGAGGGTGCCGCCGGCGGCAGCCGCGATGCCGCCCGAGACCGGTGCATCGACGAAGGCGAAGCCAAGCTCGTTCAGGCTCGCGCCGACCTCGCGCGCGCTGGAAACGTCGATGGTCGAACAGTCGATCAGCAGGGCGCCCTTAGTGACGTTCGGGACCACATCATTCTCGAAAACCGAGCGGACGTGCTTGGACGCGGGGAGCATGGTGATGACCACGTCGGCGTCCTTCACTGCCTCGGCGGCAGAAACAGCGGCCGTGCACCCGCCTTCCGCCGCGTGCTGAACGGCCTCAGGCACCAGATCGAAAGCGAGCACCTCATGCCCCGCCTTGACGAGGTTTGGAGCCATCCCGCCGCCCATGTGCCCGAGCCCGATGAATGCGATCTTCATGGTCATCTCCTCAGTGACGGATCGCCGCCTCGCACAGCCTGGATATGACCTTGCTGCCCTCGCGAGCCGCTTCGTCGTCCGCCGGCGCGAACTCGGTGATCGTGAGACCGACCAGTTCGGCCTCCCGCGCAAGGCGGCCGACAAGCGCCACCGCCTCATCAACAGGAAGGCCGCCTTCGGGGAAGGCGACGTGCGGGAATTCCCTCGGGTCGAGGACATCGAGATCGAAATGGATGTGGATTGGACCGCTCACCTTCGTTTGCTGGTCCAGCGTGTTGAGGCTCAGCTCGCGCTGAAGCGCCCATTCGCCGTCATCGCCCACCTGGATTCCATAATAATGAAATCGAGCGGGATCGATCGGCGCGCCAAGGAAGGGGCGTATCGGTTCGGGTGCGCGGCCCAGGATTGCGCTCACCGGCATGCCGTGGAAGCTGCCGCTTGGCGAAGTTTCGGGCGTGTTTCCATCCAGATGAGCATCCACCCAGATGACGGTCAGATCGGAATGAATGCGGTGGAGAAAGTCAATAACGGCAACATCGACGGCACAATCGCCACCGGCCGTCAGGATTCGCTGCGCCTGTGAATGAGAAAGAATCTCCTGGGCGCTGCGAAACTGGTCGAAGATTGCGCTCCAGCGTTGCACCCCGTGGGCATCGCCCTGTTTGTCGCTCAACGGCACCCTTTCGAGTGGTGCGAACTGCCCGCAAATCGCCGCAGCGGCGGCGGCGCCACGCGGCAAATTCTCATGCCGCCCCGATCCCTGCCACTGCGGGTAAGCCAGGGCGAGGTCGAAAGGGGTTTGCTTCACTTGCCCTTCCAATTCCCCGGCCGCTTCTCGACAAAGGCGGTCATGCCTTCCTTTTGGTCTTCGGTGCCGAAAAGGCCATGGAACAGCCGGCGTTCGAACCGGATGCCTTGAGCCAGCGGGATCTCGAAGGCAGCGTTGACCATTTCCTTGACCGCGACCGCGGCGAGGGGCGGCATTGCGGCGATGGCCTCGGCGGTCTTTAGCGCTTCGTCGAGCAGTTCGGCTGCGGGAACCACTTTCGCGACTAGACCAGAGCGCTCAGCCTCCGCCGCGTCCATCATCCGGCCGGTGAGGCACATTTCCATCGCCTTGGCCTTGCCGATCGCCCACGTCAGGCGCTGCGAGCCGCCCATGCCGGGCGTGACGCCCAGCTTGATCTCCGGCTGGCCGAATTTCGCATTGTCCGCCGCGATGATGAAGTCGGCCATCATCGCCACCTCGCAGCCGCCGCCGAGCGCATACCCCGCCACCGCCGCGATCCACGGCTTGCGTGTCGCCGTGACCTTCTCCCAGCCGGCGAAGAAGTCGGACGAGTACATGTCGGCGAAACCCTGCGCCTGCATCTCCTTGATGTCGGCGCCGGCAGCGAACGCCTTCTCGGAGCCGGTCAACACTAGGCAGTGCTGGGTCTCATCCGCGTCGTACGCGGAAAACGCGGCGATCAAATCTTTCAGCACTTGGCTGTTGAGTGCATTGAGCGCCTGCGGCCGGTTCAAGGTGACGAGCGTCACCGCGCCGCGCAGCTCGACCAGGATGGTGTTATAGTCACTCATTCATTGGTCTCCGGGAACGGCGTCCAGGCTTCGCTCTCGGGGAGCGGCGCGAAGAGAACGTCGAGCATCTCGTCGGTGACTTCCTCCGGCGCTGCCGGATTCCACTGGGGTGAGTTGTCCTTGTCGATCAGCAGCGCGCGCACGCCCTCGCGGAAGTCGTGCGTGCGGACGACGCGGCCCGCGAGCGCATATTCGGCCTTCATTTCTTCGGCGAAGCTGGTGCGGTTCGCGCCTTCGGCAAGCAGGCGCAGCGAGACCTTGCACGACAGCGGACTCTTCGACCGAACGGTCGCCAGCTCAGTCCGCGCCCACTCACTCTCCTCGCTTTCGAGGGCTGCGAGCACTTCCTCAAGACGATCGGAGGCGAACAGCCGCGTGATCTGCGGGAGGTTCGTTTCGATCTTTGCCCCGGGGACAGACCTGGCCGCGGCGCCGAGCGCACCCTGGGCGCGCGCGGGCGCTTTCATGATGCGATCCACCAACTCTTCGAGGCCGGCCTGCTCGACGTAATGAGTGGCAAGGTTGAGGTAGTGGCATTCCGCCCCGTCGAGGCGAGCGCCGGTCAGCACCATGAACTGGCCGACCCGACCGGGGAGCCGCGACAGGTACCAGCCGCCCCCGACGTCAGGGAACAGGCCGATGCCGGTCTCCGGCATTGCAAGACGCGTGTTCTCGGTTGCGATGCGGAAGTCGCATGGCTGCGAAATGCCGACTCCGCCGCCCATGGTGATCCCGTCCATGATCGCCATAGTCGGCTTGGGATAAGCGAAGAGCAGATGGTTCAGTCGGTATTCGGCGAAGAAGAAGCGCTTCGCGTCGGACGCGTCCTCATTGCCGCTGCGTTGGAGCATGACGACGTCCCCGCCGGCGCAGAAGCCGCGGCCTTCGGCGTGATCGATGATTACGAGTTCGACGGCCGGATCGGTGCGCCATTGGAGCAGCGCCGCGCTCATCGCCTCGCACATTTGCGTCGTGAGCGCGTGGATGGCCTTGGGACGGTTGAGCCGGATCCGGCCGACACCCCCTTCGACACTGATCAGGACGTCATCGGTCACTGGCGGAGCATGTCCCGACTGACGATGACGCGCATGATCTGATTCGTGCCCTCTAGGATAGAGTGCACGCGCAGGTCGCGCCAGAAGCGCTCGATCGGATAGTCCATCAAATAGCCGTAGCCGCCGTGGAGCTGTAGTGCGCGGTCGACGACCGAAGAGCCTGTATCGGTGGCGAGGCGCTTGGCCATTGCCGCGAACCTGGTCTTGTCGGGGGCGTTCG
>Ga0207690_10001616_pt1 | contig 14038 bp, 10 predicted proteins | sample KBSC23metaG_FD_184315 | JGI IMG/M metagenome (GOLD analysis project Ga0207690, IMG submission 184315) | Corn rhizosphere microbial communities from Kellogg Biological Station, Michigan, USA - KBS C2-3 metaG (SPAdes) (version 2) | ecosystem: Host-associated > Plants > Roots > Rhizosphere > Soil ...
GGATTGTTCTTTTCGATTTTGAGCAACAGACGGGTGTCTTTGCCCGGCACAGCAATGCGCAGGATCGGTGTGTTACCGATCAGCTCGGTCACTTTGTTCAGAATCATGTTGTCGACTCCAATCGATCGTCGGGAGAAACCACCGTGCCGTCCGCAGCCTGGAAGGTCGCTGCGATCCGGCGCGGCATGGGGTGGCGGTGAAATGCGTTTTCCAGCAGGTCCATCTGGTAGCCGGCGGTGTTGGCATAGACCAGCAGGTCGCCCGCACGCACGGCTTGGGGAAAATCGATCAGGCGGTTGGTGAGCACGTCATCATCCAGGCAACTGTGGCCGGCGAGGTAAGCCCGCATTGGTGTGCGGCCAACGTTTGCCTTGTCGGCTGGGACGACGATCGGGTCGACCAGATACTCCGACACGAACCACGTCTCGCATACGCTGAAGCTGCTGCCTTCGACAAAGATCACGTGGTCACCTGAAGCCAGTGGCTTGACGCGCGTGACACGGAACAGCGTGACGGCGGTCTGGTCAGCCAGGCTGCGGCCGGGCTCAATGGCCAGCGTCAGGTTCTGGGCCTTGAGGTAGCCGGCGATCGACAAGCCCTCCGCGCATGGCGCTGAGAGGAACTGGTCCAGCCACGTGCAGGCATCGATGCGCCCCCCGTACGGGTAGAACGAGGCGGGAACCGTTCCGTTGCGATAGTCGGCGGCGCTCTGTTGGCGCAGGAACGCTTCGTAGGCGTGTGCATCGACATAGCGGATCGGCAAGCCGCCGCCGATGTCGATCATGCGCGGCGCGAGTCCTGAGGCCCGTGCAGCATCGACGAAGCGGGTCAGTTCGCGCACCGCCTGTGCACGCGATTCATGGCCATAGCCGCCCAGGTGAAAATGAAAGCCTTCGAAGCCGAAGACGTCTTGCTGGCGGGCGAGCCGCTCCATGCTGGCCAGCAGGTCGTCTGCGCCCATGCCGAAGCGGCTGGCGGTGGCCGACGCGGGGCGATAGCGCAACAGCACGCGTACCGGCCGGCTGGGACCAATCTGCCGCGCGAGCTGTTCGATGTCGTCCAGCTCTGCGATGGAGTCAACGGAGATCAGCGCGCCGTTGTCGATCAGAGTGGTGTGGAAGGCGCGGGTCTTGGCAGGGCCGGTCGCGCACAGACGCTCCGGTCTGGCACCCGCCAGCAGCGCGTCGCGCATCTCGTACAGGCTGGATACGTCGACGCCGATGCCGGCTTCTACCGCAGCGCGTACCAGGCCCGGAGACTTGTTGACCTTGGCGCCGTAAAAGATCTCAAAGCGCACACTGTGCTGCCGCAGCACAGCACGCATGGCGTCGACGTTCTGCTTGAGCCGTTCGGGAAACACCACGTTCAGCGGTGACCCATATTGTTCGACCCAATCGCGCAATGCTTGTGGCGCCGTATGCAGCAATTGCGCGATGGCCGGATCCAGCAATGGTGGTAAGTGATGCGGCAGGTGGTGCGGCACCTGTATCGGTGCCTGAACCAGATGATTGTGGGGAGCTTCGGGAAACGACACAGTCTTGGACATTGGCGTGACTCCCGAGGCGGATCAGAAATCGACCGAGGCCGATAGCAGCACCGTGCGCGGTGCCCCGAGCGATATCGTCCCGAAGGACGCCACGCCCGACCAGTACTTGCGATCGAACACATTCAGCACCGTAGCGCGGAAGGTGGTCGACTTGCCCTGGATCTTGGTGGTGTAGCGCGCGCCGAGATCGACGGTCGTCCACGACGGCACTGATTGGGTGTTGGCCTGGTTGATGTACTGCTTGGTCGTGTAGGTGACATTGCCGTTGAGCGCCACACCGGGTACCCAGGGCAGGTCCCACTCGGCGCCGGCGTTGGCCATCAGATCAGGCACGCCCACCGGTCGATTGCCGACCGTTGCGGCATTGTTGGTCTTGGTCAGCACGGCATCGAGCACCGTCACGCCGCCCAGCAGCCGCACGCCGCGAACGGGCTCGCCCGATACGTTCAGTTCCACGCCGCGGTTGCGCTGTTCGCTGTCCACACCGTAGACCGTGCCCGTCAACTGTCCGCTGGGCTTGGTGATCTGGAATACCGCCAGCGTGGTCAGCAGGCCGTTGCGGTCCACCTTCACGCCCGCTTCGTATTGCTTGGTCTTGTATGGCGCGAACACCTGGCCCGCGTTCGACGCGGTGGTCGGTGCGATGTCGCCCTTGCTCAGGCCCTCGATGTAGTTGGCATACAGCGACACGTCTTGCCACGGCTTGACGACGATGCCCGCCAGCGGCGTGATCGCGCTCTTGTCGTACGACGAGGTCGTCGCCCCCGTCGTCGCGCTGAAGTTATCCGATTGCACCTTCTGCTGTCGCAGCCCCAGCGTCAGCTGCAGGCGGTCGTTCAGCACGCTCATGGTGTCTGCCAGCGCCACGCCGGAGAGCTGCGACGACGAGGTCTTCGGTACCGAACCCGGCGCCGCAATGAACTGCTCGGGCGCAGTCACCGGCGCGTAGAGGTTCGACAGGATCGCCGTGCCCTGGTTGTTGGCCGTGGCAATCCGGTCGTGATAGAGGCTCGCCTGCAGCGTGAGCGCGTGTTTGACGAAGCCGGTATCAAACCGCGAGCGCAGCCCCGCGTCGGCGGTCGTGCGGTTGACCTGGAACTTGTAGTAGCCCGGCGTGGAGCGCGTATCGCCGGCCGCATTCAGGATGGTCGGTGTCTGATCGGAAAGCCGGCCGATGCTGGTCTGCGAGCCGCCAGCGTCGACAAACAGTGTGGTCTTGTCGGTCAGGTCGTATTCAGCATGGGCCAGTGCAGACTGCCCATCCGACTTCCACCACCCCCACGACTGCGAGACATTGCGCCGTCCATCCGCAGCGGAAGGCATGGCGATGCCGGAGCCCAGCAGAAACGGGCGCGTCGGTGCGTCGACCTTTTCGTGTTGCGTGATGAAGTCGAGCGATGCGCGCAGACGGTCGCCCTGGTAATCGAGCGACAGCGCGCCGATGTCGGTACGCGAGCGCTGGTTATCCAGCGGTGTTGCGCCCTGACGAGCGACACCGTTGAAGCGAATACCGAATTCCCGTCCCTCGCCAAAGCGGCGGCTCAGGTCGACATGCCCGCCGATCTGCGTATCCGATCCATAGGTGGCTGTGAACCGCGTGAGATCTTTTGGCAACGCCCGCTTGGGCACGATGTTGATCACGCCCCCCACGCCGCTGTTGGGCGACATGCCGTAGAGCAGTGCTGCCGGCCCCTTGATCACCTCCACGCGCTCCACGTACTCGGGGAAGACGTGATAGTTGGGCGCCACGCCGTACACGCCGTCGAAGGCCACTTCGCTCAGATTGCCCTCGCCGACAGGAAAACCGCGAATGTAGAAGGAGTCGGTCACGCCGCCGGTCTGGCCGGTGAAGCGTACCGATGCGTCCTTGTTCAGCACATCGGCCAGCGTGACGGCCTGCTGGTCGTCCATGCGCTTGGCGGTGTAGGTGCTGATGCTGAGAGGCGTGTCCAGCGTGTCCTTGTTGCCAAGCATGCCAACCCGGCCACCTCGGGCGGTCTGGCCACCGGCATAGGCGGCGGTGGGGTCGAGTGGCGCAGTGGCCGTGACCGTGGAGGTGGGCAGGTCGACAACATGTGTGCCGGTGGATACGGTTGTCGGCTCGCTCTGCGCAAGCGCGATGTGGTTTGCGCCAGATGTCAGGAGCCCCGCGAGTGCCATCCGCGTGACCAAAGCCCGAGAGCGAAATGCAGCCCCGCGCCGACCGCATAGAGATAGAGATTGACGACGGCTCCCAGCGGCAGCAAAGCGAATCAACGACGGCATGTGACGGATGTCCCTCAACAAAATTTCAACATGTGAACTGGGAGGGACGATATCTCAATTGATAATGATTCTCAATATCATTAATGACCATGACTGAGGAGGGGCGATCCCTGTTTGTGCCGATGTCATGAGGGCGCTAGAGGTATGTCTTGAGGGTTGCAGCCGCGATGTCCATGGTGACGCCGAGCAAGGCCGCGCTGGGCAGCAAGCTCGACAGCGGATGTACCGCCTCACCTCGGAAGGCGAGGGAGGTCGTTGACAGCATTGCCGAGTCAGTCCATAATCACTCTTTCGCTGATGCGGGGTTGGTTGAAAGCCTCGCTAAGTCGACGGGTTGGGAGCTCGGTGAGAGCATCGTTCCCGCTCCAATCCCGAAGGGAAGCCTCGCTTCCCTTTTTCTTTATCGGCACGGCAAATACGGGGTTCGCCTCGAATTGCTACAATGCGGTGCTGAGCCCCTGGCGGGGTAGCAAAGTGGTTATGCAGCGGCCTGCAAAGCCGTGTACGCCGGTTCGATTCCGGCCTCCGCCTCCAGAATGCAACAAGAAGAAAGCCCCGAATTGTTCGGGGCTTTTTCTTTTGCGCGCACGATGCACAGGCTTCGCTGCGTTCCTTCCTCACTTCTATTTCCATTCCCCGTCGGTGCTTCCGTCCCATTGGCCTATGTGGACATTGGCTGTGAATAGCTGCTTCACACCGAGGGTGAGGCGCCAGATGTCCAGCGATTGTCCTGCCGGTAGCACGCACGCCGAGAGCATTGCTCCCGCTCCCGCAATGCCGTGCGCATGGGTCGCCATGCTGGCCGTGGCGTTGTCGGCAGCGGGCTTGGCACAGACATGATGGTGGTTGTCGCTCGCCGCCCGCTTGGCCGGCCCTATACTCCTGAGCGCTCGCAGCTTGTAATGTCGTGACAAAAAATGATAGAACGCCATAGAAACCCGGCTCTGCGACATGCTTTTCACAATTGTTTGCAATATGACGGGGGCGGGCTTTTAGGATGAGTTGGGCTCAAGTCGGTATGCAACACATACCGGCGGGGCGTAGGTAAGGTCCTGCGCGGGGCGTTGGCGCCGCGCCGGTGGTGGCCGGTGAATCGAACAGCGATGCGCTGGTCCGGGATCCCGATCACAACGACAAACGGAGTGAGCCGGCATCCCGCATAACGATAGCCGGACCCGGTACGGGGAAAGGGCAGTCCAGATGGCGATACGAATTGCCTCGGTAGAAGACAACCAGGCGCAATCGGATTTGATCCGCGAAATCCTGGTTTCGTCCGGATACGAATGCGAGTGTTTCAGTAACGGGGACGCCTTCGTCAAGGCGCTGCGGGATCGCACGTTCGACCTGCTGCTGCTCGACTGGCAGTTGCCCGATATCAGCGGCATCCAGCTCGTGAGCTGGGTGCGGCAGACGGTCGGCCCGGCGCTGCCGGTGCTGTTCCTGACCAACCGCTCGCTTGAAGACGATGTGGTGCGCGGGCTGGCTGCCGGCGCGGACGATTACGTCATCAAGCCGGTGCGCCGCGCCGAGCTGGTGGCGCGCGTTGGTGCGCTGTTGCGCCGCGCGGCGCCGCGCACGGGCGAATCGCTGGAACGCATTCGCGTGGGCCCGTATGCGGTGGACCCGGTCGGGCGCGTGCTGACGTTGAACGGCTCGCAGGTCGAACTGTCTCCGCGCGAGTTCGATCTGGCGCTGTACCTGTTCCGCAATGTCGGCAAGCTGGTGCCGCGTGAGCTGATCGAGCAGGCGGTCTGGGGGCGCAGCATCGGCCCGGATTCGCGCACGCTGGCCACGCATATCTCCAAGTTGCGGCTCAAACTCGATCTCAATCAGAAGAATGGCGTGCGGCTGGTCTCGGTGTATTCGCATGGCTATCGGCTCGAAACCACGCAGGAAGATGGCGAAGCAAGCTGACGCACGTTGGGGGGATTCGATTGGGCGCGCCGCGTTTGTCGGCGCGTTCGTTCTTTTTGGCGGTGCGTGGCAGGCGGCCGTGGCGCAGCCTTCCGGCGCCGACGGCACGGATTTTCTCTATCGCGTGCAGCAGGGCGACACGCTCATCACCCTGGCCGACCGCTACATGGACAGCGTCGAAGGCTGGCGCCTGCTTCAGCAGCGCAACCATGTGGCCGATCCCTACCGGTTGAAGCCGGGTTCGACCCTGCGCATTCCGTTCGACCGCATTCCGGTGGTACCCGCCACGGCGCAAGTCGTGTTTGCGCGCGACGCGACTACCAACAACAAGCCGCTGCGAGCCGGCATGACGCTCGCTGAAGAGGCGCAGATCGATACCGGCGACAAAGGCGCCGTCACGCTCTCCTTTGACGACGGCACGCGCGTGACGGTGCCGCCGGGCAGCCATGTGGCACTGTCGCGCGTGCGGGCATTTGCGCGCGCGGGGCTGATCGACGTACGTGTACACGTGAAGCAGGGCGAAGCCGAATCGAATGTGTCGCCCAAGAAGACCGGCGTGGGCCGCTATGAGATTTCCACACCGGCACTGGTGACGGGCGTGCGCGGGACGCGTTTCCGCGTGCAGGCAAGCGAATCGGCGTCGACGAGTTCTGTGCTTGATGGCGAAGTGGCCGCAAAGGCTGGCCGCCAGATGCAAGCCATCAAGGCTGGCTTTGGTGTGCAGGCGTCGGACGGGCACATCAAGCGCGCGGCGCTTCCGGCGGCGCCTAAGCTGAACGCCATTCCGGAGCTTGTGCAAACGCCATGCTTGCGCGCGACGTGGCAACCGGTCAAAGGTGCGGTTGGCTATCGTGCCGCCGTTGCGCGGGATGCCGCGCTGACCGAACTCAGCGCCTATCAATCAACCAAGACGCCTGCGGCAAACCTGTGCGGCGATGAGGACGGCGACTACACGCTGGTCGTGCAGAGCATCGATGCACTCGGGCTGACGAGTGAATCGGCCACACGGCCGTTCACCGTGCGCCTGCACCCGGAAGCGCCGTACACGATCCAGCCCGCTAGTGGCAAGACCTACCGCAGCGGCGACGTGGCGCTTGCATGGGCCATGGTGTCCGACGCGGGCAGCTATGACCTGGAAGTGGCTGACGCGCAGACCTTCGCCTCGCCGGTGGTTCAGCAGCACGGCCAGGACGTTCGCCAGACCAAGCCGCTGGCTGCGGGCACATGGTGGTGGCGCGTGCGCTCCGTGGCTGCCGATGGCAAGACCGGCCCGTGGAGCGACGCCTTGCGTTTTCGCGTGCTCGACATTCCGCTTGAAGCCGTGCCGACGGCCGCTGTCGATGCCGGCCATGACGGCAAGCTGCACGCCCACTGGTCTGCGCTGGCGCCTGAGCTGGCGGCATCCGGCGCACGCGTGCGCGTGCAACTGGCCAGCGAGCCGACCTTCGCCAAGCCCATCGCCGACATCGTGAGCGACGGCAACGAGGCCGCCATCCCGCAGCCGCCGGCCGGCGTGTATTACCTCCGCACCGGCGTGGATTTGGGCGACGCGGCATCAGTGTTGTACGCCAAGCCGCAGCGCATCGACGCCGGCACTTTCGTCGGCGATTCCATCCGCAGCCCGGTACAGAGCGGCGGCGGCAATCTCTTGCTCAATGACTGAACCTGCCATGCCGGCCGAGCGGCGCCTCGGGCTGCGCTCGCTGGTGGAGTGGGGCGTGCCGGTGGCGCTGGCTGCGCTGCTGACATTGGGTGCGGTGCGCTGGAGCGTGGTCGCGCGGCTCGATGCGGCGTTGTACGACACGGTGCTCACGCTGCACGGGCATGCGCCGCGCGACGACATCGTCATCGTTGCCATTGATGACCAGAGCCTCGACGCCGTGGGGCGTTGGCCGTGGCCGCGCAGCCGGTTGGCAGACCTGATTGCGCGTGTGGGGCAAGCGCGGCCGCGTGCCATCGGCGTCGATATCCTGCTGATCGAGCCCGATCTTGCACACCCGGAAGGCGACCGCGCATTGACGGCGGCCATCGCACAAGCCCGGCACGTCATCCTGCCTGCGCTGCCCGAGCGCACGGAGCAGGGGCGCGTGTACCACTATCCGTTCCTCGGCATCAATGCCACGGTTGCGCACATCAACGCCGCCCCCGATGCGGACAGTGTGGTGCGCGGCATGTATCTGGCCGAAGGGCCGCGTGCGCATGTGCTTGATCATCTTGCGGTGCAGCTTGCGCGGCAGGCGCTGCACCCGCCCGCATCTGTAGCGGCATTGCTCGATGTGGAAACCGATGCCGGTGGTTGGACGCGACAGGCCCACATTCGCCTGAACTTTGCAGGGCCGGCCGGTACGTTTCGGCATGTGCCTGCGTTGGACGTGCTCAGCGGCCGCGTGGCGCCGGATGCGTTTGCCGGCAAGCTGGTGCTGATTGGGGCCACGGCATCGGGCGTGTCGGATATTTTTGCGACGCCGCCATCGCGCACGATGAGCGGTGTGGAAGTGCTGGCCAATGCCACGCAGACGGTGCTCGACGGCAGCGCCATCCTGCCGGTGCCGGCCGGCGTGTTCTGGGCGATGACGCTGCTGCCCTTGCTGATGACCGCGTTCGCGGTGCGGTGGCTCACGCCGCGCATGGCGCTCGCCGTGTCGCTGGGGGGTGCAGCGGTGTTGCTTCTGAGCGCGATTGCCGCGCTGCTGTTGGCCAATCGCTGGTTGCCCCCGTTTGCCGCGCTGGTCGGGCCGCTGGTGCTGTACCCCCTGTGGAGCTGGCGCCAGCAGGAAGCCGCGCTGCGTTTTCTACGTGAAGAGATGCAGCGTTTGTCGCGCGAACCCGGCCTGCTGGCCGATACCGCACCGATGGCCCGCACTGGCCGCACCTTGGGCGCGCACATGGACGCCGTCGCCTCGCTCACAGACAAGCTGCGGCGTCTGCGCCGCTTCCTGGCGGATGCGCTGGAGAGCTTGCCCGATGCCACCGTTATCTGCACGCACGACGGCACGATCCGCCTGGCGAACGGCCGTAGCGCGGATCTGGCCGGCCAGTTGCCGACACCGGGCCAGAGTCGTGCCGCCGCGCTGCGCGATCTGTCGACGCTGCTGGCGCGCGCGTTTCCCGACCCCGCAAGCGGCGGGCACTACTGGGCGCGCTGGTTGGTCAATCCCACGGGGCTCGAACCCGTCGAGCTGCTCACGCACGACGGTCGCTCGATGCTGATGCATGCCGCAGCCTTGCGCGACGACGCAGGTCGTCCCGTCGATATCATCGTCAGCTTTGCCGACATCACCCCGGTGCGTCAGGCCGAGCGCCATCGCGAAGAGGCGCTGCGCTTCATCTCGCACGATATGCGGTCACCGCAGAGCGCCATCCTCGCGTTGATCGAGCTGCAGCGCGATGCCTCACGCGCGCTTGATCGTGAGGCGCTGCTGTCGCGCATCGAGCAGCTTTCATCGCGCACGCTGGAACTGGCTGATGCTTTTATCGACCTGGCACGCGCGGAATCGCAAACGCTCAAGCTGGTGGAAGTGGATCTGGTGGGTCTGGTGCTCGACGCCGCCGACGAAGTATGGCCGCTGGCGAATCGCCATCAGGTGGAAGTGCGCGTGGTGGCTGACATCGAGGCGCCCGTGCGCGGCGAGCCGCGTCTGTTGGTGCGTGCACTGGTAAACCTGCTCCACAACGCCATCAAGTTCAGCTCGCCCGGTTCTGTGGTGACGGTGACGGTGGAGCGGGACGAGGCGATGTTTTCGGTGGCCGTGGCAGATCAGGGCGCCGGCATTGCACTGGCCGATCAGTCGCGGCTGTTTCAGCCGTTCCATCGCTTGCACGAGGGTGCGGCCAATGCGCCGTCAGGCAGCGGGCTGGGTCTTGTGTTCGTGAAGACGGTGGTCGACCGGCATGGTGGTCGCATTACCGTACAGAGCGCACCGGGGCTGGGTTCCACCTTCACACTCTGGCTGCCGCGCGGCGCGCATCGCCACGACGCCTGAGACCATCCAGGCCCTGACCCTGACTGCGCCAAACGCGCGCGCAGTGTGGTCTCTGTCACATTCCCTTTTCAATCATTTGCATTCCTGCGCGGTGGCGGCCCTACAGTGCATTGGCCGACCCGCACAGCATGCACTGGTGACACACCGGTCGAGAGACGACGGCACCTGGGAAACGAGCACAGACACACCCAAGCCTTCACGTATGTTGAGCCAGACCGCAACCGATGTCCTGAACGAATGCGACTACGAACGCGTTCGCATGCAATTGCATCAAGCCCTGCGCGGCGACGGGAATCCGCCGCAGGGAGCGCGCCTCTGGCTGGCTGGTCGGCATGTATCCATGTGGTGCGGCGGTGGTCGCGACGACGATGCACAACGTCACCGTTGCACCACCGCCTGATATCGCCGCACGCAGCCATCCACGAAACCGAGCCATGAAAATCGGTCTGATCGACACGCACGTCGCTCGCCAGCAGGCGATCCATTCCGCACTGCAGCCTACGCGCTTTGAATGCGTGCCGCTGTTTCTCTCTCGCCAGGTCTTTGAAGCCATCGACCTGCACGGCATCAACCTGCTGATGGTGGGCGCACATGCGCACGACATGCCGGGCCTGTCGCTGGTGCGCACGGTGCGCGAACGCGTTGGCCCCGGCATGGCGATCGTCTATCTCGCCGACGGTCAGGCCGATACCGAAACCGCTGACGCGCTCAACCACGGCGCCGACTTGTGCTTCCAGGGGGATATTCGCCCGCCGGAATTGCTGGCACGGCTTGATGCGCTCATCCGCCGTTTTGCCGTGAGCCGCGCGGTGCGGGCATCCGAGATTCGCCTGGGGCCGTATACGCTTGATCGGCAGAACCGCTCGATCCGCCTGCGCGACGTATCGGTGTCGGTGCACGCACGAGAATTTGAACTGGCGCTGCTGCTGTTCGCCAACGCGGGTCGGGTGCTCTCGCGTGCCGACATCGAACTGGCACTCTGGGGTCGCGAATTGAGCCCATATTCGCGCACGCTCGATACGCACGTCTCCCGCCTGCGCAAGAAGCTGCAGCTGGGCAACGAGAACGGCCTGCGCCTGCGCGCGATCTACGGGCAGGGCTTCTGCCTGGAGCGCGTGGTGGACGCGGTGGTTGCCCACTGACGCGTTTCCCGATCGGTGACGCGCAAACGCTGAATGCGTCGCTGCAAAACACAAAGCCCCGCAAGTCGGGGCTTTTTCGTTGGTGGCCGAGGGGGAGGCGCGATTGCGCGGTCGTCGCCAGAAAAAGAAACGCCCTGACACTCGGGACAGCAGCATCAGGGCCAAGAAGGCCGCGGCTCTCTCTTCCGCGACCGGAGCGCACCCACGAGGGGTCGGTGCAAGCTCAGGTTACGTGGTTGAGAGCGAGGGAATGCAAACCTTTATCAACGGCGGCTGATGTGCCGGGTGTCGCAGCGCCAGCCCATCGTAATAGGACGTCGTACAACCTGCCGTCGATTGCGCGTTGATCTAGCTGGTGGTTTGTCGCGTGAGCGTGCCGGCCGCCTCGTGCGCGCGGCGCAGCCGTTCGCGGCTGTTGGACAGGTGCATGCGCATGGCGGCGCGGGCGGCTTCGGGGTCTTTCCGTGCGATGGCTTCGAAGACGCTGTGGTGCTCGCGGTTGACCGTGGCGCGCAATTCCGGCGCGTTCAGGTAGCCCACCTGCGCCAGCCCCATCCGCGTGCGGGGAATGAGCGTCTTGCCGAGCTGGGCGAGGGCACCCACGAAGTGTTCGTTGCCGGTAGCGCGCGCGATGCTCAGGTGGAACTGCAGGTCGGAGGTGGCACTGTCGTTGCCGTCGGCCTGATCTTGCTCGATGGCTTCGAGCGCCGCGCGCAGGGCATCGATCTCGCTTGGGGTGATGCGCTGCGCGGCCAAGCCGGCGCATTCCGTCTCAATGGCGACGCGCAATTCCAGCATGCTCAGGATGTCATGCATCGTGGAGGCGTCGCCCAGCGGAATGCTGTTGTCGGCGCGCGGTGGCAGCACGAAGCTGCCAATGCCGTGACGCGTTTCGATGAGGCTCTTGGCTTGCAGGCGCGAAATGGCTTCGCGCACCACCGTGCGGCTCACGCCGAGCGCTTCCATTAGCGCGGATTCCGTCGGCAGCTTGTCGCCGGGGCGCAGCGATTCAATGGCGATGCGCCCCTTGATGTGGTCCACCACCACGTCCGCCAGGCTTTGGGAGCGGCGCACGAGCGTTGCGGGGCTGCTGGCGGTGGGCATGCGGTCTCCGGGCGGGGGCGGGTTTACCAGGGGTGGATCGGTAGGAATGTGTCCATTATAGTCGCCTTCCATGTTGTACGACGACTGATGACATACGTGATGACCATGAATCACCCCACTGCCCAAACCGAACGCCGCACGCCGCGTGTCACCCGCCTCCAGGTCATTCCCGTGGCGGGGCGCGACAGCATGTTGCTGAACCTGAGCGGCGCGCACGGCCCGTTCTTCACCCGCAATATCGTCATTCTGGAAGATTCTGAAGGCCATACCGGTGTGGGCGAGGTGCCGGGTGGGGAGGCCATCCGCAAGACCATCGAAGACGCAACGCCGCTAGTTGTCGGACAACCGATCGGTGCGTACAACAACGTACTCAATACCGTGCGCCGGCAGTTTGCCGACCGCGACGCCGGCGGGCGCGGGCTGCAGACCTTCGACCTGCGTACCACCGTGCACGCGGTGACGGCACTGGAAAGCGCGCTGCTCGACTTGCTCGGCCAGCACCTGGGCGTGCCGGTGGCGGCCCTGCTGGGGCAGGGGCAGCAACGAGCCAAGGTGCCGGTGCTCGGCTACCTGTTCTTCGTGGGCGACCGCAAACGCACCGACCTCGACTATGCCGACGGCAGCGACGCCACCGATGACTGGACCCGCCTGCGCCATGAAGAAGCGCTCACGCCCGAAACCGTGGTGCGTCTGGCCAAGGCCGCGTACGCCCGTTACGGCTTCAAGGATTTCAAGCTCAAGGGCGGCGTGCTGAGCGGCGATGACGAGATGGTCGTCACCACCGCGCTGGCCGAAGCCTTTCCCGACGCGCGCGTCACGCTGGACCCGAACGGTGCGTGGTCGCTGGCCGAGGCCATCCGCCTGTGCCGCGACAAGCACGACGTGCTGGCCTATGCCGAAGACCCGTGCGGCGCGGAGGGCGGCTACTCCGGCCGCGAGGTGATGGCGGAATTCCGCCGCGCTACGGGCCTGCCGACCGCCACCAACATGATCGCCACCGACTGGCGCCAGATGGGGCACGCCATCCAGTTGCACTCGGTCGACATTCCGCTGGCTGATCCGCACTTCTGGACCATGCAAGGCTCGGTGCGTGTGGCGCAGATGTGCGATGACTGGGGCCTGACCTGGGGCTCTCACTCCAACAACCACTTCGACATTTCGCTGGCGATGTTCACGCACGTGGCTGCTGCCGCGCCGGGCAACATCACCGCCATCGACACGCACTGGATCTGGCAAGACGGCCAGCGTCTGACACGCGAGCCGTTCCAGATCGTGGGCGGCGAGATCGACGTGCCGGCCGCGCCTGGCCTGGGTGTGACGATCGACATGGCGCAACTGGAAAAGGCGCACGCGCTGTACCAGCAGCACGGCCTGGGCGCGCGCGATGACGCCATCGCCATGCAGCAACTGATTCCCAACTGGCAGTTCAACAACAAGCGCCCCTGCATGGTGCGCTGACCCGCTGCGGCGGTACCCACGGGGGCGGCACGAAACCACATCACGCCGCCCCACAAAGACACATAAGAAGAAATCGGAGACAACAACCGTGAAGACCATCAAGGGCTTGCGCTGGTGGATCATCGTGCTGGTATGCCTGGGCACGATCGTCAACTATCTGGCGCGCAATTCGTTGGGCGTGCTCGCACCCACGCTCAAGAATGAACTGGGGATGAGCACCCAGCAGTATTCCTATGTGGTGGCGGCCTTTCAGGTCGGCTACACCATCATGCAGCCGGTCTGCGGCTTCATCGTCGACCTAGTTGGCTTGCGCATCGGCTTTGCGCTGTTTGGCGTGCTGTGGTCGTTTGCCGGCATCCTGCATGCGGGCGCGAGCGGCTGGCTGTCGCTGGCAAGCTTCCGCGCGTTGATGGGCCTGACCGAAGCGGCGGCCATTCCGTCCGGCATGAAGGCCGTGGCCGAATGGTTTCCGGACAAGGAAAAATCCGTTGCCGTAGGCTGGTTCAATTCAGGGACTTCGCTCGGTGCGATGTTGGCACCGCCGCTGGTGATCTTCCTGCATCTGCGTTACGGCTGGCAGTCGGCCTTTGTGGTCACCGGCGCCATCGGTTTTCTGTGGGCCGCGC
>Ga0207690_10001617_pt1 | contig 14036 bp, 10 predicted proteins | sample KBSC23metaG_FD_184315 | JGI IMG/M metagenome (GOLD analysis project Ga0207690, IMG submission 184315) | Corn rhizosphere microbial communities from Kellogg Biological Station, Michigan, USA - KBS C2-3 metaG (SPAdes) (version 2) | ecosystem: Host-associated > Plants > Roots > Rhizosphere > Soil ...
GCACCGAGATGGTGATGCCGGGGGACAACATTGCGATGACGGTGACGCTGATTGCGCCGATCGCGATGGAGGAAGGGCTGCGGTTTGCGATTCGCGAAGGCGGCCGCACGGTCGGCGCCGGCGTCGTGTCCAAGGTCATCGAGTAGTTGGTGCCAGCGTTGAATTTGCCGCGCCGAAGTGACGGGCTTTGCCCGCACTTGTTGAATCTTCCGCGCCGAAGTGACGGGCTTTGCCCGCACGTCGGCGGAAACCAACCGGCGAAAAGTGGGTTTTCACTTTTCGCCGATGAAATATAGGCCAGTAGCTCAATTGGCAGAGCGGCGGTCTCCAAAACCGCAGGTTGGGGGTTCGATTCCCTCCTGGCCTGCCACTTCAGGCGCTCGACAGCACGGCCTGATGGCGGAACGAAACGAATGGACAAACTGAAGATTGCGTTGGCGCTCGGCTGCGTCGTGCTCGGGGTCTGGGGGTACTACTTCTTCTCCGAGACTGCGCTCGTGCTTCGCTTCCTGATGGTGGTGGGCGGATTGCTCGCCGGCGCCGGCGTCGCCTGGCTGTCGCAGCCCGGCAAGGATTTTTTTGCGTTCGCACAGGAATCGTGGGCCGAGGCCGGCCGCGTTTCCTGGCCGACGCGCAAGGAAACGGTGCAGACGACGCTGATCGTCTTCGCGTTCGTGGTGATCATGGCGCTGTTCCTCTTCGCGGTCGATTCGACGCTCGCGTGGCTCGTCCAGCTGCTCACAGGGCGGACTGAATGATGGCGGACAAGAAGTGGTACGTCGTGCACGCGTACTCGGGCTTCGAGAAGAGCGTGCAGAGGACGTTGACCGAGCGGATCAAGCGCTCCGAGCTGCAGGATCAGTTCGGACAGATCCTCGTGCCGGTCGAGGAAGTCGTGGAGATGAAAAGCGGCCAGAAGGCGATCTCGGAACGCAAGTTCTTCCCCGGCTACGTTCTGGTCGAGATGGAAATGACCGACGACACGTGGCACCTCGTCAAGAGCACGCCGAAGGTCACCGGATTCGTGGGCGGCACGGCCAACCGGCCGACGCCGATCACGCAGAAGGAAGTCGACGCGATCCTGCGCCAGGTGCAGGAAGGCGTCGAGAAGCCGCGGCCGAAGGTGCTGTTCGAGTTCGGCGAGGCGGTGCGCGTCAAGGAAGGCCCGTTCACGGACTTCCACGGCAACGTCGAGGACGTCAACTACGAGAAGAGCAAGCTGCGGGTGTCCGTGACCATTTTTGGTCGCTCGACACCGGTCGAGCTGGACTTCTCGCAGGTGGAAAAAGCATAGAGACGAGCAAAGCGTCATGCGGGCGAAGCCCGCAACCGCTTTGCTCGTGAAAAGGGCCTTTCGTATTAGAGCGTAGTTTTTAAAGCGTAGCTTTTACCCCGGGGAGGGCGCAAACGCCCGCTTGTACCCACATCAGGAGATGGAACGTGGCAAAGAAAGTCGTCGGATACATCAAGCTGCAAGTGCCGGCGGGGAAGGCCAATCCGAGCCCCCCGATCGGCCCCGCGCTCGGCCAGCGCGGCTTGAACATCATGGAGTTCTGCAAGGCGTTCAACGCGCAGACGCAAGGCGTCGAGGCAGGCCTGCCGATTCCGGTGATCATCACCGCCTACGCGGACAAGAGCTTCACCTTCGTGATGAAGACGCCGCCCGCCACGGTGCTGATCAAGAAGGCGGCGAAAGTCGACAAGGGCAGCAGCAAGCCGAACGCGGACAAGGTCGGCAAGCTGACGCGGGCGCAAGCCGAGGAAATCGCGAAGACCAAGCAGCCTGACCTGACCGCAGCCGACCTCGACGCGGCCGTGCGCACGATCGCCGGCAGCGCGCGCAGCATGGGCATCACCGTCGAAGGAGTGAAGTGATCATGGCCGAGCAAAAGGCTTCCGGGCACTCCAAGCGGATGACCGCAGTTCGCGGCAAGGTGCAGCACGCCAAGGCCTATTCGGTCGACGACGCGCTGAAGCTCGTGAAGGAAACGGCGACGGCGAAGTTCGACGAGTCGGTCGACGTCGCGGTGAACCTCGGCATCGACGCCAAGAAGTCCGACCAGACGGTGCGCGGCTCGGTCGTGCTGCCGGCCGGCACCGGCAAAAAGGTCCGCGTCGCGGTCTTTGCGCAGGGCGACAAGGCGAAGGTCGCGGAGGACGCGGGCGCCGACATCGTCGGCTTCGACGACCTCGCGGCCCGGATCAAGGAAGGCTTCATGGACTTCGACGTCGTCATCGCGTCGCCGGATGCGATGCGTGTCGTCGGTCAGCTCGGCCAGATTCTCGGCCCGCGCGGTCTGATGCCGAACCCGAAGGTCGGCACGGTGTCGCCCGACGTGGCGCTCGCCGTCCGGAACGCGAAGGCGGGCCAGGTGCAATACCGCACCGACAAGGCCGGCATCGTCCAGTGCACGATTGGCCGCGCCTCGTTCACGCCCGATCAGCTCAAGACCAACCTCACGGCGCTGATCGACGCGCTGAACAAGGCGAAGCCGCAGGGCGTCAAGGGGATCTACCTGCGCAAGGTCAGCGTCTCGAGCACGATGGGCACGGGCGTACGGATCGACACGGCCGGTTTTTCGCAGCCGGCCGCGAACGCGTAGCACGAGCATTCAACGAAGCGTCGGCGTGGCGCCGGCGCTCGCAGTGAAAGAAGGTTTTGAGGGAACGCGGGCGGCAACTGCCGGGCGCGGACCGTCAAAGACCGCTGGAGCAACCGCTCAAAACGGGTGGCATGTCGGGTCGGGATTGCTGTTCCCTGTTTGCCTGACCTCTGTTACCTCATCCAGCGCAGATGGTGCCCTCGGACAGGATGTTCCTGAACGATGGGGTCACCGTATGGACGTGCCAGCCATTTTGTGGATGCCGGCGGCACGTGGAAAGGCGGATGCCGCGCGCGCAAGTGACGGCGGATGCGGCGTCCGATGAAGACAAGGGTGACTATGAGTCTCAACTTGGAGCAAAAGCAGGCGGTAGTCGCGGAAGTCGCGAAGGTCGTCGCTGACGCGCAGGCGATCGTCATGGCGGAGAACCGGGGTCTCCCGGTCGCGGCGATGACGCAGCTTCGTGCGAAGGCACGCGCCTCCGGCGTGTATTTCCGGGTGGTCAAGAACACGCTCGTGCGCCGGGCGGTCGCCGATACGCCGTTCGCGGCGCTCGGCGAGCGGATGGTCGGTCCGATGGCTTATGGCATCGGCACGGACCCGGTGGCCGTGGCGAAGGTGCTGAACGACTTCGCCAAGGGCAACGACAAGTTCGTGATCGCCGGTGGTGCGATGCCGGGCCAGGTGATGTCGCCGAAGGAGATCGCCGCGCTGGCGACGCTCCCCTCGCGCGACGAGCTGCTGGCCAGGCTGCTCGGCACGATGCAGGCACCGATCGCGAAGCTGGTGCGCACGATGAACGAGGTGCCGGGCAAATTCGTCCGCACGCTCGCCGCCCTGAAGGACGCGAAGCCCGCGACTTGATTTTCGACCGCGAACCCCCATTTCAATTCGTTACGCCAGGAGCATCAAATGTCCGCTGTACAAACTGAAATACTCGACAAGATCTCTTCGATGACCGTGCTCGAGCTCTCCGAGCTCATCAAGGCGATGGAAGAGAAGTTCGGCGTGTCGGCTGCCGCCGCCGTCTCGGTCGCAGCCCCCGCTGCGGGCGGTGCCGCTCCGGCCGCCGCGGCCGAGGAGCAGACCGAGTTCACGGTCGTCCTTGCCGCCATCGGCGACAACAAGGTCAACGTCATCAAGGCGGTGCGCGAGCTCACCGGTCTCGGCCTCAAGGAAGCCAAGGACCTGGTCGACGGCGCGCCGAAGCCCGTGAAGGAAGGCATCCCGAAGGCCGACGCAGAAGCCGCTCGGAAGAAGTTGGAAGAAGCTGGGGCCAAAGTCGAAGTGAAGTGATCGGCTCGCAAGGCTAACGCCGCGAGCCGATGTAAAAATCACGACGCAGCATGGCATTAAATCGACGGCCGAAAGTGGAACCCTATTTTCGGCCGAGGCAGTTACCCGCGAATCCCGGGCGAAGCCCGTTGATTCGCGGTGGCAAAGAGCAGGAGAGGGTCGCCGCGTCGCGGCGACCCGCTTTGGCGTAGAAGCCGAAGCGAAGCGGCGCTTGCAGGCATCCAAAGCACGTTTCGCTTTGTCTTCTGAACCGACTGCAGAAGACAGGTTTGGTCGGACGTCGCCCGCAATGGTGACGTCGTCCGCCAGCGGCTGGTAGCGGCCAGCCACCAGGCCAGGGGCGCAAGGCCCCCGGACAGTCAGGCAGTTGCAGTCCGAAGCAGGGTCCGAGGTTTTCGGTGGACGACGGATCGCGAGCTCATGTTCGCGAGAAGTCGTCTCCGCCTTGTTTTCGGGCGCAGCGCGCATTCATCGACCTAGAGAGACCCATGGCGACCACGCAAGCCACGCCTTACACGTTCACGGAAAAGAAGCGCATTCGCAAGAGTTTCGCGAAGCGCGCAAGCGTTTTGCAGGTGCCGTTCCTGCTCGAGACGCAGCTCGCTTCGTATCGCGCGTTCCTGCAGGAGCACACCCCTGGCATGGAGCGCAAGAACGAGGGCCTGCAGGCCGCGTTCACGTCGATTTTCCCGATATCGAGCCACTCCGGCAACGCGCGGCTCGAGTTCGTCAGCTACTCGCTGCTGCCGCCGGCGTTCGACGTCGTCGAATGCCAGCAGCGCGGGCTCACCTACTGCTCGGCGCTCCGCGCGAAGGTGCGGCTCGTGATCATGGATCGCGAGGCGCCGAAGGACACGGTGAAGGAGGTGAAGGAGCAGGAGGTCTACATGGGCGAGATGCCGCTCATGACCGACAACGGCTCGTTCATCATCAACGGCACCGAGCGCGTCATCGTCTCGCAGCTCCACCGCTCGCCGGGCGTGTTCTTCGAGCACGACCGCGGCAAGACGCACTCGTCCGGCAAGCTGCTGTTCTCGGCCCGCGTGATTCCCTACCGCGGCTCGTGGCTCGACTTCGAGTTCGATCCGAAGGACTTCCTGTTCTTCCGCGTCGACCGCCGCCGCAAGATGCCGGTCACCACGCTGCTCAAGGCGATTGGGCTGTCCAACGAGGACATCCTGCGCGAATTCTTCGTCTTCGACACGTTCCACCTGGGGTCGAAGGGCTACGAGCTCGAGTTCGTGGCGGAGCGGCTGCGCGGCGAAATGGCGCGCTTCGACATCCACGGCAAGGACGGCAAGGTCGTCGTCGCCAAGGACAAGCGCATCACCGCACGGAATCTCCGCGAGCTCACCGATAGCGGCGTCAAGCGGATCGCCGTTCCGGCCGACTATATCGTCGGGCGCGCGCTCGCGGCCAACGTCGTCGACGCCTCGACCGGCGAGGTGCTCGCGAAGGCGAACGACGAAGTGACCGACGACCTGCTCGAGAAGCTGTCGGCTGGGGGCATCAAGGAGATCCGGACGATCTACACGAACGACCTCGACATGGGTCCGTTCATCTCGCAAACACTGCGCACCGACGACACGCCCGACCAGTACGCGGCGAAGGTCGCGATCTATCGGATGATGCGTCCGGGCGAGCCGCCGACGGAGGACGCCGTCGAGTCGCTGTTCCACGGGCTGTTCTTCGCCGAGGAGCGCTACGACCTCTCGGCCGTCGGCCGGATGAAGTTCAACCGCCGTGTCGGCCGAGAGGAGCTCAAGGGCTCCGGCACGCTGACCAACGACGACATCATCGCCGTCATCAAGATCCTCGTCGACCTGCGCAACGGCCGCGGCGAAGTGGACGACATCGACCACCTCGGCAACCGCCGCGTCCGCTCGGTGGGCGAGCTCGCGGAAAACCAGTTCCGCTCGGGGCTCGTGCGTGTCGAGCGGGCCGTGCGCGAGCGTCTGGGCCAGGCGGAAAGCGAGAACCTGCTGCCGCACGACCTGATCAACGCCAAGCCCATCTCGGCGGCGATCAAGGAGTTTTTCGGCAGCTCGCAGCTGTCGCAGTTCATGGACCAGACGAACCCGCTTTCGGAAATCACACACAAGCGGCGCGTCTCGGCGCTCGGTCCCGGCGGCCTGACGCGCGAGCGCGCGGGCTTCGAAGTGCGCGACGTGCATCCGACGCACTACGGCCGCGTGTGCCCGATCGAGACGCCGGAAGGCCCGAACATCGGCCTCATCAATTCGCTGGCGCTGTACGCGCGCACCAACGAGTACGGCTTCCTCGAGACGCCGTACCGCAAGGTCGTCGACGGCAAGGTGACGGACGAAATCCACTTCCTGTCGGCGATCGAGGAAGGGCAGTACTTCATCGCCCAGGCGAACGCCAAGATCGACGCGAAGGGCAAGCTCGCGGACGAGCTCGTGTCCTGCCGCAACCGCAACGAGTTCATGTTGTCGACGCCCGACAAGATCCAGTACATGGACGTCGCGCCGGCGCAGATCGTCTCCGTGGCGGCGTCGTTGATTCCGTTCCTCGAGCACGACGACGCTAACCGCGCGCTGATGGGCTCCAACATGCAGCGGCAGGCGGTTCCGTGCCTGCGGCCGGAGAAGCCGCTCGTCGGCACGGGCGTCGAGCGCACGGCGGCGGTCGATAGCGGCACGGCGGTGATGGCGCGCCGCGGCGGCAAGGTCGACTACGTCGATGCGAGCCGCATCGTCGTGCGCGTCAACGACGCGGAGACGGCGGCCGGCGAGGTCGGCGTCGACATCTACAACCTGACGAAGTACAAGCGGTCGAACCAGAACACCAACATCAACCAGCGGCCGCTCGTCCGGATCGGCGACGAAATCGCGCGCCTGGACGTCATCGCCGACGGCGCGTCCACCGACATGGGCGAGTTGGCGCTCGGCCAGAACATGCTGGTCGCTTTCATGCCGTGGAACGGCTTCAACTACGAGGACTCGATCCTGATCAGCGAGCGCGTCGTCGGCGACGATCGCTACACGTCGATCCACATCGAGGAGCTGTCGGTGGTCGCCCGCGACACCAAGCTGGGTGCGGAAGAGATCACGCGCGACATCAGCTCGCTCGGCGAAGCGCAGCTCGGCCGTCTCGACGACGCCGGCATCGTCTACATCGGCGCGGAAGTGGAGGCGGGCGACGTTCTGGTGGGCAAGGTCACGCCGAAGGGCGAGACGCAGCTGACGCCGGAAGAGAAGCTGCTGCGCGCGATCTTCGGCGAGAAGGCCTCCGACGTGAAGGACACGTCGCTGCGCGTCCCGTCGGGCATCTCGGGCACGGTGATCGACGTCCAGGTGTTCACGCGCGAAGGGATCGAGCGCGACAAGCGCGCGGCGCAGATCATCGACGACGAGCTCAAGGGCTATCGCAAGGACCTGAACGACCAGCTGCGCATCGTCGAGAACGACGCGTACGCGCGGATCGAGAAGCTCCTGTTGAACAAGGTGGTCAACGGCGGGCCGAAGAAGCTCGCGAAAGGCGCAAAGGTCACGAAGGAGTACCTGGAAGGCGTGCCGCGCTTCGACTGGTTCGACATCCGCCTCGCGACGGAGGAATCGGCGCGCCAGCTCGAGGCGAGCAAGGAAGCGCTGGCCCAGCTTCGCGTGCAGTTCGACCAGATGTTCGAGCAGAAGAAGAAGAAGCTGACGCAGGGCGACGAGCTGCCGCCGGGCGTGCAGAAGATGGTCAAGGTCTACGTCGCCGTCAAGCGGCGCCTGCAGCCGGGCGACAAGATGGCCGGCCGCCACGGCAACAAGGGCGTGGTGTCGAAGATCGTTCCGGTCGAGGACATGCCGTACATGGCCGACGGGACGCCGGCCGACATCGTGCTGAACCCGCTCGGCGTGCCGTCGCGGATGAACGTCGGCCAGATCCTCGAGGTCCATCTCGGATGGGCGGCGAAGGGCATCGGCAGCCGCATCAACGAGATGCTGAAGCAGCAGGTCAAGGCGGCCGAGCTGCGGAAGTTCCTCGAGAAGGTCTACAACGGCGCGGGCCGGCCGGAAGACCTTGCATCGCTCGACGACAACGAAATCGGCCAGCTCGCGGGCAACCTCACCAGCGGGGTGCCGTTCGCCACGCCGGTGTTCGACGGCGCGACCGAGGACGAGATCAAGCGGATGCTCGAGCTCGCCGGGTTGCCGCAGAGCGGGCAGATCACGCTCCACGACGGCCGCACCGGCGAGTCGTTCGACCGCCCGGTCACGGTCGGCTTCATGCACATGCTGAAGCTGCACCACCTGGTCGACGACAAGATGCACGCTCGCTCGACCGGTCCGTACAGCCTCGTCACGCAGCAGCCGCTGGGCGGCAAGGCGCAGTTCGGCGGCCAGCGCTTCGGCGAAATGGAAGTATGGGCGCTGGAGGCGTACGGCGCGGCGTACACGCTGCAGGAGATGCTGACGGTCAAGTCCGACGACGTGAACGGCCGCACCAAGGTCTACGAGAACATCGTCAAGGGCGAGCACCGGATCGAGGCCGGCATGCCGGAGTCGTTCAATGTACTCGTCAAGGAAATTCGCTCGCTCGCCATTGATGTCGACATGGACAGGGATTAAACGTGCCGCGAAAAGTGGACCCCTACTTTTCGCGGAGTGCATTACCGCCGAATCGCGGGCAAAGCCCGACGTTTCGGCGTAGCAACTACTGAAAACGGCGCCCAGTGGGCGCGGAACTCGGAGAGTTCAATGAAGGCATTACTGGATCTGTTCAAGCAGGTAACGCAGGAAGAAGAGTTCGACGCGATCAAGATCGGCCTCGCGTCGCCGGAGAAGATCCGGTCGTGGTCGTACGGCGAAGTCAAGAAGCCGGAAACGATCAACTACCGCACCTTCAAGCCGGAGCGCGATGGTCTGTTCTGCGCGAAGATCTTCGGCCCGGTGAAGGACTACGAGTGCCTGTGCGGCAAGTACAAGCGGCTCAAGCACCGCGGCGTGATCTGCGAGAAGTGCGGCGTCGAGGTGACGCTCGCCAAGGTGCGCCGCGAGCGCATGGGCCACATCGAGCTCGCCTCGCCGGTCGCGCACATCTGGTTCCTGAAGAGCCTGCCGTCGCGGATGGGGATGGTGCTCGACATGACGTTGCGCGACATCGAGCGCGTGCTCTATTTCGAGGCGTTCGTCGTCACCGACCCGGGCCTCACGCCGCTCAATCGCGGTCAGTTGCTGACCGAGGACGACTACCTCGCCAAGCTCGAGCAGCACGGCGACGACTTCTCGGCGACGATGGGCGCCGAAGGCATCCGCGAGCTTCTGAAGTCGCTGGAAATCGTTCGCGAGATCGACAAGCTGCGCAAGGAGCTCGAGTCGACGGGCTCGGATACGAAGATCAAGAAGATCGCCAAGCGGCTCAAGGTGCTCGAGGCGTTCCACAAGTCGGGCATCAAGCCCGAGTGGATGATCCTCGAGGTGCTGCCGGTGCTGCCGCCCGAGCTTCGTCCGCTCGTGCCGCTCGACGGCGGCCGCTTCGCGACGTCCGACCTGAACGATCTGTACCGCCGCGTGATCAACCGCAACAACCGGTTGAAGCGGCTGCTCGAGCTCAAGGCGCCCGACATCATCGTGCGCAATGAGAAGCGGATGCTGCAGGAGGCCGTCGACTCGCTGCTCGACAACGGCCGTCGCGGCAAGGCGATGACCGGCGCGAACAAGCGGCCGCTGAAGTCGCTCGCCGACATGATCAAGGGCAAGGGCGGCCGCTTCCGCCAGAACCTGCTCGGCAAGCGCGTCGACTACTCGGGACGCTCGGTCATCGTCGTCGGCCCGCAGCTCAAGCTGCACCAGTGCGGGCTGCCGAAGCTGATGGCGCTCGAGCTCTTCAAGCCGTTCATCTTCAACAAGCTCGAGACAATGGGGCTTGCGACGACGATCAAGGCGGCGAAGAAGATGGTCGAGTCGCAGGAGCCCGTCGTCTGGGACATCCTGGAAGACGTGATCCGCGAGCACCCGGTGTTGCTGAACCGCGCGCCGACGCTGCATCGCCTCGGCATCCAGGCGTTCGAGCCGGTACTGATCGAGGGCAAGGCGATCCAGCTGCACCCGCTCGTCTGCACGGCGTTCAACGCCGACTTCGACGGCGACCAGATGGCCGTCCACGTGCCGCTGTCGCTCGAGGCGCAGATGGAGGCGCGCACGCTGATGCTCGCGTCGAACAACGTGCTGCTGCCGTCGAACGGCGAGCCGTGCATCGTGCCGTCGCAGGACATCGTGCTCGGCCTCTACTACGCCACGCGCGAGAAGATCGGCGCGCTGGGCGACGGCTCGGTGTTCGCGGACGTCGCGGAAGCGGCGCGCGCGTACGAGTCGCGCAACGCGGAGCTGCACGCCCGGGTCAAGGTTCGGATCAAGGAAGTCGACGTGAAGGACGGCGAGAAGATCGAGAAGATCACCCGCTACGACACGACGATCGGCCGCGCGCTGCTGTCCGAGATCCTGCCCCCGGGCCTGCCGTTCAGCTACATCAACAAGCCGCTCAAGAAGAAGGAGATCTCGCGCATCATCAACGCGAGCTTCCGCCGCTGCGGTTTGCGTGAGACGGTGATCTTCGCTGACAAGCTGATGCAGGCGGGCTACGGGCTCGCCACGCGTGGCGGCATCTCGTTCGCCGCCGACGACATGCTGGTGCCGGAGGAAAAGCACCGGATCATCGCGGAAGCGGAATCGCAGGTGAAGGAGATCGAGGCGCAATACACGTCGGGTCTCGTGACGCAGGGTGAGCGCTACAACAAGGTCGTGGACATCTGGGGCCGCGCGGGCGACGACATCGCGAAGGCGATGATGGCGCAGCTCGGCACGATGGAAGTGACCGACCGCGAAGGCAAGCCGGCGAAGCAGGACTCGTTCAACTCGATCTTCATGATGGCCGACTCCGGCGCGCGCGGCTCGGCGGCGCAGATCCGCCAGCTCGCGGGCATGCGCGGCCTGATGGCGAAGCCGGACGGCTCGATCATCGAGACGCCGATCACGGCCAACTTCCGCGAGGGGCTGAACGTGCTGCAGTACTTCATCAGCACGCACGGCGCGCGGAAGGGCCTTGCCGACACGGCGCTCAAGACGGCGAACTCGGGTTACCTGACGCGCCGCCTCGTCGACGTCACACAGGACCTCGTCGTTACCGAGGACGATTGCGAGACGCGCAACGGCGTGGCGATGAAGGCGCTGGTCGAAGGCGGCGAGGTGATCGAGCCGCTGCGCGAGCGCATTCTCGGCCGCGTGTCGGCGTCGGACATCGTCAATCCGGAAACGCAGGAAACGCTGTTCGAGGCGGGAACGCTGCTCGGCGAGGACGAGGTCGAGCGCATCGAGGTGCTCGGCATCGACGAGGTCAAGGTGCGCACGCCGCTCACCTGCGACACGCGCTACGGCCTGTGCGCCGCGTGCTACGGTCGCGATTTGGGCCGCGGTCACCTGGTGAACGTCGGCGAAGCGGTGGGCGTCATCGCCGCGCAGTCGATCGGCGAGCCGGGCACGCAGCTCACGATGCGCACGTTCCACATCGGCGGCGCGGCGTCGCGTACCGCGGCGGCCTCGCAGGTCGAGTCGAAGTCGGCGGGCACCGTGCGGTTCTCGGCGCTGATGCGCTACGTCACGAACGCCAAGGGCGAGCTCGTCGTCATCGCGCGCTCCGGCGAAGTGATGATCCACGACGACAACGGCCGCGAGCGCGAGCGCCACAAGGTGCCTTACGGCGCCACGCTGCAGGTGAAGGACGGCGACACGGTTCGCGCCGGCAAGATCCTGGCGCAGTGGGACGCGACCAGCCGGCCGATCATCACCGAGTACGCCGGCACGGTGAAGTTCGAGAACGTCGAGGAGGGCGTGACGGTCGCCAAGCAGGTGGACGAAGTGACGGGGCTGTCCACGCTCGTCGTCATCGATCCGAAGCGTCGCGCCGGCACCACGGCGAAGGGCGTGCGGCCGCAGGTCAAGCTGCTCGATGCCGACGGCCACGAGATCCACATCGCGGGCTCCGACCTGCCGGTCAACATCACGTTCCAGCTCGGCTCGATCATCACGGTGAAGGATGGCCAGCCCGTGGCGGTGGGTGAAGTGCTCGCCCGCGTGCCGCAGGAGACGTCGAAGACGCGCGACATCACGGGCGGCCTGCCGCGCGTGGCGGAGCTGTTCGAGGCGCGGGCACCGAAGGACGCCGGCACGCTGGCGGAAGTCACGGGCACCGTGTCGTTCGGCAAGGACACGAAGGGCAAGCAGCGCCTTGTCATCACCGACCTGGACGGCGTCGCCCACGAGTACCTGATCCCGAAGGACAAGCACGTCACCGCGCACGACGGCCAGGTGGTGAACAAGGGCGAGATGATCGTCGACGGCCCGGCGGATCCGCACGACATCCTGCGGCTGCTCGGTGTGGAAGCGCTCGCGCGCTACATCACCGACGAAGTGCAGGACGTCTACCGGCTGCAGGGCGTGAAGATCAACGACAAGCACATCGAGGTGATCGTGCGCCAGATGCTGCGGCGTGTGCAGGTGCAGGACGCCGGCGATTCGCGTTTCATCACCGGCGAGCAGGTCGAGCGCTCGGATCTGCTGGACGAGAACGACAAGGTGAGGAACGACGAGACGAAGCAGGCGGCCACTTACGAGCACATGCTGCTCGGCATCACCAAGGCGTCGCTGTCGACCGACTCGTTCATCTCGGCGGCCTCGTTCCAGGAGACGACCCGTGTGCTCACCGAGGCGGCGATCATGGGCAAGCGGGACGATTTGCGGGGCCTGAAGGAGAACGTGATCGTCGGCCGTCTGATCCCGGCGGGCACGGGCCTCGCGTACCACAATGCGCGCCGGCGCCAGAAGCTGCTCGGGCCGGATGCCGCTGCGCTGACGGGCGAGGAGGCAGCCGCAGCACCGCTCACGTCGGAGGTGTCGGCGAACGCGGCGTAACGAAGTTACTGCATCCAATTGAAACCGGCGAGCGATCGCCGGTTTTTTTTCGGGTGCGCCGAGGAGAAGAATTTCTTCAGCGGCACTCGACGTCCTGCAGCAGTCGCTCAAATCGACAGCGCATGCCGCCGACGAGTGGCGGAGGCGAGCGCGCACCGAGCGCCGTGCCAGCAAGCGCGCGGGATGATTCATCTCGACACGAGCTTCATCATCCTCGCGCTTGCTCCAGGGCCCGCGGAAGATCGCAAGCTGCGGAAAGGGCTGCAAAATCGGGAATCGCTCGCGATGAGCGCGATCGCTTGGGCTGAGATCCTGTGCGGGCCGCTACCCTTGGAACTCGTGCAGGTCGCGGCGCGAATCGTCCCCGAGCGCGTCCCTTTCGATGATGTCGACGCGGAGCTTGCAGCGCAATTGTTCAGTGATTCCCGTCGCCGCGGGGGCACCTTCGTCGATTGCATGATCGCGGCCAGCGCCCTGCGCGCCGGCGCGCAGCTCGCCACCTCCAACGTCGCCGATTTTCGTCGGTTCGCGTCGGCAGGTCTCTCGCTGGTCGTCGACTGACGGCAAGGTGTCGAACGCGCCGCCGACGTTCAGCGCGTCACGCGCTCGGCCACCCCCTGCATCACCGGCGAGCCCGGCGCCGTCTGGATCATGTAGACCGCCGTGCCGCGCGAATCCGCGATCAGGTCGAACGAGGGTCCGGGGCTGAACGATAGCGAGCCGGCGCAGTTCAACCCCAATGAATACGAGCCCGGCGTGTCGCTCGATCGGGTGACGTTGCCGTTGATGCTGACCGTCGCGACCGGCGCGGTGAGCGTCCCGTCGCCGTTGAACCGGATCTGCTCGTTGATCGCCTTGGGCTGGGCAACGCCGCCGACGATGTTGAATCCCGCCGTGCTGAAAACGTAGAGGCCGCGCAGCGTCGCATCGCTGCAGGACTTGCCGTGATTGTCGTCGGCGTTCGCAACGCCGAATGCCAATGCCAATGTCGCTGCCGCCAATGCCTGCTTCGTGTTTCTCTTCATGTCGCTCTCCCTTCGTTGGACCGCGATTCCCCCGACGGCTTTCGCTTCGGGGTCCATTTGCCTGACGGCGTCATCCCGCGGCGCGCTGTGCGTCGAGAATGGCCATCATGCAGTTGTCCTCGTGTTGCAGGATGTGGCAGTGGAACATCCGCTTGCCGGGGATCTCCTGCCGGACCTTGATCGTCACCGTCTGC
>Ga0207690_10001619_pt1 | contig 14018 bp, 16 predicted proteins | sample KBSC23metaG_FD_184315 | JGI IMG/M metagenome (GOLD analysis project Ga0207690, IMG submission 184315) | Corn rhizosphere microbial communities from Kellogg Biological Station, Michigan, USA - KBS C2-3 metaG (SPAdes) (version 2) | ecosystem: Host-associated > Plants > Roots > Rhizosphere > Soil ...
CGCGGCCGGGCGTCCGATAATTGCGGGTCACGAGCACGTGGCCGCGCGCGCGCAGGAATGCGAGCGCCCGGTCTTCCGCGGCATCGCCTTGCTCCTTGGTGGTCCCCATGTGTGTTTCGCAGGAGTTCCCTTGAGCGCTTCCTTTGCCAGCGCGCTGGCCGCCGCACGCGAGGCCGCCGGTGCGCAGCACTATCCGCCCGGCGCCCTTTATATCGTGGCCACCCCCATCGGGAACGCCGCCGACGTGTCGCTGCGCTCGCGCCATGTGCTCGGCCTCGTTGATGCGGTGGCCTGCGAGGACACGCGCAACACCGGGCAACTGCTCAATCGGCTGGGTCTGTCTCGGCCGATGCTGGCGGCGCACGAGCACAACGAGCGCGAGGCCGCCGCGCGCATCGTCGCACGTCTGAAGCAGGGCGAGCGCATCGCCTATGTGTCCGATGCCGGCACGCCGGGCATATCGGACCCAGGCGCACGCATCGTTGAAGCCGTGCGCGCCGCTGGTCATCGTGTGATCCCGCTGCCGGGCGCCAGCGCGGTGGTGACAGCGCTCTCCGCCGCCGGTGAGTTGCTCGACACGTCGCATGGGCAATTCACCTTCGTCGGCTTCCTGCCGCCCAAAGCCGGGCAACGCGACGCGACCATCCGCCAATGGGCGGCGCATGGGCCGGCATGGGTGCTGTACGAGGCGCCGCATCGTATTGATGCCACCCTCGCCGCGCTGGCGGAGCACCTGCCCGCACGGCGCCTGCTCATCGGCCGCGAGCTGACCAAGCTGTTCGAGCAGATCGTCGTATTGCCAGCCGCCGACGCGCCGGCCTGGCTCGCCGCCGATGCCTCGCACGGCAAAGGCGAATTCGTTTTGGTGGTGGAAGGCGCAGGCGCGCAGGATGCGGCGCCGACCGCCATGGCGGCGAATCAGGTTTTGCGTCTGCTGTTGGCCGAGCTGCCCGCCAAGCGCGCAGCCAAGCTGGCCGGAACGATTACGGGCGCGCCCGTGGATGCGCTGTATCAGAGCGCGCTGGCGCTGAAAAACGAGGGGAAGGACTGAGGCCGCGCGAAGGCAACCGAATCAGCGGCGCTTGGCGCGTCGCTTGATGGCCTTTTTCTTGACCGGCGCCGGTTCGTCGGCACCCACATCAGCGTCACCATTGTTGCTGGCGACATCGGTTTGCGTCAGCTCAGGGCGCAGCGCTTCGACTTCGGCACGCGACAGGCGGCGGATCTCCACCTGTGTCGAGCCGCGCTTGACGAAGTCCAGCCGCTTGGCCGCGGCATACGACATGTCGAGGATGCGCTTGCCATGGTACGGACCACGATCCGTCACCTTGGCCACGACCACGCGGTCGTTGGAGAGATTGCGCACCAGCACCCAACTCGACAGCGGCAGCGACGGGTGCGCCACCGTGAAGGCATTCATATCGAAACGCTCGCCGCTGGCGGTTCGGCGGCCATGGAAGCCGCGTCCGTACCACGAGGCCACGCCGCGCTGTTCGAACGTGCCGAGATCGGCGCGCAGGCCAGGCTCGGTATCGCGGCTATCGTCGAGCTTCAGGCTGCTCGAATCGGGCACGCCACGGAACGACAGCGTGCCCCACGCATCCGGGTTGTCGCGCGGGTCGGCCAGCTTCAGGGTAGGAGCAGCGGTCTTGGCGACTGGACCTCCGGTCTGTGCACCGGTGGGCGGCTCGCCCGGCACGGAGGCACAGCCCGCCAGCACCAGAAGCGCGGTGCCATGCATCAGCCAGGCACGCAGCGAGCGGCCAGCCGGAAGGCGGGTAGACAGGGGCAAAAATTTGAGCATGGGCGCGAGTCTACCATGCGATTTTCACCCGGCTATTAACATTTCCTATTAAAACGGTCACATCATGCAGGCATCTGGCGTCAATTTTGTAATATTTTCTTTCGGATGTAACAGGCCGCCCCACAAGCCCAATGCTGGCGCGGCCTCGGCCCGATACAATCAGCGTATTCACGTTCGCGCCAAAGCGCACAAAAAATCACATGAAAGTCGTTGTCGTCCCCGTTACGCCGTTTGAGCAGAACTGCACGTTGCTGATTGGCGATGATGGCGCGGCCGCCGTCACCGACCCAGGCGGCGACATTGAACGCATCCTGGCAGCCGCCCAGCAGCACGGCGCGCGCATCGAAAAGATCCTGCTCACGCACGGCCACGTCGACCACTGCGCCGCCGCCGATGCACTGCGCACGCAGCTCGGCGTACCCATCGAAGGCCCCCAGAAGGACGAGGCGTTCTGGATCGATCAGCTTCCGATGCAAAGCCAGCGCTTCGGCTTTCCGCCCGCAAAGGCCTTCGTGCCCGACCGCTGGCTGGATGACGGCGACACTGTGGAGGCCGCCGGCCGCACGCTGCAGGTCTTCCATTGCCCCGGCCACACGCCCGGCCATGTGGTGTTTTTCAGCGCGGAAGACCGCGTCGCCATCGTCGGCGATGTGCTGTTCGCGGGGTCGATCGGCCGCACCGATTTCCCGCGCGGCAATCATGCTGATTTGATCCGCTCGATCCGCACCAAGCTCTGGCCGCTGGGCGATGACGTCACCTTCGTGCCGGGCCATGGGCCGGTCTCCACCTTTGGCGATGAGCGCGCGAGCAACCCGTATGTAGCCGATCGCCTGTTTGCCAACGAAGGCACGCCATGAGCGAGAACGAGAACAACAGCGCCAACAACAGCGACGATCCCTTCGCCGACACCGCGCCTGCTGCATCTCCGGGGGCGGCAGACAAGCCTCGCCGCAAGCGCGGCAACCAGCCGCCTGACACACGGCCCGAAATCTACGTCAGCACCGACATCGAAGCCGACGGGCCTATCCCCGGACCGCATTCGATGCTGAGTTTTGCCAGCGCGGCGTACCTGGCCGACAAGACGCTCGTCGGCACGTTCGAAGCCAACCTGGAAACGCTGCCCGGCGCTGAAGGCCATCCGATCCAGATGCAGTGGTGGCAAACGCAGCCCGAGGCGTGGGCAGCCTGCCGCCGCAATCTCGAAGCGCCCGAAGTGGCGCTGCCGCGCTACGTGGAGTGGGTCGAAAGCCTGCCCGGCAAGCCAGTGTTCGTGGCGTTTCCGGCGGGCTTCGATTTCACGTACATGTTCTGGTACATGATGCGTTTTGCTGGACGCTCGCCGTTCGGCTGGGCCGCGCTCGACATCAAGACGCTGGCGTTTGCGCTCACGGGCCTGCCGTATCGGCGCAACGTCAAGGCCCTCTTCCCCGAGCACTGGCACGACCCGCTGCCGCACACGCATATCGCGCTGGACGACGCGAAGGAGCAAGGCGCCCTCTTCTGCAACATGCTTGCGGAGTTGCATCAACGGGAAACAGAGCGCAAAGCGCAGCGCGCCGCCAACCAAATACCCTATCAACCTGCTCAGGATTGAGCGCCGGACACATCACGCATTTCACCAAGAACCGCATACCGTTTGCGTCTTGGCCGCGTGACGCGCGCACCATGCCGCAACGCAACTTGCGGGGCCGCAAACCCGCGTCTACGCTGGGCTTGTGCGAGGCGACCAGACGACTGCGCCACCCGGCGCCGACAAGCAAAGCCACTCGCATACGCCATTTGCTTGTCGTATCGTCATCGGGCTGCACGCACCCCCGACGCCGGTGCGTGCCGGCGTCGGCTATCAGCCAATGACGGGAGGTGCCGCGATGCGATTTTCCCGTGACGCGTTTGATACGCAACACTTGCGAGCGATGACGGAGCGCTTGCATTGGCATCGCAAGTCGTCCGCGAAGGCGATCCCGTTGAGCGCGCGCGCGCATCTGCATCGCACGCATAGCAGCGAGCACGACGACGCGGAAATCATGAAAGTCACCGTGGTGTCGACCGCGGTAGCGCTGGCAGTGGTGCTTGCAGCCCTGCTGGCAGTCGGTTTCGGGTCAGAAATGGCCCGATTGATGGGCCTGGAATGATCCGGTGCCCCTGCGCGTCCTGACGGACGCAGCCCCGGCCCTCGCGCAAGGCGATACGGCCACCCCTGAACGGCCTGTCCGATGGAAATCGGCAGGCCGTTCAACTTTGTGGGCGTGTTGATTTACTTCAGGAACGCATCGAGCGCTTCGGGCGTGCGCCCGATGGTGGCGCGGTCGTTGCGGACAAGCACCGGGCGTTGCAAGAGCTTCGGGTGTGCCGCGATCGCCTTGAGCAGGGCTTCGTCGGATGCGCTGGCCAGGTTCAGCTGGGCGTATTCATCTTCGTTCTCGCGAACGAGGCTGCGCACAGGCGTGTCGAGCTGGCCGGCGAGTGTCTTCAGGTCAGCCAGCGTGGGCGGGTTGTTCAGATATTCGATGACTTCGAGCGGTTCGCCTTTCTTTGCCGCGAAGGCTTCGGCCTGTTCCAGAGCGGCGCGTGATTTGGAGCAGCGGGGGTTGTGGTAGATCTGCATGATTGAGATGGCTGACTGTGCTAGAGGCTGCCATCTTAATGGCTTGGTGCCGCGGTGGATTTCGTCTCTTGCCATGGGGGGATTCGCCGGGCCCAAAAGTAAAAGCCGGCAAGCGCCGGCCCCCTGAATCATCAACCCGTAGCGATCACGCGCCCAGCAATTCCGCCACCGCGCAACCCACGACGACCGTGGCGCCACGCAGATCATTCAGACGCAGGTTCTCATCCGTGTTGTGACCGCGTGCTTCCATCAGCGTACGGGGACCAGCGCCATACAACACCGTCGGCACGCCCTTGGCCGTGTAGTGCCGGGCATCCGTGTACAGCGGCACACCGTGCACCGGCACCTCGCCACCAAACACCGCAAGCGCATTGCGCCGCAGCGCGCCGATCAGCGCTTCCACGCCCGGCAGTTCGGCCAGCGGCTCAGCCAGCAGGATGCGCTCAACCGATACCTCGATCCCCGGCCGCTCAGCCGCCGCACGCTCAATCACCGCGCGCAGTTCGCCTTCTGCGTCACGCCCTGCCTCTTCGGGAATCATCCGGCGGTCGATACGGAACGTCACCAGATCCGGCACCACGTTGGTGTTGATGCCGCCCTGGATCAGGCCGACGTTCAACGTCGCATGGTCGATGCCTGGCACAGCGGATTTGCGCGTCGCCAGTTCTGCGCGATACGCATACAGGGCCTGCAGGATGTGCGTGGCCGCTTCAATCGCGTCGATGCCGGTGTGAGGCATCGCAGCGTGCCCCTGCTTGCCGCGCACCGTTGCCTGCACGTGCAGACAACCGTTGTGCGCCGAGGTGATGCCGTACGCAAACCCCGCCGAGATGGCGTAATCCGGCTTGCTCAGGCCTTGATCCAGCAGCCACTTCGGGCCGATGTCGCCGCCGGTTTCCTCGTCGTACGTGAAGTGCAGTTCGACCGTGCCGTTGAGCTTGGCGCCGCGCTTTTCTGCGTGGATCAACGCGAGCAGCGCCCACGTGTACGTTGCGAAGTCCGACTTGGAGACCGCCACGCCACGGCCAAACATGGTGGGGCCATGTTCGGTCTCGACGATCTCGCCGCCGTATGGGTCGTGCGTCCAGCCGAGGCCCGGCGGAACAACATCGCCGTGCGCATTCATGGCCACGGTCGGGCCGCCGCTGCCGAACGTGTGGCGCACGATCAGGTTGGTGGCGCTGACCATGCCGGCGGCACGCACTTGCGCCTCGGGCACGGCATGTGCCTCGACCGTCAGGCCCAGCGCTTCCAGCAGCGCCTTGGCGCGCGCCGCGTGCGGGGCGCAATCGCCGGACGGGTTGTCCGACGGCACCTTCACCAGCTCGCGCAGGAAATCAATCTGCTGCGCTTGCGCGGCCTCGACAAACGCGCGGATGTCCGCGTCGATGCCGGGGGTGGTGAGTTGAGCCTGAGTCATGTCGATATCTCCCTGCTGGTCGTTGGAAGGGGATTTGAAAGTGACTGAGCCCCCGTTGTGCGGGGGCTCAGGAATGGTGCTGACGGCGAGGCGCTTACTGCGCGGCCCGCAATGCCTCTTCGGTCAACCACACCGATTCGGGCAAGTCCTGCTCGTCGCAGTTGTGGCCTTCGCCGCCACGATCCACGACGATGAAGTCGCTCACTTGCTCGAGCGCCAGTAACGGGTGATGCCAAACGCCGCGCGCGTAGTTCACACCCTGCCAGCCGCGTGAGACGAAGGCGCGCAGCTTGGACGGATCGAGCTCACCCGCCGGCGCCACCACCACCAGGTACGGCTTGTCGTTCTGCGGGATGAAGGCCTGGCTGCCACGCGGGTGGCGCTCCAGCATCTTCACCTCGAACGGCAGCGTACGCGGCTGGCCACGGAACAGGTTGATCAGCGTCCGGCCATCTTCGCCCACGTCCACGTTGGCGAGGTCATGAAAGCGCGTGGTCGTGCCCTGGTTGATGGGGAACTGCCTCGCCCCGTCGAGTTCGATCACGTCGCCAAACGGCGCGAAGGCTTCGCGCGTGAGCGGCTCGATGGTGAGTGCTACGCCGGGGTTGGCCACCGCTGCGGTGTCTTGACTCATTCAAGCACTCCCCACAGACGCAGACGCGACACGCCGCCGTCCGGGAACATGTTGAAACGCACGTGGGTGACGAGGCCCAGGTCGGCGATCTCTGCTTCGTAGTAGTGCTGCAGGTCCATCTGCAGCTTCTGCTCGGGCAGCAGCGTCTGCCAGAACATGGCTTGCGTCTTCAGCGAGCTGTCGGTGCCGCCCACCACGCGCGCGGCCTGAATGGAGACGCGATCCGCAAAGTTGCCTTTGAAGTGCGCGGTGTCGACTTCGATCTTGCGGATGCGGCCCGGGTTGGCCAGGGCGATCACGCACCAGTCGTTGCCCGGCTCGCGGCGGCGGCGCGTTTCCCAGCCGTCGCCCATGTTCACGCCGCGGCCCGGCATCAGCATGCGCGAGGCCGGCCCGAAGTGTTCGTTGTTGGCTTCGACCACGTAGGCGCCGTTTTCCATGGCGGCCAGGTCGAACAGCTTGGTGCGGTCCGCGCCCTTCCAGTCGACTTGCGGCTGGCCATATACGCGCAGGCGCGCGATGCCGCCGTCCGGGAAGATGTTCACGCGCAGGTGCGTGAAGGCGCCCGGGTCGGTCACGGCCACGTAGGCGTGGCTGTTACCTTGCAGCGTGGTCGACGGAACGATTTCGGTCCACTGCGTGGCGTCGGTCGGCTCACCATCCGGCAGGTAAGCGGCTTCGATGGAAGCGGCCGGCGGGAAGTTGCCGGTGAAGTGGCTGGTGTCAATATCCACACCCTTCACGACACCCGGGCGGGCCAGGCGGACGATGCAGTGGTCATACCCACCGTTGCGGCGACGGCGCGTTTCCCAGCCGTCCATCCACTTGCCGTGATCGTCGTACTTGCCGGGAATGAAGACGGCCGGCTCGGGGTCGAGCATGCGGCTCTTCGGCGCGAAGAATTCGTCGGTCGCGAACGTGGCCTCGGCGCCCAGGCGGGGGTCCGCCAGGTTCGGATAGCGGCGCGTGAATTCGGGTGCGTTCGGATCGAGCGTAGGCATCGCCATGGGGAAACTCCTAGGTGTTTGTCTCTGGATGTTATACGGCTGGCCCATCGAACCGGAACGGCAAGTCAGAACAGTCGAAACTGTGGTGATGGGTGGGCCGGAAAGTGCAGCGTAGAGGGCGGAAGCACAAGGCTTCGCGGGACTGCATGAAAACCATGCTAGCACGCGAATTCAAAAATTGCATACAAAAAATGTATCGCCTATGATGGCGTCACCGCTCAACAATTCGACACAACAATTTGGTGCGATGCAACGAGCGCGACAGGGCTTTTCCGACAATCGCGATAGACGAGAAAGGAGGCTCGAGACACTGTAAATCCAAAGGAGGATTCACCATGCAACGCTTTACGCGCCCATTGTTCGGGCAGGTTTTGATCGCCCTTGCGCTGGGCATCGCGCTTGGCATCTGGGCGCCTGAATTCGCACAGAAACTGCAGCCGCTCGGCGACGGCTTTCTGAAGCTCATCAAGATGCTGATCGCGCCGATCGTGTTCTCGGTCGTGGTGGTCGGCATCTGCGGTGCCGGCGAGCTGAAGAAGGTCGGGCGCGTGGGCGGCAAGGCCGTCATCTACTTCGAGATCGTCACGACGATTGCGCTGGCGCTGGGCATTGCGCTGGCCTACCTGTTCGGGCCGGGCCATGGCATGAATGTGGATCCAAAGACGCTCGACCCGGCGGCCATGGCGTCGTACATGACCACGGCCAAGCAGGTGGAATCGACCGGCGTGGCGGCGTTCTTCCTCAAGTTGATCCCCGACACGTTCGTCAGCGGCTTTGTGAAGGGCGACATCCTGCAGGTGCTGCTGGTGTCGATCCTGTTCGGCTGCTCGCTGTCGTTGCTGGGTGAGCGCACCAAGCCGCTGGTTTCGTTCATCGATCAGCTCTCGCACGTGCTGTTCCGCATGATGGCGGTGATCATCCGTCTGGCGCCGCTGGGCGTGCTGGGCGCGGTGGCCTTTACCGTGGGCAAGTACGGTGCGGGCTCGCTCAAGCAACTGGGCTTCCTGGTGCTGCTGTTCTATGCGGCGGTGGCGATTTTCGTGGTGGTGGTGCTGGGCACCATCCTGCGCGTGGCGGGCTTCAACATCTTCAAGTTGATCCGTTTCCTGCGCGCTGAACTGCTGGTGGTGCTGGGTACGGCGTCATCCGATGCGGTGCTGCCGTCCATCATGAACAAGCTGGAGAAGATGGGCATCAAGCGCTCGGTGGTGGGGCTTGTCATCCCGACCGGCTACTCGTTCAACCTTGATGCGTTCTCGATTTACCTGACGCTGGCGGCCGTGTTCATCGCCCAGGCGACCAACACGCCGCTGGCCTTCCAGGATCTGCTGCTGATCCTGGGCGTGGCGCTGATCACCTCCAAGGGCGCACACGGCATTCCGGGTTCGGCCATCGTGATTCTGGCGGCCACGCTGTCGGTCATCCCGGCCATTCCGGCCGTTGGCCTGGTGCTGGTGCTGTCCGTCGACTGGTTCATCGGGATTGCCCGTGCGCTGGGCAACCTGATCGGCAACTGCGTGGCCACAGTGGTGATCGCCGCATGGGAGAAGGACATCGACCGCGTGCGTGCCAATGCGGTACTCGACGGCAAGATCGACATCACCGAAGAAGGCGAGGCGATTCCGCACGGCCACGGCGTGGCTGCCCCGGCAGCGCACACCCTGCCGCATGCCTGAAGCGGCCATCCTGTCGGACGGCGGTAAAATTGGCGCCATGACCGAAACCGCCGCCGCCGACATCTCCTCCGAAGGCATTGCCGACGACATCGCCCAGGCGATCGTCGCGCATCGGCTGCCGCCCGGCACCAAGCTGCGCGAAGAGGCGCTGGCGCGGGTCTATCACGTCAGCCGCACCAAGATTCGCGCGGCGCTGCTGATGCTGGCCAAGGACAAGCTGATCCGCATGGAGCCGGATCGCGGCGCGTTCGTGGCCAAGCCCGACGAGACCGAGGCGCGCGAGGTGTTTGCCGTGCGCCGTGTGCTGGAGGTGGCGCTGGCGCGCGAGTTCATCGCGAAAGCCACGCCCGCCGATTACAAGCGGTTGGAAAAGCACCTGGCCGAAGAACATCAGGTGGCGGCGAGTGGCCAACTCGCCGATGTGCCGCGCCGCAACCGCTTGATGGCCGACTTCCACCTGTTGATGGCCGATGTGGTCGGCAACAGCGTGCTCAAGGAAATGCTGCGCGAGCTCTCTGCCCGCAGCTCGGTCATCACGATGCTGTATCAGTCCACCTACGACGCTGTGCGTTCGTCCGACGAGCACACAGCCTTTCTGCAAGCGGCCAAGCGCGGCGATGTGGAAGGCGCCATCGCCCTGATGGAAGAGCACATGGCGCACACCGAAAGCTCGCTCAAGTTCGAATCACCGGGCGGCCGTGCAACGGACCTCGTTGCCGCACTCCTCGCCTGACCGCGCGTGCCGACGTACACACTGCGCGCGCCGGTTTCGGCCGAGCTGGATATCAAGAAGAGCCGTTTCATCGGATGGGCTGTGCCGGTCGAAGACCGGGCCGCAGCCATGGCGGTCGTCGCGCGCCTGCGTGCCGAGCACCCGGCGGCCACGCACGTCTGCTGGGCGCTATTGGCCGGTGGGCAATCCGGCATGTCGGATGATGGGGAGCCCTCTGGCACAGCGGGCCGTCCCATCCTGGAAGTGCTGCGCCATCACGATCTGGACAGCACGCTGGGCGCCGTGGTGCGCTACTTCGGTGGCGTGAAGCTCGGCGCGGGCGGCCTTGTGCGCGCCTACACGGATGCCATCGCCACCGCGCTCATGCAGGCGGAGCGCGTGGAGCGCATCGCCAGCATCACCCTCACGCTCGTCACCGATTACGCCGATGAGGCGCGCATCCGGCGGTGGATCGGCGATGGCGGTTATGTGCTCGTCGATGCCGCCTACGATGCGGGCGTCACGCTCACCGTGCGCTTGCCGGTGACGGATGAGGCGGCGGCGCGGGTCGCGCTTCGGGATCTGACGCAGGGGCGGATCGTCGTCGCTGCCTGAGCTTGCCTAAAACGCAACGCTGCGATATCTCGCCGCCGTTGGCAAAAATTTGCATCTGGCGGACTTCTTTGAAACTAGGCTCGATCCCTTCGTGGCCATCTTTCAAGGGAGCCCATGCGCACCTTTTACGCGATTGTAAAAGACGACCCGCTCGACACCGGCGGCAGGGTAATAGAGGGCGGGAATTGCTGCTCGATTGCTGGCGAGGATGGCAGGCAGCGGCAGATGGCCTTCCTTGGTCAGCAAGCTTGGTGTGAAACCTGCAAGAGCAGCGGGACCATCACTGCCGCACCTGGCAGTCCTGGGAGCCGCCGCATGATGGATCTGACGGGCAGTGGGAGACACCAGGCACTCGAGGGCGATCTTGTTCTTTGCAAGTGTGCCCGTCATCCACGGCTCGTCGCGGTTCACGGGCGTAGTTGGAAAGTTCAAGGCGAACATGCCGGCTATCCCAACGTCGGCGCAGTGAGTGCAGGGGGGGCGCTGGAAGAAGCATTGGCAGTGTCAGGCGCAGCTCCGCGTCCCAGTGCGGCACCCACCGAACAAGCCACGCAAGACTGCTCATATCTCGATGGATCCAAGGGGCGGATCGATGCGCCGGCGGAGTTCTACAAGCGTAGCAACGCGGTCACGGTTGGTCCTGGCACGGCAACCACCTTCGACTTTCCTGGTGGCGGTTCGGGTAAGGCGACGCAATACGAAGCCACCGTCAACGGTCGCCCTATCAGCGTCTATGTAACCGATAGCAAACCGGCGCCGGGTTACGGCATACCGACTCACGTAGAGATCACCAAGGCGCTTGAGACCGTGCCGACGCAACAGTATGGAGATCTGAAGAAGGTGATGATCAATTCAGAGCCGAATCCCGAGGACGCAATCTGGCAAAAGAAATTCGGCGATCCCTCTTTCTCTTCCGCGGCTACTGCGTCCCTTAAGCAAGGCGTTGCGATTTATCCCTGGAAAGGTTGGTCTACGTTTCCTCAAAGGTATATCGACAGCACGATGCTGCACGAGACGGGGCACATATGGAGCGAAACACTCTGGCAGGACACGGTCAAGAAACAAGAATGGCTTGAGGCCATCGCCAAGGATGGGGGAACCCCATCCAACTATGCCAAGAACAATCCCACTGAAGACTTTGCGGAAACAGCCAACATGTATTGGTCCAGTAAGGGCACTCCATGCGAGAAGGCTGGCCGTGACCGGTACCCGGCTCGTTACGCATATTTCGACAAGATCACCAGATGAGACTCTTCACAAGGGCCTCCCTTGTCGCTTTCCTATCCACTGCGTTGGCCTGCGCAGCCAATCCCGGAACCACGACCATGACACGGCAACAGCCCCCAGGCGCTCAAGACCCCAAGGCACCTCACCCTGGATCAATCACCGCCAAGTACGATTGGAATCATTCCACGGAGCTGTGGGGTATCTCCGATTTGCCGGACAGCTTCATCTTTCGCTGTATTGACGCTGATGGAAACAGCGCCAAACGCGAAGCTGCCATATGGTGTGTCCCCGTTGTGGAAGTTGTGACCACGTCTGTGGACGAACACGGCAAGCCCGTCACCCCCAGAGAAGCCGATTTCATTGGCATCTCGGTCTACGGGCCCAACCACACATTTCTGGAACACACGTCATCGCAGCCAGGTATGAAGCGACGCCGTGAACTGGAGCGTAGTCCTCCGCCACCATCAACGGAGGACTACAAGAACCCAGCGCAACCCTCATCAGCACAGCTGGTCCCTACGTCAGAAATTAAAACTGACAGCTGCAGCACACACGGTTCCATTGCGGTGGCGCTACAAGGGCCGAGTTGGTGGTCGAGAATCAAAGCATGGTTGGGCTTTGCGTAGACCGCTATGCCTCTGCGCGGCTGGAGACGCGCTTCGGGATCTGACGCAGGGCCGAGTAGCGATCACCTAGTTCGGGCGCGAAGGCTGCCTCGCATCGTTCAAGGGCGGTGGCGTGCCGGGTGCCGGGTCGGTGCAACATGGCTGTGGACAGTCTGGTTGGAAGACCACGTAGGCGGCTGTCGCCATCCTTGGGGCGGCGCCTTCGTGCTGTACGGCGCGCAGATGCGCGTCGGCCTCAGACGACTCCACCTTCTCGCCCTCAATCCCGACAGCGTCCAGCGCGGCCTGGATGCTTCTGAGGCGCAGAATCGCCAGCTCCGGTTCGAAAGCGGCCTCGGGCTCCTCCTGCAACAACACCCTGTACTTGCCGCCGTTGGAGAAGTCCTCCTTGAGCTGCGTGTTCCATTCCGCCAGTTTCAGGATCTCGGCGGTCGGCAATGTCGGCTCACTCGGTGAGAACACGATCGGATGCTCAAGTCCGGTCGACTTGCACGCCAGCGCAGAGGCGCTGACCACGAGCGCCGACAACCTCAATTCTGCGTAGCATCTTCAGCCTCCGACATTGACCACGTCACCCGCGATGCTTTGATGACCAGTTTAGGAGCCGTCATCCATTTCCACACCCTCAGCTCGCGCGCGACCAATACCCCGGCTGCGCAAACACCGCCTTCAAGTGTTCGATAAAGAACCGGATCTTCGCCGGCACCGGCCGCTGCTGCGGATACACGGCGAGGATGTCGTAGTCGGGCAGCGCGTAGTCATCGAGCACCGTCATCAGCGCGCCGGATTCCAGCTCGGGCTGGATCTCCCACGTTGAGCGCCAACCGAGGCCGAGGCCCTCGCCCATCCAGCGGTGCAGCAACTCGCCGTCGTTGCAGTCGAGGTTGCCGCTCACTTTCACGGTGACGGCCTTGCCGTTCTGCTGGAAGTACCAACCGCGCTGCTGACCGCCCTGCAGGTTGAACGCGAGGCAGTTGTGCTTGGCCAGGTCATCCAGCGTGCGCGGCACGCCGTGCTTGGCGAAGTACGCGGGCGTGCCACACACCACGCGCTTGTTCGACGCCAAGCGGATCGCCACGAAGTTCGGGTCAATCGCCCCGCCAATGCGGATGCCAAGGTCATAGCCCTCGCGCACGAGGTCGACCACGCGGTCGGTCAGATTGAACGAGATGCGCACGTCCGGGTTGGCGCGCAGAAAATCCGGCGCATGCGGCGCGACGTGCTTGCGCCCGAACGCGGCCGGCGCGGAAACAATCAGGTGCCCCGTCGCCTTGTGGCGGCCTTCGGCGACGAGCAATTCCGCGCGGTCCAGTTCGCCCAGCGCCTTCTTGCACTGCTCCATGAATACCGCGCCCTGCTCTGTCACGGCGATACGTCGCGTGGACCGGTGCAGCAGCTTCACACCCAGTCGCGCCTCCAGCGCGTTGATGCGCCGGCCGATCATGACGGGCGTCACGTCCTGCGTGAGCGCGGCGGCGGCCATGCTGCCGTGCTCCACCACAGCGATGAACGCTTCGATTTGCTTGAGCTTGTCCATTCCATCATTCCAGTCAGCAATGTCCAAACAGTGTAGGGAGGATTCCGTACGTGGATTGCCACTATCCAGCGCATATCACCTATGACGAATGACTGAAATGACAGGCAGTGATGTGATCGATGCTCGGGGGAGGCGCTGAATTTCTGCGCTGCACA
>Ga0207690_10001621_pt1 | contig 13985 bp, 9 predicted proteins | sample KBSC23metaG_FD_184315 | JGI IMG/M metagenome (GOLD analysis project Ga0207690, IMG submission 184315) | Corn rhizosphere microbial communities from Kellogg Biological Station, Michigan, USA - KBS C2-3 metaG (SPAdes) (version 2) | ecosystem: Host-associated > Plants > Roots > Rhizosphere > Soil ...
CCTGCTGCGCGCGGTGGACATCCTGCCCGGGGTCTACGGCGTGGGCCTGGCCAGCACCCTGATCGATCCGCACGCGCGCCGGCTCGGCGACATCGTGGCCGGCACCATGGTGATCCACGCGCGCGATCTGCCGGCCGGCCAGCAGGTGCCGGTGCTGGCGTCGGTACCGTTGCCGCAGGTGCTGAGCACCGACGAACAGGCCGCGTTGGTGGACTACGCCGAGCGCGCCGGCCAACTCACCGTGCAGCGCCAGGAAGAGCTGGCCAACCTGCTTACGCCGCTGACCGGCTTGCGCGATACCGCCGCAATACGGCGCCTGGTCGCCCACGCCAACTGGCTGCTGGGGCGCGCATGAAACAGGAGCGTTTCGTGGCCCTGCACGGCAAGGAATGGGATCGCCTGCAGTCCTGGCTCAGCGCGCTGGAGCGACAACCCCGGCGCACCCTGCGACAGGAACAGGCGCTGGATTTTCCATCGATGTATCGGCGTGCCTGCCATCACCTGGCGCTCGCCCGCGGGCGCGGCTACAGCCACGAGGTCACCGAGCGCCTGCAGCACATCGTGCAACACGGGCATCGCGTGCTGTATCGGCCGCCGGCGCCGCGCTGGCATCGGGTGGCCACCTTTCTGCTGGCCGGCTTCCCGCGACTGGTGCGTGCGCAATGGCGCTGCATGGCGCTGGCGGCGGTGCTGTTTTACCTGCCGGCGCTGGCGATCCTGGTGTTGCTGCAACGGCACCCCGAATTGGCGCACACCTTTTTCAGCAGCGCCCAGCTGGCGAAGTTCGAGAAAATGTACGACCCGGCCAACCCGCACATCGGGCGCAGCAGCGGCACCGATCTGCAGATGTTCGGCTTCTACGTGATGAACAACGTCGGCATCGCCTTTCGCACGTTCGCTTCGGGCCTGATCTTCGGCGTCGGTGCGATCTACGTGCTGGGCGCGAACGGCGTGCTGATCGGCGGCGTCGCCGGCCACCTCACCGCGATCGGCTACGGCGGGCCGTTCTGGCGTTTCGTGGCGTGTCATTCGCCGTTCGAGCTGACCGCGCTGGTGATCGCCGGCGGCGCCGGCCTGCACCTGGGCCTGACCTTGCTGGCGCCGGGCCGGCGACGGCGCGGGCCGGCGCTGGTCGCTGCCGGCTGGGTCGGCGCGCAACTGGCGCTGGGCGCGTTCGCGATGCTGCTGGTGGCGGCTTTCATCGAGGCGTACTGGTCGTCCATCGCCACGCTGCCCGATCCGCTGCGCTTCGGTGTTGCCGCGCTGCTGTGGGTGCTGGTGCTGGGCTGGCTGTGGCGCGGCGGCAAGGCGGGCAGGCATGGAGCTTGAGCGGATCAGCGTGGTGCTGCGACCGCGCGTGACGCGCGAGGCGATAGATCTGGGCGCCGCCATGCTGCGCGCGAACGCGTGGCCGGTGTGGTCGGCATGGTTCGCCTTTACGCTGCCGGTGTTCGTGCTGTGCAACGCGCTCGGTGTGTGGCTGGGTTGGCCGTGGCTGGGCTGGGTGGTGATGTGGTGGCTGAAGCCCTTGTTCGACCGGCTGCCGCTGTACGTGCTGTCGCGCGCGGTGTTCGACCAGGCGCCCAGCTGGCGCCAGACCTTGCGTGGCCAGGGCCGGTGGCCGTGGCGCCGCACGCTGGCGGCACTGAGCTGGCTGCGCGTCGACAGCAACCGCGCCCTGCGCCTGCCGCTGGATCTGCTCGAAGGCAGCACCCGCAAGCAGCGCGCGGCGCGCTGGAAGGTGCTGCGCCGCCGCCTGGTGGGGGAAACCAGCATGCTCACCTATTTCTGCCTGCTGTTCGAGCTGGTGCTGTTTCTGAGCGTGTGGCTGTTCGTGCTGCTGCTGATTCCGCATGAGTGGCGGCCGGAATCGCTGACCGGTTTCTTCCGCGACGACGCGCACGGCGCGTCGACCGTCTGGGTGATGGCCGGCGCGAGTGTGGCCTACCTGGCGATGAGTGCGATCGAGCCGCTGTACGTGGCCTGCGGTTTCGCGCTGTATCTCAACCGGCGCACGCAGTTGGAAGCGTGGGACATCGACCTGGCCTTTCGCCGCCTGCGCACGCGACTGGAGGGTTTGGGCAAGGTGCTTGGCGTGCTGCTGCTGTGCGCGGGCGCGTTCTCGCCTGCCGTGCGAGCAGAAGTCGCGCGGGTGCAGGTGTCGCCGATGGCGAAACCGGTCGCGGTGCATGTGGACAAGGTATTCGGCAGCGCGGCGAACCAGGCCGATGCCGACCGGCGGTTTGCCGAAGCCGCCGCGCAGGTCTATCGCGACCCGCGTTTCGGCGGCGAGCACACGGCGCGGCGCTGGCGGCTCAAGTACGCGTCGAACACTGCCGCCCAGCCGGTGCGCGCGCCGTTCCCCTGGCTCGGCCAGATCCTCGGCGCAATCTTCAAGGGCCTGTTGTGGCTGCTGCTGGCGGGCGCGTTGGGTGGGCTGCTGTGGCTGGCGTGGCGCTGGCGCGGGCGCTGGAAGGAAGCGCCCGAAACGCCGGACTCGCCGTTGTCGCAAAGCGTGCAGGCCGCAACCGACACGCAACCGCCGCTGCCGGCGGATCTGGCCGGCGCCACCCGTGCGCTGTGGCAGGCGCAGCGTCGGCGCGAGGCGCTGGCGCTGCTTTATCGCGGCTGCGTGGAACAGACCGCCCACCTGCTGCAGCAACCGCCGGCGGCCGATGCCACCGAGGCGCACTGGCTGCGCCAGGCGCGCGCGATCGACGACCCCGAGCGCAGCCGGCGCGTCATCGCGATCGTGCGCACCTGGCAATTCGCCGCCTATGCCGGGCGTTACCCGGATGACGCCGCCGTCGAGCAGCTGCTGGCCGGCTGGCCGGCGCAGGCGGGAACGTCGCCATGAACCGCAGGACGCTGCTGGTCGGCACCTTGATCGCGGCGGCGCTGGCGCTGCTGGTGGGCGCGTTCTTCGCCACGTTCGAGCGCAAGGACGTGACCGAGCTGACGCCGGCGCACGGCGCGGCACGCAGCAACCGCTTCTTCGCGCTGGAACTCACCCTGCATCGGCTGCATCTGCCGGCGCGCTCGCTGACCACGCTGGACTCGGCACAGCTGCCGCTGAAACCCGGCGACACCTTGCTGCTCGGTGCCGACGCCGGTCGCGTCGACGCCGCCGATGCGGCGCGGCTGGCGGCTTGGGTGCGCAGCGGCGGACACCTGCTGCTGTCGCCCGGGGCAGCCAGCGCGGCGCGCACGCCACTATTCGGTGCGCTGGGTCTGCTCGATGCCCGTTCGGCGCCGTTCGCCTGCAGTGCGCTGCACGCCGCCGCGGCGAGCGGGCGCGAAGAAACCTTGCTGTGCGGCACGCGCTTTCGGCTCCGACCCGCCGCCGCGGCGAACGTCGATGCGGCGATCGGCGACGTCGGCGACGGCTACCTGTTCGCGCGCACCCGCCTCGGCCAGGGCACGGTCAGCCTGCTGGCCAGCTTCAGCCCGCTGGCGCGCGACGCGCTGAAGCGAACGGCGGCGCAGCAGTTCGCCCGGCGCCTGCTTGCGCCCCATCGCGGGCGCGGCACGATCTATCTGGTTTACGCGCTGGACGGCCCGTCGTTCCTCACCTTCGTGGCGATCAAGGGTTGGCCCGCGCTGCTGGCGCTGGCGGCTCTGCTGGCGGCGTGGATGGCGATGCGCAGCGCGCGGTTGGGCCCGCTGCTGCCGGCCCCGGCGGGGCATCGGCGCGACCTGCTCGAACACGTGCAGGCCGCCGGCGAGTTTGTCTATCGCCGCGACGGCGGGCGCAGCCTGCATGGCCTGGCCCGTGACGCGGTACTGGCGCGCCTGCGTCGGCGCGATCCGGCCTGCGCGATGTTGAACGGCGACGCGCTGTACGCGCGCCTGGCCGAGCGCAGCGGCATGGATGCGGCGCAGATCGCCCAGGCCTTCCACTCACCGGCGAACGCGCAGGCGTTTCGCACTTCCATCATCACCCTGGCCCGACTCAGGAGCCGCCCATGAGCACCGACATCCTTGCCGCCCCGGTCACGCCGCCGGCCCCGCTTTCCATCGCCGAGCTGGGCGAGCACGCGCGCGCCCTGCGCGATCAGGTCACCCGCGCCTTCATCGGCCAGGCCGAGGTATTCGACCAGGTGCTGCTGGCGCTGCTGGCGACCGGCCACGTGTTGATCGAGGGCGTGCCCGGCCTGGGCAAGACCCTGCTGGTGCGGGCGCTGGCCGCCTCGGTCGGCTGCACGTTCGGCCGTGTGCAGTTCACTCCCGACCTGATGCCCGCCGACGTCACCGGCCACGCGATCTACGACCCGAAAACCGAACGCTTCCAGGTTCGCCGCGGCCCGGTGTTCGCCAACCTGCTGCTGGCCGACGAGATCAATCGCGCGCCGGCCAAGACCCAGGCCGCCCTGCTCGAATCGATGCAGGAAGGGCAGGTGACCATCGAGGGCCGCCGCTTCGCGCTGCCGGCGCCGTTCATGGTGGTGGCCACGCAGAATCCTATCGAGCAGGAGGGCACCTATCCGCTGCCCGAGGCGCAACTGGATCGCTTTCTGATCAAGGTGGTCATCGGCTATCCCGGCCTGGAGGACGAGCGGCGCATGGTCGCCAGCGTGATCGACGGCAGGGTGGCCGCCGACCTCGACGTGTCGCAGGTGCGGCCGGTGCTGAGCCAGGCGCAGCTGCTGGCGGTGCAGCAGGCGGTGGCGGCGATCCGCATGGATGCCGCGGTGACCGACTACGCGGTGCGCATCGTGCGCAGCACGCGCGAATGGCCGGGCGTGATCGGCGGCGCCGGGCCGCGTGGCGGGCTGGCGCTGGCGCGGTTGGCGCGCGCGCAGGCGGCGGTCGACGGACGCGATTTCGTCACCCCCGACGACGTGCGCGCGGTGGCGTTGCCGGCCTTGCGCCATCGCCTGATGCTGGCGCCCGAGGCGCTGATCGAACGCCAGCGCCCGGATGACCTGCTGAACGCCTTGCTGCACAAGGTGCCTGCGCCGCGCCAATGATGCGACCGGGCGCGCTCCTGCTGTGGTTGTTGCTGGGCTGGACCGCCGTCGGCGTGCTGGTCAGCCTGGCGTGGTGGCCGCTGTCGGCCTGGTGGGCCTGCGCCGGGGCGATCGCCGTGCTCGCCTTCATCGATGGCTGGCGCCTGCGCCGGATGCCGTCGCCCACGCTGCAACGCGAGGTGGCGCCGGTGATGCCGCTGGGGCCGGAAGCGCTGGTGAGCCTGGTCGTGCGCGGCAGCGCGCGGCGAACGCAGCGCCTGCGCCTGCACGACTTGCATCCCGGCGGCTGGCCCGTGCGCGGCATGCCGCGCGAGGTGGCGGTGCCACCCGGCAAGCAGGTGTCGCTGGACTATGCGGTCACCCCGAACGCCCGCGGCGAGTTCCGCTTCGAGGGCTGCCACGCGCAGCTGCGTTCGCCGTGGCGCTGCTGGAACTCGCGCCGCGTGCTGGGCGCCGCGTCCACCGTTCGCGTCTATCCCAACTTCGCCACCCTGGCCGAACTGGCCGGCCTCAGCGTGGAGCTGGCCTCGCGCAGCGTCGGCGCGCGGCTGCAGCGGCGCCGCGGCGAGGGCACCGAGTTCCAGGAACTGCGCGACTACCGCGTCGGCGACAGCCTGCGCAAGATCGACTGGAAAGCCACCGCACGCAGCCATCGGCTGATCTCGCGCGAATACCGCGACGAGCGCAACCAGCAAGTCGTGCTGATGCTCGATTGCGGCCGTCGCATGCTGGCCCAGGACGACCGCCGGGTGCACTTCGACCACGTGCTGAACGCCTCGCTGGCGCTGGCCAGCATCGCCCTGCGCCAGGGCGATGCGGTAGGCCTGCTGGCCTGCACCGGCCAGCAGCAGCGCTGGTTGCCGCCGCAGCAGGGCAGCGGCGGCATGGACATGCTGCTGGGTGCCGGCTACGACCTGCACGCGCAACCGCTGGCCACCGATTACCTGGCCGCCGCCAGCGCCCTGCAAGCGCGCCAGCAGCGCCGTGCGCTGGTGGTGCTGATCACCAACGTGCGCGACGAGGACGACACGGAACTGCGCGCTGCCGTCGCCATGCTGTCCAAACGCCACCTGGTGATGCTGGTCAGCCTGCGCGAACTGGCCCTCGACCACGCCGCCGCCGAACCCGGCGACGACCTGGAAACCGGCATCCGCAGCGCCGCCGCGATGCACTATCTGGCCGAGCGCGAGCGCACTCACGAAGCGCTGCGCCGCGAAGGCATCAACACGCTGGACGTCAGCTGCAGCGAATTGTCCGGTGCGCTGATCGAGCGCTATCTCGCGGTGAAGCGCAGCAGTCGGTTGTAGGAAGCCGGGATTCGGGATTCGGGATTCGCGGCGCGGCGCGGCCGCTCGATCCTTCTCCCTCCGGGAGAAGGTGGCGCGCAGCGCCGGATGAGGGTGCGGGCGGAGCGCCTGGCTTCAGGGTTATCCCGAACCCTCACCCCCACCCCTCTCCCGGTGGGAGAGGGGCCTCAAACGGACATTGCGCAGCTTCTCAATCCTCTTCCGCGTGCGGCTTCCACGCTTCGCCGAGTTGTTTCTGCACGGCGGCGGGGGCTGCCTCGTAGTGGCTGAGGTCGAGGCTGTAGCGGCCGCGGCCGCCGGTCATGGATTTCAGTTCGGTGGGGTAATCGATCAGCTCGGCCAGCGGGGCTTGGGCCTTGATGACCAGTTCGCCACCGCGCTGGGTGTCGGTGCCCATGATGCGGGCGCGTTTGCCGGCGAGGCTGCCGGTGACGTCGCCGACGCTGTGCTCGGGGATCGCCACCTCGACGTTGACGATCGGCTCCAGCAGCACCGGGCGCGCCTTGACCACCGCGTCGAGGAACGCCTTCTTGCCGGCGCTGATGAAGGCGACTTCCTTCGAGTCGACCGCGTGGTACTTGCCATCGTAGACGGTGACGCGCAGATCCTGCAGCGGGTAGCCCGCCACCGCGCCCTGTTCCATCGCCTGGCGCACGCCTTTCTCGATCGCCGGCAGGTACTGGCCGGGGATCACGCCGCCCTTGATCGCGTCGACGAACTCGAAGCCGGCGCCGCGGTCGAGCGGTTCGATGCGCAGGAACACCTCGCCGAACTGGCCGGCGCCGCCGGTCTGCTTCTTGTGCCGATGGTGGCCTTCGGCGCGGGCGGCGATCGTTTCGCGATAGGCGATGCGCGGCGGGCGGGTGTCCACTTCCACGCCGTAGCGCTCGCGCATGCGCTCCAGCATCACCTTCAGGTGCAGGTCGGACAGGCCGCGCACCACGGTTTCGTTGAGTTCCTTGTGGTGCTCCACGCGAAAGCAGGGGTCTTCCTCGGCCAGCCGCGACAGCGCGTTGGAGAGCTTCTGCTCCTGGCCCTTGTGGCGCGGCTCCAGCGCCAGGCCGAACATCGGCATGGGAAAGGTCGGCGGCGCCAGCGCGATGCGTCCCTCGTCGTGCGAGTCGTGCAGCACGGCGTCGTAGTGGATCTCCTCGACCTTGGCCACCGCCGCGAGGTCGCCCGGGATCGCGGCGTCGATCTCCACGTGATTCTTGCCCTGCAGGCGAAACAGGTGGCCGACCTTGAACGGCTTGCGGCCATCGTCCACCAGCAGCTGGCTGTCGCGGCGCACCGTGCCCTGCCACACGCGAAACACGCCGAGCTTGCCCACGAACGGATCGTTGATGATCTTGAACACGTCGGCGATCACGTGCGCATCCGCGTCGTTGACGACGCGCAGCGGCGTGCCGTCGCCGTGCACGAACGGCGGCGGGTTGCCTTCGGCCGGGTTCGGCAGCAGGCGCGCGGCGACGTCGAGCAGTTCCTTCACGCCGGCGCCGGTGCGCGCGCTGGTGAAGCAGATCGGCACCAGGTGGCCTTCGCGCAGGCATTGCTCGAACGCGTCGTGCAGTTGTCCGGCGCCGAGCGCCGCCTCGCCATCGTCGAGATAGCGGCCCATCAGCGCCTCGTTGATCTCCACCACCTGGTCGAGGATGTGCTGGTGCGCCTCGGCCAGCGAGGAGAAATCGGTGGCGCCGTCGGCGTGGAAGAAGCAATCCAGCACGCGGCTGCCGCGCTGGGCGGGCAGGTTCACCGGCAGGCACTCGCTGCCGAACTCCTCGCGCAGCGCATCGACCAGCGCGGCCAGGTTGGCGCCGTCGAAGTCGATCTTGTTGACCACCAGCATGCGCGCCAGGCCGCGTTCGCGCGCGTGCATCATCATGCGTCGCGTGCTGTGCTCGATGCCGTTGATCGCATTGACCACGATGGCCACGGTCTCCACCGCCGCCAGTGCGGCCAGCGTGCCGCCGCGAAAATCGGCGTAGCCGGCGGTGTCGATCAGGTTGATGCGGCAGTCGCCGTGTTCGACCTGCGCCAGGCAGCTGTCGATGGAGTGGGCGCGCGCCTGCTCCTGGCTGTCGGTGTCCGAAACGGTATTGCCGCGCTCGACCGTGCCCGTCGCCTGGATCGCTCCGCCGGCATGCAGCAGTGCTTCGAACAGTGTGGTCTTGCCGGCGCCGGCGTGGCCGGCGAGCGCGATGTTGCGGATGCTTTCCGTGACGGGCTCAAGCACGATGCGACCCTCCCTCATGCGGGCGTGGCCTCGTGGCATGAACGGCGCCGCGCGAGGCCGCGCAGGCGGCTGACGACAAGCGGGCCGTCATGGTCGTCCTGCATTCCGCGGCGGGTGAGGGCGGTCATGGCGGGGTCGGCGCGGGACGCCGGCCATCTAGGAGCCTGGGCGGCAGAAATCTTCCGGGCTGCAAAAGCGTCTGCGCGGTCCATATTTCCGCCGCTTCTTGGCCCATAGCACCACTATGGGCCGGCGAATCGTCGAAAGTCTGTCCTCTCGCAGCCACTTTTTCGCCTCGAAAGTTTCTACCGCCCAAGCTCCTAGCCTTGTGCCATGCGCCGGCGCGGTCAAGCTGCACTGCGGGGAACCGCGTGGGCGCGAATGCTGTCTGCTGTGGCACGGGCGCGCGCTCAGGCGCGGTCGATCGGGGTTCAACCGCCTTGCCGCATCCTGCGGTCGTCATCCGCTTCCCATGAGGCATCACCATCGCCCTTGCACCGCATCCCCTGCCATCGCCTCCCGTGCCACCGCGAGCCGAGCCGTCGCCGGTCGTCTCCTTTCCCGGCGACTGGCGTGCGCGGGCGGCACGACGGCGGCGGCGCTGGGGCGACGCGTCGGTGGGCCGGCGCACGCACCGGCTCGCGCTGGCCATGGTGCTGTTGCTGCACGGCCTGTTCGCGCTGGTCGCCTGGTACGGCATGCGACCGCCGCCGCGCGCCGCCGCCGAGGCGACGCCCGAGCAGTTCATGCAGGTGCGCCTGATCGACAGCGCGCCCGCGACGAAGGCGCCGCCGCCTCCAGCGCCGCCGGCGCTGCCCGCTCCGCCGCCGGCTCCCCGCACGCCGCCGGTGCCGCCCGCCAAGGGCGCGCTGGTGGTGCAGCCGTCGCCGGCGCCGCGCCTGTACGACGCGCACGGCCAGCCGCTGCTGCCGCCGGCGCCAGCGACGAGTGCGCCGGTGCCCGGCTACGTGCAGCGCATGCCGCAGGGCGATACGCGGATCATGCAGCACGACAGCCCGATCAAGTATGAGCCGACGCGTTTCGAGGACGACTGGGACAAGGGCGGCAGCGCGGTCGACAGCGCGCTGCAGAAGCTGGTGGACAAGACCACGGTGAAGAAGACGATCCGCCTGCCTGGTGGCATCCGCATCCACTGCGCGGTGTCGCTGGCGATGCTGGCCGGCGGTTGCGGCGGCGATCCACCGCCACCGCCGTCGGCCAAGGCTGGCGACGAGCGCCTCAACATGGCGCCGGCCAGCACGCCCGATGGCCGTGCGCACGGCTTTACGCCACCCGGCGTGGCCGCGTGCATCGCGATGTACCGCGCCGGCAAGCCGCTGGCCCATGGCTGCCCGGTGGATACGCCCAATCGCGCGGTGGACGAGGAGTTGCGCGAACGCGCCGCCAAGGGCGAACGCCAGCACTGAACTGGCGCCGCGAAACCGACGCGACGCGACTGCCGTGGCGACGGGGCGCCGGCTACACTCAGCGCATGTCTGCGCCGCCCCCGGATCCCACCGCTGCCGGTCGTGCCGTCAACCCTGCGAGGATCCTGCTGGACTCACCGTTGGCGGCGGCGACGCGCGGCCGCGTCTATCATTTGCGCCGCCGCCCGCCGCCGCCTTCGCGTGGCCGGCGCGTGCTGGCCCTGCTCGGCACGTTGTTGGTGCACTTGTTCTGCCTGTTCGCCTTCGTGCTGGGGCCGGCCTACGAACCGGTGCTTCCATCCGCGCCGCCCAGCGAACAACTGCTGCAGGTGCGCCTGATCGAACCGCCCGAACCACCACCGCCGCCACCGGTGCGCGGTACGCCGCCGAAGGAGCGCGGCCCGCGTCATCAGGGCCAACGCCCGCCGTCGCCGCGCGCCGAGCCGAGCGCCAATATCGAGACGGTCGTGGCCAGCGCGGCACCGCCGGCCGCGCCGGCGAATCCATCACTGAGCCCCGCACCCGCCGCCTTGCCCGAACCACTGCCGCCGGTGAGCCTGCCTGCACCGGCGCCACTGTCGCTGCCCGCGCTGCCGACCAGCCCGCCGCCGCAGCTGGCGGTGACCTTGCCCGCACCGTCGGTGCTGTTGCCGCCACCACCGCAGCCCGAACCGGCGCGTCCGGCTCAGCCCGAGGGCAATCGCCCGCTGCTGTCGCCCACCGCGCTGGCCTTGCCGAAGACGGCCGCGCCGGCGGCGGCCAATCCGCCCGCCATGGCGCTGCAGGTCGGGGCGCCGGCGACGATTGCGCCGCTCAGCGTGGCCGCCGAGTCGCCGCCGCCCGTGCCCGAGCTGCCACGTCCGCAACCGCAGCCGTTGCCGCCGGCATCGGTTGCCGCGCGATCGACCCCGCTGCTGACTCCCCGGCTGGCGGTGCCGCAAGCGGTGGCCCAGGCCGAGGTGCCGCCGGCCAGCGAACCCGTCGCGGTCGCTCCGGCGTCGCCGTCGTCGAGCCAGCTTCCGCCGGCGAAGCTCGACCTCGACCGGCTGGCCCGCACGCCGGCGATCCCGCCGTCCGCCTTGCGCCCGGCGCTGGATACTTCCATCGCCGTCGCGCCGACCACTCCGCTGCCCGCGGCGGCGACCAGCGAGCCGGTCGCCGCCGAGCCCACCCCGACACCGCCCGCGGCGGCGGACGTCAGCCGTGCGCCGGACGCGATCCCCGAAGGCAGCGACACCGCCACGGTGGGCGAACCGGCCCCCGCGGCCAGCGCCGTGGCGCCGATCGCGCCGCACCCGTCGGAGGCGGTCGGCAAGTCCGCCGGCAAGCGCGAGCCCTCGCTGGCCGCGGGCAAGCCCGGCGGCGATCGGCCCGGCGCGCTGCAAGGAGCGGATCACGGCGCGGTCGGCGACTACGTGCAACTGAAGCCCACCGGCGACACCGCGATCATGCGTCACCGCGCGCCCGACGTCGGCTACCGCGCCACCCGTTTCGAGCAGGATTGGACGCCCGAGGACGAAAGCTCGGTGGACACTGCGCTGCGCCGCGCGGTGGAGAAAACCACGCTCAAGCACACCTTCCACCTGCCGCGCGGCGTGCGCGTGGAGTGTGCGGTGAAACCGCTGCTGCCGATCGCCTTGTTCGGCTGCCGCAACCCCGACCCGCCACCGGCGCCGGTCGCCGCCAGCGTCTACCGGCCGCTGCACCTCGCGCCCGCCGAACCGCTGGCGCCGGCCAGCGCGCCGGCACCGGCGGCGTCGACACCGACGCCGATGGTGAAGTTCGACAACAGCGCCGAGTGCGCGGCTGCCCGCGTGGCCGGCGGCCCGCTGCCACCCGGCTGCGTGTCCGAGTTGCAGCCGATTCCGTCACTCGGCGCGCCGGCGCCGACGTCCAGCTCGTGGGTGCCGGCGGGTGACCAGTTTCACTGAAACAACTGATTGGCGACGACGCTCCGCCGTGGATTCCGTTCTCGCTGAGCGTAGTTTGCACGAGCAAGTGCACGCGGGGAGCGGCCATGGATGGTCGTGGCTCTGGGGAGCGAGGAAATCGGAGCGTTTGTCGCCGAAGCCCTTCGACTCCGGCCCTTCGGGCCTACGCTCAGAGCCTGCCCCGGACTTGATCCGGGGGTGAACGGATGAGGTGTGGTCGAGCGTCGTCGCCAGTCGGCTTCAGACACCCGATGATCGCGCGGCGTCAGTCGTCGCGTCGTTCGCGCATCGTGTCCACGGTCAGCGCTGCCAACTGCCGCAGGCGGCTGCTGCCGGTGTCGCCCAGCAACTCCTTCAGGCGTGCGCCGGCGTCGTCCTGATCCAGCGTCTGCCGCTCGGCCAGCGAGGCGGCCAGGGCGCGGCCCATCGAATCGAAGATCAGCGCGTAGGCGAACGCGTGCAGCACGCCGCCGCCGAGGGTGCCCAGGCCGGGGAATGCCTTCAGCGCATTGCCCGCTACCGCCAGCACGATCGAGCTGCCGGTGCGCAGGGTGAGTTTCGCCTGCTGCACGAAATCCTCGATCTGCACCTCGCTGACCTTGATGCCGTACAACGCGGCCAGCGCGCGGGTAAGGCCGGTGGCGAGCACGCCCTGGATCACCAGGTCGCTGCCCGGCGCCACCGCCGCCATCGCGCCGACGATGGCGCGGCGGGCGTATTGGCGCACGATGCGTTCGGCCTGTTCGGCGCGGGTCTGCGCCTCCAATGTGCCGGTGCGTTGATGCAGGCCGGCGAGCACCGCGTTCTCGCGCAGCGATTCCAGCCCCTCGGCGCCGGGCGCGGTGAGGCGAGACAGTGCCTGCAGCAGCGGGTCAATGGCGGGCTTGCGCTGGCGTTCGATCGATTCGGTGCTGCCGTCGACTAGCCGCCGCTGGTAGCGTTCGCTGCCGCCGGCGCTGATTGCCACCACCGCGCTGGCGATGCCGCGCGCCTGCCGGCGCAACTGGGCCAGCAACTGCTCGCGTTCGGTCGTGCTCCACTGGTCGGCCTTGTTCAATACCAGCAGCAGCGGCTTGCCGAAATCGGCCAGCCAGCGCAGCTCGTCGACCTGGCCGCGGGTGAGGTCGCCGGCGCACAGGTAGATCACCGCGTGGGCGCGCAGCGCTTCCTCCCGCGCCGAGCGCTCGCGCGCTTCGCCGCCGCTTTCGCGGCTGCCGGGCACGTCGGCCAGCACCAGGCTGCGGCCGTCGGGCAGGCTGGCGTCGTAGTGGCCGACCGCGCGGGTGGTGCCGCCGCGCGCATCGCTGGCCAGCGTGGCCTGTGGCGCCAGCGCGCGGATCAGGCTCGACTTGCCGGTGGAGATCTCGCCGAACAGGGCGACGTACAGGCGCGCGCCGAGCCGGCGCCGATCGAGTTCGCCCAGCTCGGCGGCGAGTTCGCCGGTGTCGGCGCCGTGCTCGCGCAAGCGGCCGATGCGCTGTTCCAGATTGCCTCGGTCGGGCACCGGCAGCGGTCGTCGCTTGCGTCGGGGCCGCAGCAGCCGCCACAGCACGGCCAGGCCGGCGGCGGCGAAGATCGCCAGCACCAGGCCCAGCGTCCATTGCAACGCGGGCGGCAAGGCCAGGAAGCGCTGGGCCAGGGCGAGGAAGCGCTCGGCGGCGGCGAACAGCAGCCACAGCAGCGCGGCGGTGGCCAGGGCGGCGAACAGCAGGCGCAGGCGTCGGGACATCCCGGCATTGTAGGTGGTTGCGCGCGCCACCGGCCCGCGGGATCGGCGTTTTCGCATCGCGGCGCCGGGCGCGGTACGATTCCATGGCCGATTCGAGGCGGGCAGGTTTCGTCTGCCAGCATGATTCGGGCGTCGTGCCCATCCCGGGAACCGATCCGACATGACCCACGCCGACGCGACATCCCGTTTCAAGGCGAAGCTGCTTCGCCCGGCCGCGTCCGGCGGCGATGCGTCGTGGGCGTTCGTGATCCTGCCCCGCGGTGCGAGCGAGCAGTTGCCGAGGCGGGGCAGGACGACGGTGGATGGCACCATCAACGGCCATCCGTTTCGAGCCACGCTCGAACCGGATGGCCAGTTGAGCCATTGGCTGAAGGTGGACGAGGCCTTG
>Ga0207690_10001625_pt1 | contig 13970 bp, 16 predicted proteins | sample KBSC23metaG_FD_184315 | JGI IMG/M metagenome (GOLD analysis project Ga0207690, IMG submission 184315) | Corn rhizosphere microbial communities from Kellogg Biological Station, Michigan, USA - KBS C2-3 metaG (SPAdes) (version 2) | ecosystem: Host-associated > Plants > Roots > Rhizosphere > Soil ...
TCGCAGCGACGGCGCTGATGAACGAGGACAAGAACCCGCATCGGCCGAAGACGCTGACGATGATGGGCGGGCCGATCGATACGCGCAAAGCGCCGACTGCGGTCAACACGCTGGCGACGCAGCGGCCGTTCGCCTGGTTCGAGCAGAACGTCGTCGCCACCGTGCCGATGATCTACCCGGGCGCGGGTCGGAAAGTTTACCCGGGCTTCCTCCAACTCGCCGGCTTCATGACGATGAACCTCGGCTCACACCTCATCAGCCACTGGGAGATGTTCAAGCATCTCGTCGTCGGCGACGATGAGAGCGCGCAGGCAACGCAGAAATTCTACGACGAATATCGCTCGGTCTGCGACATGACCGCCGAATTCTACCTGCAGACGATCGAAGTCGTCTTTCAGCAGCACCAGCTGCCCAAGGGCGAGATGGAGCATCGCGGGCGGCTCGTGCGGCCCGATGCGATCCGCGACACGGCGCTGCTGGCGATCGAGGGCGAGCGCGACGATATTTCGGGCATCGGCCAGACCAAGGCGGCGCTCGACATCACGACCAAACTGCCCAAGTCGAAGAAGGAATATTTCCTGGCGCAGGACGTCGGCCACTACGGGATCTTCAACGGCCGCAGATGGCGCGAGAAGATCGCGCCCGTGGTCGAGAAGTTCGTCGCCGCGAACGATTAGAGTGTCGCCGCAGGTCCTTTTGGGATAAGGCATCGCCGCCGGCTCTTGCCGGGAGGGGACATCGACATGGCGACGATCGCGACACCGCAGGTTCGTCCCGGCGTCAACAAATTCTACGTGGCCATGGCCGGTGTCTTCGTCGCCATCGCGTTCGGCGGCTTTTTCGGCACTTATTGGCTGCAGATGGCTCGCGGCACCTTCAACGGCTCGGCGATGTTGCACCTGCACGGTCTGCTCTTCTCGCTGTGGACCTTGTTCTTCCTGTCGCAGGCGACGCTCGTCGCCAATCGCAACCTAAAGGCTCATCGCGCATGGGGCCTTTTCGGAATTTCACTGGCAACCGCGATGCTATTCACGGGTCTCGCCGTGGCGATCGGCGGGCTTCATGCCAGGGTCGATTCCGGCTTGGGCGAGGCCGGTCGGGCATTTGTAATCCTTCCCGTCACAGCGGTGCTGTTGTTCGCCGGATTCATCGCCGCGGCCATCGTCAATGTGAAGCGACCCGAGTGGCACAAGCGCTTCATGCTGATTGGCACGGTCGCATTGATGCAAGCCGCCATCGCCCGCTTCTTCTTCCTCGCTGCCACTGGTGGAGGGCCGGGCCTGCGTCCGGGTCTCGGCCCGCCGCTGCCCGTCGAAGCGACCATGAGCGCCGCAGGTCTCGTTGACCTGCTGATTGTCGCCGCGATCGTCCACGACTGGCGCAGCTACGGCCGGGTCCATTCCGCCTATTGGTGGGGCTTGGGAGTGACCCTGACAGTGCAATTCTCCCGGCCGCTGCTCGCGCACACCCAGACGTGGCACAGGGTCACCGATTTCTTGCTGGCCTTTTAGGCGTTCTTCTTCATCCTGACGCCGCCGAGCATCGTCAGCGCGACTAGAGCGGCAACAGCGGCAACTCCGGCAGACACGAACATTGCCATGTGAAAGCCGGCGAACAACTGCTCGCCCTTGCTTGCCAGGACAGCGCCCAGCATCGCCGTAGCGATGAGCCCGCCGGTGCGCGCGACGGCACTGTTGAAACCAGACGCCATCGCCACATGCTGCTCCTCAACGGAACCGAGCACCGAGGACGTGAGGGGAGCGACAGCGATGGTCATGCCGAGCGCCATCACTAGGATCGCAGGGAAGGCGCCAGCCCAATAACTGCTGTCCTCGGTGACCAGGCGTGACAACGTCATTCCGGCCGCGACGATGATCGGCCCGATCGTCAGCGGGATCCGCGGTCCGATCTTTGCGGCGAGACCACCCATTGTCGGCGAGGCCGCGGTCATCAGGATGGGTAGCGGCAACATGGCGAGGCCCGCCTCGACCGGCGAATAGCCGCCGCTGGTGATCAGCACATAGGGGAGGAGCAGCATTGCCGCGCCGAATGCCCCGTAGAGCAGGAAGGTCAGCAGGTTCAGGCCGGAAAAGCAGCGGCCTTTGAACAAGGCGAGCGGCATCATCGCGCGCTGGCCGCGCCGATATTCGACCCAAAGGAAGGCGGCGAGCATGATCGTCCCGGCGCCGAGCGCGATCAGCGCCGCGTTGGTGAACTGCCGGTTCGCGGACCATAGGGTCAACGCATAGGTGAGGCCGCCGAGCCCGGCGGTGGCGAGTAGGGCTCCGGGGTAATCCGTGCGGCCCGCACCTGGCTCGCGGCTCTCGGCGACAAAGCGCAGCGCGAGCAGGATCGCGCCAAGCGCGAGCGGCAGGTTGATGTAGAAGATCGCCGGCCAGCCGACGGTACTCACCAGCCAGCCACCAATCAGCGGAGCTACTGCGGCAGCGGCAGCACCGGCCGCCGCCCAGACTCCCACCGCGCGCCCGCGCTTCTCTCCAGAAAAGGCTGCATTCAACAGCGCAAGGCTGTTCGGGAGGAGCAGGGCCGCGCCAATCCCCTGCACGCCTCGGGCTGCGAAAAGCAGTGGGAGGCTGGGCGCGAGCGCGCATAGCAGCGATGCAAATGCGAAGAGGCTCGTCCCTACGGCGAGTAACAGCCTGCGGCCGAAATGGTCGCCGAGCGCTCCGCCGAGCAACAGCAGCGCCGACAATGGCAGCAGATAGGCATTGACCACCCACTGGATGTCGGCTGCGCCCGCTCCATAGCTGTTCCTGATCGCGGGCAAGGCGACGTTGAGGACAGAGCCGTCGACGAAGGACAGGCTCGAGGCGAGGATGCAGGCGACGAGCGTCCAGCGCGGGTCCGCGTTGCGGGTCTCGGCCGCGCCCCGGGAGTCGCGCGGGCTCAATCGACTTTCTGCGCGATCGCGGCTTCCACCATGTTACGCCACATGCCTACGTCGCCCACTGCAGCCATCGCTTCGTCGGGCTCGCGCGCAGTGTGCAAGACGGCGAGCGCCTGGTTGATGTGCTCGGGCCAGGTGCGGTCGACTTCGGGGCCGGCCGAACCGTTGCTGCCTTCGGCGTTGCTGCTGAGCTTTGCGCCGGCGAGCACGCGAGCAATGCGTTCGAGCAGCGGGCGGTTGGATTCGGGCATGGGTTTCCTCCGTCTTCCCGCTCAACCCGCTTCGCCGGTTTCGGTTTCGGCGGGAGGAAGGCCGGCCAGCTTGCGCGCGGCGTGGACCAGCTCGACAGGAAGCATGGCGATGATCGTGCTGTTATGCTCGACCCCGATTTCAGCGAGGGTTTGCAATCGCCGAAGCTCGAGAGCGGTCGGCACCGTGCCGATCGTCTGAGCCGCCTGCGACAGTTTGGCGGCCGCTTCGAGCTCGCCCTCGGCTCGGACGATGCGCGCACGCTTCTCACGGATCGCCTCGGCCTCCTTGGCGATGGCACGCTGCATCTGCTCGGGAATGTCGACGTCCTTGATCTCGACCGAGTCGATTTCGACGCCCCATTTGAGCGAGGCTTCGCGCAGCAGCTCCTGCAACCGGTGATTGATCGACGCGCGGTCCTTCAGCATGTGATCGAGGTCGCTCTGGCCGATCGCGTCGCGCAGCGCGGTTTCGGCCGCCTGGACGGTCGCGCCGCGCCAGTCTTCAACTGCGGTAACCACCTGCATCGGAGAATCCGCGCGGAACCACAGCACCGCGTTGACCCGCACGGCCACACCGTCTCGCGTAATCGTTTCCTGCGTCTCGAGCTGGTAGGTGATGATCCGCTGATCGACCCTGACGACGCGGTCGACGTAAGGGATCAGCCAATACCAGCCCGGCCCTTTCATCGCGCCGAGGCGCCCAAGGCGGAACAGCACGCCGCGTTGATATTCCTGGTTGATGCCGAAGCTTTTCAGCGAACTAACCAGCAGGAACAGCGCGATGAGGCCGAGGATGACGTAGGTCGGAATCATCGCGAGTTCGTGAGGCATGTCGTGATTATAGCATGACGCAGTACTCGCTGCGCGCCCTCACGCCACCGCGCATTGGCGAACGGCACATCTTTTGATATATTATCACACAGCTCGGCAGGAGAAGCGATATGAAGCGCATGGTGTCGATCGGGCTGGCTGCCGCGTTGACCCAGGCAAGCCCGGCATGGGCCGCCAACTCTACATCCTCTCTGCTCGGCACCTGGGCACTGGATCTCATGCATTCGGAGATCCCGCCTGAGGCACGGCCGAAGAGCGTCACGATCACTTACAGCGATGTGGGTGGCGGAAAGTGGAACACGAGCGTCGCCATCGTCGGCGGCCAGGGAGGCAAGATCAACGCGACCGCCACCTATCCGCTCGACGGAACGACCGCGCATGGTACAGGCTATCAGAACATCGATACCGTCGCGGTCAAGGTGCCCGCGCCAAATGTCATGGTCGCAGCATTCTACAACGAGGGCATGCCGCGTTCGACGCGCACCTACATCGTGAGTCCGGATGGCACTACGATGACGGAGAACATCGTCTGGCTGAACACCAACGGCAAGCCGGAGATTGCGACGAACCTATTCAATCGCATGCGATAGGCGCGCAATCGAAGGAGGTCGTCAGAAGACCTCGAACAGCCCCGCCGCGCCCATTCCGCCGCCGACGCACATTGTGACGACGACATATTTGACGCCGCGGCGCTTGCCCTCGATCAACGCATGGCCGGTCATTCGCGCGCCGCTCATGCCATAGGGATGGCCGATGGAGATCGAGCCGCCGTCGACGTTCAAGCGGTCCTCGGGGATGCCCAGTTGCTCGGCACTGTAAAGTACCTGCACCGCGAAGGCCTCGTTCAATTCCCACAGCCCGATGTCGTCCACCTTCAGGTCGAACCGCTTCAGCAGCTTGTTGACCGCATCGATCGGGCCGATGCCCATCTCGTCGGGCTCGGTGCCTGCTACCGCCATGCCGACGTAACGGCCCATCGGTTGAAGGCCACGGCGTTCGGCTTCCCTGGCCTCCATCAGGATTGACGCTGAGCTGCCGTCGGAAAGCTGGCTGGCATTCCCGGCCGTGATCGATGTGTCAGGACCGAGCACCGGGTTAAGTCCCGTCAACCCTTCCAAGGTCGTGTCGGCGCGATTCCCCTCGTCCTTGGAAATCGTCACTTCCTTCTGCGAGACCTCACCGCTGTCCTTGTCCTTCACCATCATCGTGGTGGTGACCGGGACGATCTCGTCGTCGAACCGGCCTGCGGCCTGTGCCGCCGCGGTGCGCTGCTGGCTCTTGAGCGCATATTCGTCCTGCCGTTCACGGCTGATGCCGTAGCGCTGGGCGACGGTCTCGGCAGTCTGCAGCATCGGCATGTAGACATGCTTGTGCATCGCGATCAGCGATGGATCGGGCGCGATCCGCATTTCCGGCGTCTGCACCAGCGAAATGCTGTCCTGTCCGCCGGCGGCGACCACATCCATTCGGTCGGTGATGATCTGCTTGGCGGCGGTGGCGATTGCCATCAGGCCCGAGGAGCATTGGCGATCGATGGTCATGCCTGAAACCCCGACCGGGCATCCGGCGCGAAGCGCGACCTGCCGGCCTATGTTGCCGAACTGCGTGCCCTGCGTGAGCACCGCGCCCCAGACGACGTCGTCGATCTCGCCGGGATCGATGCCGGCGCGCTCGATCGCTGGCCTGAGCGAGAAGCTGCCCAGAGTCGGCCCCGGCGTGGCATTGAAGCCTCCCTTGAAGGCACGCCCGATCGGCGTCCGGGCGGTCGAAACGATCACGGCGTCGCGGGGCATTCTTCTCTCCTCAGGTGAAAATCAGGCCTAGCCATATGGCGGTCAGCGCGGGCTTGTCCTCGCCCTCGATCTCGACGGTCACCGTGTGGCGCATCAGCACCTGCCCCGGCGCTTTCTCCTCGACCGAGTCAAGCATGAAGCGCCCCCGCACGCGCTTGCCGGACTTGACGGGCGTCAGGAAGCGGACCCGGTCGAGCCCGTAGTTAACCGCCATCTTCAAGCCTTCGGGAATCAGCATTGCCTCAGCGCCCATGCGCGAGAGCAGCGACAGAGTCAGGAAGCCGTGGGCGATCGTGCCGCCGAACGGCGTCTGCGCGGCGGTCGCGGGGTCGGTGTGGATGAACTGCCTGTCCTCGGTGGCCTCGGCGAAGGAACTGATCCGCTGCTGATCCACCGTCAGCCATGAAGAAACGCCGATTTCCTTGCCGATCTGGGCGCGGATCTCTTCGAGGCTGGCAATCGGCATGCGCGCCTTATTTGCATTGGTGTGAATACGTCTGCAAGCGGCTGACGCGCTCCGTCTGCTCGGCTATGGACCGGTCCGCGTAACGGGGGCCAGTCTAATGATTTTCCATTTCTCGATTTCCGCCGACGATCCAAAGCGGACTGCGACCATGCTGGCCGAGCTGTGGCGCGGCGAGGCCTTCTACTTCCCGATGGTAGGCAAGGGTAGCTGGGTTGCCCATGCGGGTGACGACCGTCGCTCGACCATCGAAGTCTACCCGCGCGAGCTGGCGCTTTATCCTGCGGACGGGCAGGGCGAGCAGCGCAACGAACCGGTTTCACGCTACGGTCCGTTCCATGCCGCGGTGGCTACACCGCTGTCGATCGAGGAGGTCGAGGAGATCGGCCGCCGCTACGGTTGCCACACCAGCCTGTGCCAGCGCGGTCCCTTTCGAGTCATCGAGTTCTGGATCGACAATGCGTTGATGCTCGAAATGCTAACGCCCGAGATGCAAGCGGAATATCAGCGCTCGGGGACGCCTGAGGCGTGGCCGCACGTCCTCGCGGCATTCGGCGTCGATCGCGACGGCAATCCGCTGGAGAAAGACGCAGCCTAGAACGGCAGCGGTGCAGGCGGCTGGTCGGAGGCGCGCGCGAGGGTGAGTTGGTGCTGCCCCAGCTGGTCGATAAGCGATCGGAGGATCGCGGACTTGTTGCGCGCGAGGACGTCATTGTCCTTGCTCGAATCGTCGTAGACGAGGTCGTAAGCGAAGGCTCCCGCACCAGCGCCGGACAGGACGCAACGGACGAGCTTGCAGCCCTTCTGCTCGACGACTGCCCGCGCAGCCGCCTCGCCAACCAGATCGACGGATTCGACCGATTTTTCCCCGCCGATCGCGAGATAAACCGTGATCCGCCGTGCCTTCGCCTGGGCGAGGTTGTGGATCTCGCGCTCGAGGAGCTTGGTGTTGGCCATGATCAGCTGCTCGCCGCTAAGCGCGCGCAGCCGCGTGGTCTTGAGGCCGATCCGTTCCACGGTTCCCGTGCTGCCGTCGTAGCGGATCGTGTCGCCTTTCTTGAAGGGTTTGTCGAAGAGGATCGAAAGCGCGGCAAACAGGTCAGAGAAAATGCCCTGCGCTGCTAGGCCGATGGCGATGCCGCCGACGCCCAGCCCGGCGACGAGCGCGGTGACGTTCACACCGAGATTGTCGAGGATGAGGATGATTGCGATCGCGAAGGCGGCGACGCTGACCAGCAGGCGGATAATCGCGATTGCGCTGGCGAGCGCACTCCCGCCGTCCGCGGCGGCGACACGGCGCGAAATCATGCCGAGGATCAGCTCGCGCGCCCAGACGGCGCCCTGCAGCGCGAATGCGATGATGAAGGCGATATCGACGAGGCGGCCGAGGTGCGGCGGGAGTTCGGCGTAGGTCGAGAAGCCGTCGGCGGCCGCGATCACGATGAACGCCATCTTTGTCCGCGACAGCGCCCGCCCTATGACCGAGGTCCAGGTGAGATGTTCCGGATCGCGCTCGCAAGCCCGCAGTCCTACCCAGCGCAAGGCAAGCAAACCGGCGACGATCGCGGCTGCTATGATCGCGCCGATCAGTAGGCCGACGTGATTGGCCGCAAACCAGTCGCGAAGCTGATCAACGCTCATTGCTGTTGTCATGGCGGCAGCAGTGACGGGGATCAAGCGGAGGCCTTACGCTTCCGCTTCGAGCTCTTGGTCAGGAACTGAAGCAGGCCGACCTCGCAATCGGACAGCCACTTGCGCGCGCGCGGTCGATCCATGCCGTTGAGCGGATCGCGCGGCCGCTGTTTCACCGCCTCAATCAACGCCGGATGGACATAGGCCTTGCGGCTCATCGCCATTGTGTTGCCAAGCGCTTCCGCGACCGGTTCGATCATCGTTTCAATGCTGATCCTCTTGGATTCGGCGTGATTCATGAGCTGCTCGAAGGCAAGGACGCTCGCACCCCAGGTGCGGAAATGCTTGGCCGTGAACTCGCCGCCGGAGACGTCGCGGATGTAATCGTTGACGTCTCCGGAGGTAATTGGGTGCGGGTTGCCGTCTCCGTTGACGTACTGGAACAGCGGCTGGCCGGGCAGCTCGTGTAGCTGACGAACCAGTCGCCGAAGCGTCCGGTCGCTGATCGTGACCTCGTGGACCACACCGCTCTTGCCCATGAAGCGCATCTTCACCTTGCGCCCATCATCCTGAACCTGGCGGCTCAATAGCGTCGTCGCTCCGAAGCTTTTGTTCTGTTTCGCATATTCGCGGTTGCCGACGCGCAGATAATCATCGTCGAGCAGGCGGATCACTCCAGCGACCACCTTTTCCTTGCTCAGCGAACGCTTGCGAAGATCCTTGTCGACCTCGCGGCGGATCTTGGGCAGCGTCTTGCCGAATTCGAGCAACCCGTCGAACTTGGCGCCTTCCTGCTGCTCGCGAAACAACGGATGATAACGGTATTGCTTACGCCCGCGCGCATCGATCCCGGTTGCCTGCAAATGGCCATTCGCGTCCTTGCAGAACCACGCGTTTGTGTAAGCGGGCGGAAGGGCGATCGAATTCAGGCGGTCGATGGTGTCCCGGTTAGTGACTCGCGTGTCGCCGTCGAAATAGGCCCAATAGCGGCCCATGCGTTTGCGGGTATAGCCGGGTTCGCTGTCGCTACTGTGCCTCAACACGCCGTTTCACGCTTCACTCGACTCATCGGCAGGCATAAGCGCTGGCCAGGCGGGCAGGTTCCTGTGGGGTGCGTGAAGGAGACGGCATATGCCGCAGATTCCGGATTCGAGAGTGCTGATTGTCGCCACCGACGGCTTCGAGGAATGGGAGCTGTTCGGGCCGCGCCAAATCCTCCAGCAACGGGGCGCCGAGGTCGTCCTCGCCTCGCTGAAGCGCGATCCCATCCAGGCCACGGTCCACGACGATCCGGGCAAGACGATCCGCCCGGACCTGACCATCGAAGAGGTCATTCCCGACGATTTCGATGCGCTGATCTTGCCGGGCGGCGTTCGGAACCCGGACACGCTTCGCCTGCACGGCAACGTGATCGAACTGATTAGAGCTTTCGACCGGCAGGGCAAGCCGATCGGTGCCATTTGTCATGGGCCATGGCTGCTGGTCGAAGCCGACCTGCTGCGCGGCCGCACGGCGACCAGCTGGGGATCGATCCGGACGGATCTTCGCAACGCCGGTGCGAATGTCGTTGATCGACCGGCCGTGACCGACGGCAATATCGTAACCAGCCGCAATCCCGATGACGTCGAAGCGTTCACCAACGCGATTATCGACCTCATCGAGAAAATCCCGGAGGTCGAGGAAATTCGGCATCCGGGCGAAGTTCCCGCATAACGGAGTAGAAACCTCTTTCGCGTACCAGCGTGCGCGATGGACGCGCGGCTGATCAATCGCATCGAGACGAATGTTGAGCGCGGGGCTTCGGCGCTGTTCGCCGGGGCCGTGGGTTTTGCCGCCTACATGGCGCTGTGCGCGTGGGTTGATCAATCGGAGGTCGCCGCTTGCACGGTCGCGGCCGTCGCGATCGCCTACCTCCTGAGCAGCCGCGCCCTGTTCGCTATCGCAAACCGCAAGCCACGGCTGGCAGTCCCGGTTTTCGACCTTCGCGAGTTCGATTCTTCTGAGGATGGCGAGCTCCTGCTCACTGAGACTGTGCGCGATGAGCTTCTGCTGACGGAAGCAGACCGGTTCGATGACGAGCTTGTCCTGACGGATGCAGAACGGCTCGGCGGCGAGCTTGTGCTTACCGAAGCAGATCGCGTCGAACCTGCCGCTTCGGGCGAGCCGCTGGTCCTGGATGATATTCTCGCCGAGCTCGGCCCAGATGCGCGCGTCGTGCGGCTGTTCGACCGGAAAGGTATGCCGACGCCAGGACAGCTCCAGTCACGTATCGATAGTCATCTAGCCCAAGGGTCTCCAGCCGGCGCGTCCGATGCGTCGCAAGCCCTGTCGGACGCGCTTGCCGAACTCAGGCGGTCGCTTCGCTAGTCTTCGGCGACGGTCAGCGCTTCGATGGTGAGACTGATCGACCCGTCGAGCGCGTGAACCGGCGCCCCCGAGACGGTGATGTCCGCAACGATCACGCCTGGAATGCTGAACTCGGCATCCTCGAGTCCGGCGCACATACGTTCCATAATCGATTTCGAATCCGGGCCAGGGATGCGGAGTTGAATTACGTGGCGCTCGCCAGTGAACGTCAGCGAGCGCCAGTCGACCGATTCCGCATCCGTAAGTAAAATCCTATCGCGCGGGACGCGCGCACGTCCGGTCAGCGCCCGCAGCAGGGCCGAGGCCGCGCTGGACATTGCGATCCTGTTCATTGCGCTGTCGCCTCCAGATAGGCGAGCACCCGCGCGACCGTTCTGGGTCGAGGGTCGCGCCCGTTGTGCAAATCGAAGACGAAACGTGGATCGCCAACCGCATCTCGTCCGAATCGGGTGGGAGCAGTGTCATTTCGACGCAGGAATTTTTCTACTTCTCTGAGCAAATTCACCTGTCGTTTTCCTTATAGTCTTGCGACTCGGCTCGCACTACTTTCCAATGCATTTCCTACTTGTCTAGGCAAATACCTATCACTACTAAGGACGCATTAATGATGAGTGATCCCCGCCTCGAACTCGAGCGCCTGTGCGCGGAGCGCGGCGCTGACTTTGCCGGCCTCTCAAGGATGCTCGGTCGCAACCCGGCCTACATCCAGCAATATGTCCGCCGCGGCACGCCGCGGCGCTTGGGCGAGGAAGAGCGCCGGAAGCTGGCGACCTTTTTCGGAGTTTCGGAAACTGTGCTCGGCGGTCCTGCCGAGACCATTTCTGCGCCGGCGGGGCTGATCAGCATCGATCGTCACGCGGTGGCCGTATCGGCGGGTCCCGGGGCGATCGTAACCGAGGAGCTCGGGAAGCCCTATTTCGCCTTCGATGAGCGCTGGCTGAAAGCGCTTACACCGAGTTCACCGTCGAACCTGTCGGTCGTCCGCGTCGAGGGCGATTCGATGACTCCAACGCTGAACGCGGGGGACGATATTCTCGTCGATCTCGGGGACGCAGGGGCGCGGCTGCGCGATGGCATCTACGTACTGCGGATCGATGACGCGCTGGTGGTCAAGCGGCTCGCGCTCAACCCGGTGGGCCGCCGTGTAACAGTCCAATCGGACAATCCAGCTTATCCCGACTGGCCCGATTGCAGCCTGGATGAGATCAAGCCGATCGGCCGCGTGATCTGGTCGGGCCGAAGGATCGTCTAGCCGCGGCGCTGCCGGTCGATCAGCCAGGTAACGATCGCGAGGGCGATCCCCACGCCTGTGCCGATCAAAATGCCTTTCATCGGATTGCCAATCGCCAGGCCCAGGGGGAATCCGGCAAGGATGCAGAGGGTGAGGAAGCATCCTCCGGCGCGGGTCGAGCTTGGCATGGCGCGCCAATGGCAGAGCGGAGACCGCTAGGCCATGCTAAACGTGGTTAGCAGCAAATTGACGATGCTCGTCCGCAGTAGTTCAACGGTCACTGAGTTAGAGACGTGGCCATGGACACGCCCTTCATCCATGGACGCCCAGCCCTTGCCGATGCCGCCGATCTCATTGAACGGTACGGTGACGATGCGGGCTTCGAGGCGGCAGTTCGGGCCGAGCGCAGCCGCGACGACGGAAATGTCGCGCGCTTCTGCCACTGGCGGCAGATCGAACGCGTAATCGCCACGCTCAGCAGCGACGAAGTGAGCGGCACCGTCCACTAAGCGCCTCAATTAGCGAAGGAACGTACTGGCGCGGTTCAGGAGCGCTGGTTAAGGCTTGCCGCTTGATGAGCGGGCGGGGTTCAAGGGTCGGGGCCGCGTGGCTGCCGTGCGCGGCCGCCGCGGCTGCGTTTGCGCTCCCGATCCACGCCCAAACGGCTCCGCCGCCAACTCCGACACCACCACAAGATCCTGCCGAGCTCGACCCTAGTGCTCCGCTCGATCCGCTGCCGGACCTCGGCGTCGCCTGGCCGGAGCTCAATGCCAAGGAGACGACTGCACCGCCGCCTGCCCCCAACCCGCCCGTCGGCACGAAGAAGAAGGAAGCGACGACTGCAGTCGCCGACGCGGCTGGAAACATTCGCTATACGGTGCAGGTCGAAGGCTTGGCGTCGGTTGGCGCCGCCGAGGACCTAATGCATGCGTTCCGTCAGCAATCGGCGCTCGAAGCCGAGCGCAAGAAGCCCGCGAACGCTGCGCAGATCGGCCGCCGCGCAAGCGCCGACGCTGAGCTCCTGGCCGAGTTGCTGCGCTCGCAGGGCTATTATGATGCGGCGGTCGAGCCGAGCACGGAGAAGGCGGGCAACGCGCTGCGCGTAGTGCTGACGGCTGATCCAGGCGCGCAGTACCGCTTCGCCACCGTCGAGCTGCCGGGGCTCGAAGCCGCCGGACCGGATGCGGCGAAGCTTCGCGATGTCTTCGGAGTCAAACCCGGCGATCCTGTCGTCGCGACTGACGTCATCGTCGGCGGTGTCGCGCTTACCCAGGCGCTAGGCGAAGAGGGCTTCGCCCAGGCCAAGCTCGGCGACCAGGACGTCGAGGTCAATCATCAAACCCACCTCGCAACCCTGAGACTTCCGGTGGATCCGGGTCCGGTCGCGCGCTTCGGCGCAATCCACGTTAGCGGCCGTCCGCCGTTCAGCGAGCGGCATATCGCGACCATCGCCCGCTTCAAGCGCGGCGATCCGTTCCAGCGCTCGAAACTCGACGACCTGCGCCGGGCGCTCATCCAGACCACGCTGGTTTCGAACGCAGACATTCAGATTGTGCCGGTGCAGGGCGGGCGCACAGTCGCCGTGGATGTGCGGCTGGAGCCGGCGCCGTCGCACACCATCGCGGGTGAGCTTGGCTATGGCACTGGCCAGGGCGTCCGAGCGGAGGCGAGCTGGACCGATCGCAATTTCATCAACCCCGAAGGCGCGCTGACGGTACGCGGAATCGCGGGCACCAAGGAGCAATTGTTCGGCGTGCAGTTGCGCAGGTCGAATTTCCTGCAGCGGGATCAGACCCTGAACCTGCAGGTATCGGCGTCGCACCAGAAGTTCGACGCTTACGAAGCAAAAACCGTCGACCTGGCCGCCAATATCGAGCGGCAGAGCAATTTCATCTGGCAGAAGAAGTGGACCTGGTCCTACGGCGGCGAGTGGCTCGCGACCGACGAGCGCGGTGTGTTCAGCTCCGCGGGGGTCAAGGACACCAAGACCTTCCTCATCGCCGCGCTTCCGCTCAGCCTCGGCTATGACGGCAGCGACAGCCTGCTCGATCCAACGCGCGGGTTCCGGCTGAGCGGACGCCTGAGCCCGGAGCTCTCGTTCCACGGCGGCCGCTTTCAATATGCGCGCGCCCAGATCGACGCGAGCGCCTACCATCCGGTCTCGGACCGGGTGGTCGTTGCCGGCCGCGTCCGCGTCGGCACCATCTTTGGCGCAGAAGTCTTCGACATTGCGCCCTCGCGCCGTTTTTATTCGGGGGGCGGCGGGTCGGTGCGCGGCTATGGCTATCAGCAGCTCGGGCCCAAGGACCTGGACGGCGACCCGATCGGCGGCCGCGGACTTGCCGAATTTGGGCTCGAGACGCGAATTCGTCTCAAGCAGTTCGGCGGCAATTTCGGCCTCGTGCCATTCCTCGATGGCGGATCGCTGACGACCGAGACTCTGCCCGATTTCAAGGACTGGCGCCTCGCGGCCGGCATCGGCGTCCGTTATTAT
>Ga0207690_10001628_pt1 | contig 13949 bp, 13 predicted proteins | sample KBSC23metaG_FD_184315 | JGI IMG/M metagenome (GOLD analysis project Ga0207690, IMG submission 184315) | Corn rhizosphere microbial communities from Kellogg Biological Station, Michigan, USA - KBS C2-3 metaG (SPAdes) (version 2) | ecosystem: Host-associated > Plants > Roots > Rhizosphere > Soil ...
CGGCGCGGAAGTTGGTGTAGAACGCCGGCACCTTCTCGCGATCGAGCTGGTATGAGACGGCCACGTCCACATTCACGGGCACGGCGTCTTTGGTGTTGAAGGTCAGCTCTTCATTGAGTGCGTGGCCTTCATTCAGGTCTTGCGTCCAGATCACGCGCTGCACAAAGGTTGGGTACTGGATGATCGCCGTCTGCACCGGGTTGTAGAACACGAACCCGGTGACCACGTTTTCATGCGTGATGCCGCGATCAACGAGCCGGTTGATCTTGATGCCCGTGTAGCCGGGCGGAATGATCTGCCAGTTCAGCAGAAACGTCCGCGCGATCACCAGCGCCGCCAGGGCGCCAAAGACGAACGCGAGCAGTTTGACCGGCAACTTGCTTGCCGAGATTTGAGGCATGAGGGTTCCCCTTGCTTGTTGGTTTGCTTCTGAGGTGTTGGCTGGCGGGGCGGGCGCGTTGCTAATGCAGACGCCCGCTGCTGGCGCAGGAATCGTCAGCGATTCCCGTCAGGGATGGCCGCGCCCGGTGGGCGGGTGGTGGCAAGCGAGCTTGGCCACAGTGATGCGGAGGTGAGCGTCAATACGGCCAAGGTGGCGCATTGCATGACTCGGATGTTGCGATGCACAAAGTATAGGCCGTCGCCGGAATTTTGCTGCCCCTCCGGAAGCACTAGAGCGGTGCTTCGAAGACGTCCGTCGCGGCGCAGCGGGCATTGTCCTGATATCAGCATGCTGGATGACAGCTATCCCCAATCACGATTGGATCGATAACTGCCGCGCACGCATCATGCTGTCCAACGCAGGGGCCGGCAGCCCTCGGATCCGGCACTGCGGCCGCTTTAGACAAAGGAGAACCACATGGCTGAAATCGCATTCCTGGGGCTGGGGGCCATGGGCTCCCGCATGGCGTTGAACCTGATCCGTGCCGGCCACCACGTGACGGTGTGGAACCGCTCGCCCGATGCGACGGCAGCGCTGGCCGCCGCTGGTGCGCGTGTCGCCCAGAGCCCGCGCGAGGCCGCCACCGGCGCGGATTTCGTGGTGGCGATGCTGCGCGATGACGAGGCATCGCGTCAGGTCTGGCTGGCGCCTGAGACCGGTGCGTTGGCGGGCATGGCGTCTGGGGCGGTCGCCATCGAAAGTTCTACGCTGTCGCCCGGCTGGGTCAGGACGTTGGGCGAAGCCGCGGCGGCCGGTGGCGTGGCGCTGCTCGAAGCGCCGGTGGCCGGTTCGCTGCCGCAGGCCGAGGGCGCGCAACTGATCTATCTGGTGGGCGGAGATCCCGTTGCACTCGACGCGGCCGAACCGCTACTGAAGGCGATGGGTTCGGCCATCCATCGGGTCGGGCCGTTGGGGACCGGCGCGTTGGTCAAGCTTTCGACGAACGCGCTGCTGGGCGTTCAACTGACGGCGCTGGCCGAGCTGATCGGCGTGCTCAAGCGCTCCGGCGCCGATGCCGCGCGCGCCCTGCAGGCCGTTGCCGCCACGCCTGTGTGGAGCCCCGTCGCCACACGCCTGACGGACTCGATGCTGACGGGCAACTTCGCCCCGCAGTTTCCCGTCGCGCTGATCGAGAAGGATTTCGGCTACGCAGTGGAGGCCGCCGGCTCGGCCGACGCAGCACCGGTGCTTGCGGCGGCTTTGGGTGTCTTTCGCGAAGCGATCGCGCGCGGCCTGGGCGAGGCCAACATGACCGGCGTCGTGCGCCTGTTCACGGCGTAGTCGCCGATCAAGCCCGCGCGGGGACACGCACGTCTGGCTGCGAGGGCGCGGCATCGGACGTGCCGCAGGTCTCGAACAGCAGCTCGCGCAGCCAGCGATGGCCGGGGTGGCGGTGCGTGCGGGCATGCCAGGCGATGACCTTGGTGAAGCCCGGAATGGTGATCGGCGGATCGAGCAGCGCCAGCCCGTCCGCTTCCGTCACGAGCCGCCGGGGCAGCACGGCCACCAGGTCACTCGCGCGCAGGACTTCCGGCAGGATCAGGAAGCTCGCCACGGAGAGCGACACACGGCGCGCGCGCCCAAGCTTGGCCAGCGCATCGTCGGTTACGCCCGCGAAATCGCCGCCGGCATAGGACACGAGCGCGTGGTCCAGCGCGCAGAAGCGGTCGAGCGGCAAGCTGCTGCCGCGGGCGTCGGGATGGTCGCGGCGCAGCGCGCAGACGTAGCGCTCGTCGAACAGATGACGGGCGTACAGGTCCGTCGGCGTGCGCTCGGGCGTGAGCAGGGCGAGATCAAGTTCGCCGCGCTCGAGCCGGGCTCTCGCCAGTCCGTCACTGGCCGGCTGCGCCGCCACCCGGATGCGCGGCGCACGCTGCTTCAGCGCCAGCAAGAATGGGACGACCACGGCCCGCAGCCCGTAGTCGGTGGTGGCGATGGAGACCGTGAGGTCAGCGGTCTGCGGGTCGAAGGTGGAGGGCTGGAGCAGCGCATCGATTTCGCCCAGCACCTGCTTGATCGGCCCTGTCAGTTCCAGGGCCCGCTGGGTGGGCACGACGCCGCGCTGTGTGCGCACGAAGAGCGGGTCGTCGAAGCTCTCGCGCAGCCGCGTCAGCATGCCGCTCATGGCCGGCTGTGTGATCGCCAGCCGTGCCGCTGCGCGCGTGACATTGCGCTCGTCCAGCAGGGCGTCCAGCGCCTTGAGTAGATTCAGGTCCAGCGTTCTGATATCGCGCATGCTGATGTCGGGTGGAGAAGAGTGGCGCCTTCTCTTATAGCTGCGCGGTGCCGGGGCCGCAAGGCGCGGCGTGGGCTGGGGTCAGGCGTCAGGCGTCAGGCGTCGCCGGGGTGGACGCGCGCCGGGTTCCAGCCAAGCGCGTTGTACACGTGATAGCGCGCAATGCCGATCCACTCGTGCAGCGCGAAATCCGTCAGCGTGAAGTTGTACGCCATCGGCAAGGGTGATGCCGTGGCCTGCAGGTCGTCAGCGCGTACCGGAACAGGCGTTATGCCGAAGTGCGTGAAGTACAGCAGGCTGCGCCGCAGATGGATGGCCGAGGACACCAGCACCGTGCGGTCCGGCGCGTACTGCGCCAGCACGGCACGCGAGAACTGCGCGTTTTGCCATGTGTTCATGCTTTTCGGTTCCATGAGCACATCGCCGCTGTCGATGCCGAGCGCAACGAGTTCGCGGCGATAGATCGTCGCTTCAGATTCGCCGTGATGGCGGGCGTCGCCGCCGCTGACGAGGATCTTGCAATCGCCATCGGACTTGCGGCACGCCTGGTACAGCTGCGCGGCTTCCACCAGGCGCGGATATGAGAACAGCCCCGGCTCGACCGCCTCGCCCACGCGGAACGTACCGGCGCCCAGCAGCACGATGGCATTGCGTGCGCTCCAGTCGATGTGCGGCTCGTTCTCGAACGGCTTTTCGAGCGAATCCAGCAGCCATGCCGGCACCACGCCACAGCCGACAGCCATCACCAGCACACCGGAGACCACCGCCAGCCCACGTGCAGCCCGCCGCCGGCCGCGAGCGGCACACACCGCCGCCACGATCACCAGCACACACAGGATGGTCAGGCTCACAGGTTCCTCCGAGTTGGCGCGCCACGCGCGTACGAGAGGAGCCATCCTAAAGAGGAATGGCCGGTCGCGCGACCCGTCTTCTTACGGGGTTGTTGCCGGCGTGGCAGAAGGCTGCGGATTGGCTGACGGCGGGCAGCGCGGTATCGACGTTAGCGTTGACCGCGTCTTGCTGTTGTTGCCGTTGGCGCACGCAGCGGGAAATGACGGCGGCGCTCAGTCAGTCCGCCGCGCCGCCAATCTTCCCCAGCAACTCCCGCAACATCGCCCGCTCGGCCTGGCTCAATGCCGCCAGCATCCGCGCTTCCGTTTCCACATGCGACTCGACCAGCCCGTCGATCAGCGCAAAGCCTTCGTCGGTCAGCATGATCTGCAAGCCGCGCCGGTCGTCCGGATCGGTCCGGCGGGCGATCAGGCCGCGCTTTTCCAGCCGATCAAGCCGGTTGGTCATGGCGGAGGTGGACAACATCATGTCCTTGGCCAGCGCAGACGGCGACAGCGCCTGTTCGCGGCCGTTGCGGCGCAGCGTGAGCAGCACGTCGAAGCCGGCCAGGTCCAGATCGGCGCTGGCCACGTTGGCGATCACGCCTGCGCGCACCCGCTCGCTGGCGCGCCAGAGCTCGCCGCAGACGGCCATTGGGCTGGCGTCGATGTCCGGACGCTCGCGCCGCCATTGCGCGAGGATGCCGTCCATCGGTCCCCCTTGTGTGGGTGTGGGATCACCTTGACCCATTGAAAACCTCGTTCTAGTATTTCGACATCAAACTACTTGATGTCGAGATGCTTGAAATCGTATCGGGTTTGCCGGTACGGAGCAATTGGGGCATCGCGTCACGCCTGCATACGAGCACCACCATGACTGAACGACTTGCCGACCACCCGATCGATCCGCTGTTCCTGGCGCGCTGGTCGCCGCGCGCCTACGACGGCCGACCCATGCCCGAGGCGGATTTGATGCGCATTCTCGAAGCCGCGCGCTGGGCGCCGTCGGCGTACAACTACCAGCCGTGGCGCTTCGTCTACGCCCGTCGAGACGATGTGCACTGGGCCGAGTTCGTCAGCCTGCTCGCGCCCCTCAACGGCGATTGGGCCAAGCATGCCTCGGCGCTGATCTTCGTGCTGTCCGACACGCGCTTCCATCATGACGACCCGGCCAATACATCGCCTTCGCACACGCACAGCTTCGACGCCGGTGCCGCATGGGCGCAATTGGCGCTGCAGGCCGTGAGCCTCGGCTATCACGCGCGCGGCATGGCGGGCGTGGACTACGACCGGGCGCGCACCGTGCTGCAAGTGCCGGAGCGCTTTCGCATCGAGATCGCCGTGGCGGTCGGTCATCGCGGCGATGCGGCTACGCTGCCGTCACCTCTGCAGCCGCATGAAGGCCCGACGCCGCGCCGGCCGATCAGCGAATCGGCGTTCAGCGGGCGCTTTCCGGCATGATTTTTCTGACTTATTTATTTCGATATCAAATAACGTGACGTGGAGATTCATCATGCCGTTCAACCGCTTAGCCGTGATGTTGGCGACCGCGCTGGCGCCCGTGCTGTGGGGCACCACCTACCTTGTCTTTACGCAGACGCTGCCGGTCGGCCATCCGCTGCTCGTGGGCGCGCTGCGGGCGCTGCCGGCTGGTGTGCTGCTGATGCTGCTCGGTCCCGGCCTGCCACCGCGTGACAAGTTGCTGCGCCTCGCGCTGGTGGGGCTGGCCAATATTGGCGTGTTCTTCGCGCTGCTGTTTGTGGCGGCGCAGCGCCTGCCGGGCGGGGTGGCGGCGACGGTGATGTCGGTGCAGCCGCTGGTGGTCGGCCTGCTGGCCTGGCCGCTGCTCAAGCGTAAGCCGCGTCCGGCGCAACTCGCGGCGGCGCTGGCTGGGTCGCTCGGGGTGGGACTGCTGATTCTGGGGCCGGCAGCCAAGCTGGATGCGATTGGCGTGGCTGCGGCGCTCGCTGCGGCGGGCTCGATGGCGATCGGCACGGTGCTGATCGAACGCTGGGGCCGCATCGGCACGCCGCTGGCGCTGGCCGCGTGGCAGCTTGCGCTGGGCGGGCTGGTGCTGCTGCCGGTCGCGCTGTTTGTGGAAGGCCTGCCGCCAGCGCTGACGGTGCGCAATGTTGTCGGCTTCCTCTACTTGGTGCCCATCGGCACGGCGCTGGGCTACTGGCTGTGGGTGCGCGGTATCGGCCTGCTGGGCGCGGATGTGACGTTCCTCTCGCTGCTGAGTCCACTGACAGCGACGGTGCTCGGTGCGCTGGTGCTGGGCGAGTGGTTCAGCCCGGTGCAGACCGGCGGTGCGCTGCTGATCCTGGGGGCCACGGTGGCGGGGATGGCGCTATCGCGGCGGACGCGCTCGGTGGCGGCGGATTCCGCGCAGCATCAAGCCGCACGAGGGCAACCGCAGGCGCGCTGACGGCTACCGCCGCACCATCGGCCGCATCGGCGCCTCATCCCCACTATCAATAGGCGCGGCGCCCAGATATTGCATATTCGATCGGTACTCCGACAGCTTCGCCATCGGCATATGCAGGGCATCGGCAAACAGCGGCAGCGTTTCTGGCAGATGGCGTGACAGCACCACCATGCGCGTGCGCCCCGACGGGTGCGTCGACAGAAACTGCTTCTGCTCCGCCCCGCCGATTGAGCCCATCTTCTGCCACAGCGTGAGCGCGGCGCGCGGGTCGTAGCCGGCACGCGAGGCGATGTCCATGCCGACGAGGTCGGCTTCGGTTTCCTCCGCGCGCGAGAAGGCCAGCAGGTGCATCTTGGCGCCTTCGCCCAGGTCCGTATCGCCCCGGTTGCCGAAGCCGAAGAGCTGCGAGATCACGTTGGCGCCCAGGTTGGTGATCTCGCGCTGGCCGGCGCGCGCGCGGGCATGTTCGCGCAGCGCGTGCGCGATCTCGTGGCCGAGCGCCATGGCGAGTTCGTCATCCGTCAGCTTGAACTGCTCGACCAGCCCCGAGAACACGGCGATCTTGCCGCCGGGCATGCAGAACGCGTTGACCTGGTTCGCGCCGATCAGGTTGACTTCCCACTGCCAGTGCGCGGCATCGGCATTCCAGCGCGACGCCTGCGGCGTGAGGCGGCGGACGATGGCGCGGATGCGAATCAGGTCGGGCACATTGTCCGGCGCCAGCGCGCCTTCGCGGGCGGCGTTGTCGATGATTCCCTTGTATTCGGCCAGTGCACGCTTCTCGATTTCTTCGGCGGGAATCACCAGGCGGATGTTGGGCGACGTGGTGGTCGGCGCTTCCAGCTTCACGCCGTCAGCGGGCACGGGCAACGGGCCATCCATGGCGGTGGCCCACGTGGCGAGCAGGAGGCCGGTAAGGAACAACAGAAAGCGCGAAACGCTTGGCATATGGACAGTGGACCAGATCGACTGGGACATAATATCGGCCAACGCACCCAGCCACGCTACGTGGCAACCCGCACCCGCCTTCGCACCCGGCCCGCCGCATGACCTTCCACGATTACCTCGACATCTTCCGCAACCGCCGCATCGGCGCGATGCTGCTGCTGGGCTTTGCTTCCGGCCTGCCGCTGGCGCTCACCTCGGGCACGCTGCAGGCCTGGATGACGGTGGAGGGGCTCGACATCCGCACCATCGGTCTGTTCTCGCTGGTGGGGCAGGCGTACATCTTCAAGTTCCTGTGGGCGCCGCTGATGGACCGCTTCACGCCGCCCGGGTTTTCGTCATCCCTGGGCCGGCGCCGCGGTTGGCTGGTGCTTACGCAGGTGGGGCTGGTGGCGTCGATTGCCGCCATGGCCTTCACCCCGCCGCACGTGGCGCTGTGGGCGCTGGCCGGGTTGGCGGTGCTGGTGGCGTTCCTGTCGGCGTCACAAGACATCGTCTTCGATGCGTACAGCACCGATGTATTGCATGCGAGTGAGCGTGGCGTCGGTGCGGCCGTGAAGGTGCTTGGTTATCGGCTTGCGATGCTGGTGTCGGGCGGCCTGGCGCTGTATCTGGCCGATCGCGTGATGGGCTGGAGCAACATGTACCTGCTGATGGCGGGGCTGATGGCGCTGGGCATCTTCACGACGCTATGGTCGCCGGAGCCGGAGGTGTCGGCGCGCCCGCCGCGCACGCTGCAGGAGGCGGTGGTTGGGCCGCTGAAGGATTTCTTCTCGCGCCGTGGCGCCTGGGCGCTGCTGGCGCTGATCGTGCTCTACAAGCTGGGCGATGCGTTTGCGGGCAGCCTGTCGACCACGTTCCTGATTCGGGGCGTCGGCTTCTCGGCCGGCGAGGTCGGCATCGTCAACAAGACGCTGGGGCTGGTGGCCACCATTGCCGGCGCGCTGTACGGCGGCACGCTGATGGTGCGGCTGGGTCTCGTGCGCGCGCTGCTGCTCTTTGGTGTGCTGCAGGCGGTGTCGAACCTGGGGTACTGGGTGCTGGCCGTCACGCCGCAGCATTTGTGGACGATGGCGGTGGCCATCGGCATCGAGAACATTTGCGGCGGCATGGGCACCGCGGCCTTCGTGGCGCTGCTGATGGCGCTGTGCAACCGCTCGTTCTCGGCGACGCAGTATGCGTTGCTGTCGGCGCTGGCCTCGATCGGCCGCGTGTATGTCGGGCCAACTTCCGGCTACCTGGTGGAAGCCTACGGCTGGCCCGCGTTCTATCTGATGACGGTGGCGTTTGCGTTTCCCGGCCTGGCGCTGCTGTGGTGGATGCGCGGCACGATCGGCTGGTATGAATCGGAGCAGAACGAGCGCGCCCTCGAAGCGAAGGCCGCCAAGGCCGCGTCAGCCTGATCGACTAACCTAAGCGGTTCGAGCGGTCGGCATCACGAAAGCCGACGAGCGGCAGCGCCGCATCCATGCCCTTGCCCAGCGCGATGGCCTTGAACAGTTCGCCCATCTCCGCTTCCGACAGCAGCTTCTGCACGGCGTTGGCCGCCGGCAGAAACTGCATCGGGTCCGCCGGATCGAGCGTCATCAGCAACTCGCCCACGCCGGCGCTCAACAGAAAGCGCGCCTGGCTCGTGTAGCCGAGCAGTTCCAGCCCGGCCTCCTGGCCCGCCTGGGCAATCCCCGAAAAATCGACGTGTGCAGTGATGTCCTGCAGGCCTGGCAGCCAGAACGGATCATCGTGCGCGTGCTGGCGGTAGTGGCACATGAGCGTGCCGTTGGCGCGGTGTGCGTGGTAGTACTCGGCAGCAGGGAAGCCGTAGTCGATCAGCAGCAGCAGGCCACGTTCAAGCGCTGCGCCCGTGCTGCGGATGAAGCCCTCGGCGGCTTCGTGCGATTCGGTGATGAGGTCGTCGGTGCCGGGCAGGGCGGCCAGCTTGGCGGGTACCTCAGACGGATCGGCGAGGCGGTCTTCCCATTGCAGACCGAGTTCGGTATCGAGCGTCACGCCGCGCTGGTGCCACACGCCGCCACGTCGCGACCACAGCGACACAGGCATCGCATCGAGCACTTCGTTGCCGACCATTACGCCGCTGAACTTTGCGGGCAGCGTGTCGCGCCAGTGAGCGAGGGCGGCCAGCTCCGTCCCCAGCGCGGCCAAGCGTTCCTGCTGGCGCTGGCGCAGTTCGCCGGACAGTTCGACGATGCCGTAGCTGTCGGGCCGTACGCCCAGCGCATCGAGTTCGGTGAGGATGTCCGCGGCAAGCTTGCCGGTGCCGGCGCCGAATTCCAGCACATGGCGTTGGCCTTCGGGCAGCGTTTGCAGCACCTGGGCGATCTGGTGCGCGACGGTGCGGCCGAAGAACGGCGTCAGCTCGGGCGCGGTGATGAAGTCGCCGCCGTCTTCCACACGGCGGCCGAATTTGGCCGCGCCGCCGCTGTAGTAGCCCAGGCCCGGCGCGTAGAGCGCCAGTTCCATGTAGCGGTCGAATGGGAGCCAGCCGCCGGCGGCCGCAATGGCATCGGCGATCAGGGCGAACAGGTGCGCAGATTGCGCCTGCGCTGCCTCGTTGGGAAGCGGTAGACTCACGGTTTTGCTCATCGCCGGATTGTAAACAATGGCGCAGACGCCGACTCAACCGAATGCTCCCGCCCGTATTGCGCTGGTGACGGGCGCCGGCCGCCGCGTGGGCCGCGTGATCGCCCTGGCCTTGGCCCGCCACGGCTGGGATGTGGCCGTGCATTGCCACCGCTCGCGCACCGAGGCCGACGCTGTGGCTGCCGAGATCATCGGCATGGGCCGCCGCGCCGCCGTGCTGCAAGCCGACCTGTCGGACGAAGCCGCCGCTGGCCGCCTCATTGCCGATTGCATCGCTGCACTGGGTACGCCCACCTGCCTGGTCAACAATGCCTCGCTGTTCCAGTACGACGTGGCGACCAGCTTCAGCTATGCGTCGCTCGACACACACATGCGCACGAACGTGGCGGCGCCGCTGCTGCTCTCGCGCGAGTTGCATCGTGCGCTGACGGCCGGTGATGCTGATCATCGCGGTGTGGTCATCAACCTGTTGGATCAGAAGCTCGACAATCTGAACCCGGATTTCCTCTCGTACACGCTGTCGAAGGCGGCACTGTCCACCGCCACGATGCAACTGGCGCAAGCGCTGGCCCCCGCGCTGCGCGTGGTGGGCGTGGCGCCAGGCATCACGATGGTGTCGGGCGACCAGTCGCACGGCGGGTTTGCGCGTGCGCACCAGATGACGCCGCTTGGCCAGTCGTCCACGCCGGAAGATATTGCCGATGCCGTCTGCTACCTGGCCACTGCGCGTGCGGTGACTGGCACCACGCTGTTCGTCGATGGAGGTCAGCATCTGATGCCGCTGGCCCGCGACGTGATGTTTCTGACTGAATAACTGTACCCGACCACCATGCTTTCCCAACTATCCCACCCGCGCCTGCAAAACTGCCGCCGCATGTTCCTGCGCAACTACGAGGTGCAGATCAACATCGGCGTGCACGAGTTCGAGAAGAAAGGCGAGCAGCGCGTCCTGATCAACATCGAGCTGTACGTGCCGCTGGAATATTCATCGCCCACAGAGGACAAGCTGCACGAGGTGGTCGACTACGATTTCATGCGCGATACCGTGGCGCGCCGCATGGCGCAGGGCCACATCCACCTGCAGGAAACGCTGTGCGACGACGTGGTCGCCGCCATGCTCAAGCACCCGCACGTGCTGGCCGCGCGGGTGTCGACAGAGAAGCCGGATGTCTATCCGGATTGCGAGTCGGTCGGCATTGAGGTGTTCCGCATCAAAGACTGAGGCGCCTCAGCCACACTAAGCCGCAGTCGCATATTCACGGCGCTGGGCGTGCAACGCGCCCGCGACGCTGCCCAGCAGGTCGAGCGCCAGGTGCGCCGTGATCCCGTTCCCTTGGTTGTCGTGCTGATCGTGGCGCGGGTTGTATTCCACCAGTTCAAATGCTGCAAACCGGGCATCGCGCGCGCAGGCTGCCAGCGCCTGCGTCATGCCGTGTGCGGTGAGTCCGTCCGTTTCCGGCGTGCCTACGCCCGGTGCGACGGCGGGGTCGAAGGCGTCCAGATCCAGCGTCACGCCAAACGCCGCGGTGCCCGACGTGACCAGGCGGATGGCGTCGGCCATGACGGCGCGCAGGCCGTTGCGTGCGACCTCTGCGGCGTCGATCACGCGCACGCCGAGCCGATCAAGCAATGCGCGCTCGGCCGTTTCATAACTGCGCGCACCGATCACCACCACATGCTGTGGCAGAAGCTTGGGCTCGGTGTCGCGTACCTGCGTGAGGGCCGGTGCGCCATGGCCGAGCAGCGCCGCCAGCGGCATGCCGTGGATGGCACCGGAGTCGCTGGTTTGCGGCGTGTGGCTGTCGAGGTGGGCGTCAATCCAGATCAGGCCAAGCGGACCGCGCGGACGCAGCGCGTTAGCCACGCCTGACCACGTGCCGATCGCGCACGAGTGATCCCCGCCGATGACCACCGGCACGTGCCCCTCGTGCACGCTGTGCGCCGTCGCATCGGCCAGTGCGCGCGAGAAACCGGCCACCCCTGGCAGCGCCGCCAACCGCGCTTGCCGGTTGTGGCCCGCCGACGTCGCCAGTTCAATGTCGTGCACCAGCCCGCCGTACGTGCCCGGCGTCTGCAGACGTGCCAGCGCGCCGGCTTGCAGAAGCGCGCGCGGGCCGTCCTTGCAGCCGTCGTCTTGCGCCCCGCAGCCGATGGCCGCGCCGATCAGGTCGATGATGGTCATGTGTGCTCCCCGTGGTTCCCGTGTTCTGTTCATGCCGCTTTGCGTCGCGGCCAATCCGCCAGCGTGAGGCGGATGGCCTCCAGCGCCATCGCCAGTTCTGCCTCGCCGATGACCAGCGGCGGCGTCAGGCGCACCACGTTGCCGTAGGTGTCCTTGGTCAGCACGCCGCGCTCGGCCAAGGCGAAAGCGAAATCGTGCGCGTCGATGTCAGCGTCGAGTTGCAGGCCGATCATCAAGCCGCGTCCGCGCACTTGCCGCACACCGTGGCCGATGAGCGTCTTCAGTTCATTGATGAACGCTTCGCCCACGCGCGCGGCGCGCTGTGGCAGTTGTTCTTCGATCAGCAAGGCCAGTGCCGCGCGCCCGATGTGCGCTGCCAGCGGGTTGCCGCCAAACGTGGAGCCGTGGTCACCCGGCTGGAACACGCCGATCACGGCTTCGCGCCCTGCAATGGCCGACACCGGCAGCATGCCGCCGCCCAGCGCCTTGCCCAGCACCACCAGATCGGCCTCGACGCCGTCATGCCAGCTCGCCAGCACATCGCCGGTACGGCCCAGGCCCGTCTGCACCTCGTCGCAGACGAGCAGCGCGTTGTGCTGCGTCGCCAGTTCGCGTGCGAGCTTCAAGTAGCCCGGCGGCGGCACGACGATGCCGCCTTCGCCTTGCACGGGCTCGATCAGGATGGCGCCCGTGTTGGGCCCGATGGCTGCGCGCAACGCATCGGCATCACCAAACGGAATGCGCCGGAAGCCCGTCGGGAACGGTCCGAAGCCATAGCGATATTGCTCGTGCGACGAGAAGCCGACGATGGTCGTCGTGCGGCCGTGGAAGTTGTTCTCAAAGACGATGATCTCGGCCACGTCGGGCGGTAGGCCCTTCACGTCGCGCGCCCATTTGCGGGCGGCCTTGATGGCGGTTTCGACGGCTTCGGCGCCGGTATTCATCGGCAGCGCGCGGTCCATGCGCGTGATGCGGCAGACGTCGGCCAGGAAGGGGCCCAGTTCCGTGTTGTGGAACGCGCGGGAGGTGAGGGTGAGGCGCCCCGCCTGCTCGATCAGCGCAGCGACGAGTTTCGGATGCGAATGCCCAAAGCTGACCGCCGAGTACGCCGACATCATGTCGAGATAGCGCCGGCCATCGGTATCGAACAGCCACACGCCTTCACCGCGTTCCAGCATGACCGGCAAGGGCGCGTAGTTGCGTGCGCCATAACGGTCTTCGAGGGCGAAGCTCGGATGTTGCATTGCGGTTGTCATGATGGCCTCCATCGCTTGCTTGCGGCGGATTGTGCGATCTGACAGACTTGAAATCAAATCGAATGTTTTTCGTTTTTCGATCCAAAATTTTGATGGATTGAGACGTCACTTTCCAAGCCATGTCGCACTCTCCGCTGCGCTATCTGCATAGCTTTCTGACCGTCGCCAACGAGGGCAGCTTCGTACGCGCGGCCGACCGCCTCGCTGTGTCGCAGCCGGCGCTGTCGTACCAGATGCGGCAGCTGGAGCAATGGCTGGGCGTGCCGCTGTTCGAGCGCTCGGGGCGCAAACTCGTGCTCACGCGCGCTGGCACGTCGGTGCGCGCGTGGTGCCGCGACGCATTTGCGGGGCTGGATGAATTGCGCGCTGCGCTGCACAGCGGCGAGATGGAGCGCGTGTCGCTCAAACTGGCCAGCGGCTCCAGTTTCGGGCGCTATGTGCTGATGCCGGCACTGCTGACGCCATCGCCGGAGTCCGATGCGCCCTTGCTCGACGATGTGCGCCTGGAACTCGCCTTCGGCAGCGACGACGAGGTCTTCGGCCATGTCGAATCCGGCCGCGCCGATCTCGGCTTCGTCTACACGCCGCGCACCTCGCGCCTGTTTGAGCATCACGCGGTGTACACGGAGGAATTCGTACTCGCCTGTAGCGCACGTGCACTGCGCGAACACGGCTCGCCACGCACGCTGGCGGACTGCGCGGCGCTGCCGTTCGTCACGTACGACGAATCCGATGCGGTGTACGGTCTGTGGTTCAAGGCGCTGTTCCGGCGCCTGCCGGAGACCACCGTCAGCGCACATCACGTGTCCGATCTGGAAGAGGTGAGCACGCTGGTGGAAGCCGGCATGGGCTGGTCGGTGCTGCCGCTACACGCCATCCAGGACGCGGTGGAACGCGGGCGCCTGCAGGTGGTGCGCCCGATCGTGGCGCGGCGCTGCCTGAACACCGTGTTCGCGGTACGCCGCACGTCGAGCTTTCCGAGCGAGGCACAGGATCGCTTGCTCGTGCGTCTCGCGCAACTCAACGCCGCTG
>Ga0207690_10001637_pt1 | contig 13869 bp, 4 predicted proteins | sample KBSC23metaG_FD_184315 | JGI IMG/M metagenome (GOLD analysis project Ga0207690, IMG submission 184315) | Corn rhizosphere microbial communities from Kellogg Biological Station, Michigan, USA - KBS C2-3 metaG (SPAdes) (version 2) | ecosystem: Host-associated > Plants > Roots > Rhizosphere > Soil ...
TCGGCCCGATCAAGGACTACGAGTGCCTGTGCGGCAAGTACAAGCGCCTGAAGCACCGTGGCGTGATCTGCGAGAAGTGCGGCGTGGAAGTGACGCTGGCCAAGGTGCGCCGTGAGCGCATGGGCCACATCGAACTGGCTGCGCCGACCGCGCACATCTGGTTCCTGAAGTCGCTGCCGTCGCGTCTGGGCATGGTGCTCGACATGACGCTGCGCGACATCGAGCGCGTGCTGTACTTCGAAGCATTCGTCGTGGTTGAGCCGGGCATGACCGCGCTCAAGAAGAGCCAGATCATGTCGGAAGACGACTACCTGGCCAAGTGCGACGAGTACGGCGAGGGTGAATTCGTCGCCATGATGGGCGCCGAAGGCATTCGCGAGCTGCTGCGCGGCATCGACATCGAGAAGCAGATCGAGACGATCCGCGCCGAGCTGCAGGCCACGGGTTCGGAAGCCAAGATCAAGAAGTTCGCCAAGCGCCTGAAGGTGCTCGAGGCCTTCCAACGTTCGGGCATCAAGCCGGACTGGATGATCCTCGAAGTGCTGCCGGTACTGCCGCCCGAGCTGCGTCCGCTGGTGCCGCTGGACGGCGGCCGTTTCGCCACGTCGGACCTGAACGACCTGTATCGCCGCGTGATCAACCGGAACAACCGTCTGAAGCGTCTGCTTGAGCTGAAGGCGCCGGAGATCATCGTGCGCAACGAAAAGCGCATGCTGCAGGAAGCGGTGGATTCGCTGCTGGACAACGGCCGTCGCGGCAAGGCGATGACCGGCGCCAACAAGCGTCCGCTGAAGTCGCTGGCAGAAATGATCAAGGGTAAGGGCGGCCGTTTCCGTCAGAACCTGCTGGGCAAGCGCGTGGACTACTCGGGCCGTTCGGTCATCGTGGTGGGCCCGACGCTCAAGCTGCACCAGTGCGGCCTGCCCAAGCTGATGGCACTCGAACTCTTCAAGCCGTTCATCTTCCACAAGCTGGAGACGATGGGCATCGCCACCACCATCAAGGCGGCGAAGAAGGAAGTCGAAAGTCAGACGCCGGTGGTGTGGGACATTCTGGAAGACGTGATCCGCGAGCACCCGGTGATGCTGAACCGCGCACCGACGCTGCACCGTCTGGGTATCCAGGCGTTCGAGCCGGTGCTGATCGAAGGCAAGGCCATCCAGCTGCACCCGCTGGTCTGCGCGGCGTTCAACGCCGACTTCGACGGTGACCAGATGGCTGTTCACGTTCCGCTGTCGCTCGAAGCGCAGATGGAAGCGCGCACGCTGATGCTGGCGTCGAACAACGTGCTGTTCCCGGCCAACGGCGATCCGTCGATCGTGCCGTCGCAAGACGTGGTGCTGGGTCTGTACTACACGACCCGCGACAAGATCAACGGCCGCGGTGAAGGCATGACGTTTGCCGACATCTCGGAAGTGATTCGCGCCTACGAGAACAAGGAAGTCGAACTGGCTTCGCGCGTGAACGTGCGGATTACCGAGTACGTCTTGGTGAACCCGGAAGCCGACGGCGACGCCCGCTTCGCCCCGAAGATCACGCTGCAAGCCACGACGGTTGGCCGCGCGATCCTGTCGGAGATCCTGCCGAAGGGTCTGCCGTTCTCGGTGCTGAACAAGCCGCTGAAGAAGAAGGAAATCTCGCGCCTGATCAACACGGCGTTCCGCAAGTGCGGTCTGCGCGAGACGGTCATCTTCGCTGACAAGCTGCTGCAGTCGGGCTTCCGCCTGGCAACGCGCGCCGGTATCTCGATCGCCATCGACGACATGCTGGTGCCGCCGGCCAAGGAGAAGATCATCTCCGAGGCTGCCGCCAAGGTGAAGGAATACGACAAGCAGTACATGTCGGGTCTGGTGACGGACCAGGAGCGTTACAACAACGTCGTGGACATCTGGGGCGCCGCTGGTGACCAGGTGGGCAAGGCGATGATGGAGCAGCTCCAGACCGAAGACGTGGTCGACCGCCACGGCAAGACCGTGAAGCAAGAGTCGTTCAACTCCATCTACATGATGGCCGACTCGGGCGCACGGGGTTCCGCCGCGCAGATCCGTCAGCTCGCTGGTATGCGTGGCCTGATGGCCAAGCCGGACGGCTCGATTATCGAGACGCCGATTACCGCGAACTTCCGCGAAGGCCTGAACGTTCTGCAGTACTTCATCTCGACCCACGGTGCACGTAAGGGTCTGGCGGATACGGCACTGAAGACCGCGAACTCGGGTTACCTGACCCGTCGTCTGGTCGACGTGACGCAGGATCTGGTGGTGGTGGAAGACGATTGCGGTACCACCAACGGCGTGCTGATGAAGGCGCTGGTGGAAGGCGGTGAAGTGATCGAAGCCCTGCGCGACCGTATCCTGGGCCGCGTGATCATCAACGACGTGGTGAACCCGGAAACGCAGGAAACCGCGATCGAAGCCGGCACGCTGCTGGACGAAGACCTGGTCGAGCTGATCGATTCGATCGGCGTGGACGAGGTCAAGGTCCGCACGCCGCTGACCTGCGACACGCGCTACGGCCTGTGTGCCAAGTGCTACGGCCGTGACCTCGGCCGCGGTGTGCTGGTGAACTCGGGTGAAGCGGTGGGTGTGATCGCTGCGCAGTCGATCGGTGAGCCGGGCACGCAGCTGACGATGCGTACGTTCCACATCGGTGGTGCGGCATCGCGTGCGGCAGTGGCATCGAGCGTGGAAGCGAAGGCAACCGGTATCGTGCGTTTCACGGCGACCATGCGTTACGTCACCAACGCGAAGGGCGAGCAGATCGTCATCTCGCGTTCGGGCGAAGCGCTGATCACCGACGACCACGGCCGCGAGCGCGAGCGTCACAAGATCACGTACGGCGCGACGCTGCTGGTGAAGGATGGTCAGTCCATCAAGGCCGGCACGCAGCTCGCCACGTGGGATCCGCTGACGCGTCCGATCATTTCGGAATACTCGGGCACCATCAAGTTCGAGAACGTCGAAGAAGGCGTGACCGTTGCCAAGCAGATGGACGAAGTGACCGGTCTGTCGACGCTGGTGGTGATCGATGCGAAGCGTCGTACCGCTGCCACGAAGGGCATCCGTCCGCAGGTGAAGCTGCTCGACTCGTCGGGCGCCGAAGTGAAGATCCCGGGCACGGACCACTCCGTGACCATCGGCTTCCAGGTGGGCGCGCTGATCACCGTGAAGGACGGTCAGCAGGCGCAGGTTGGTGAAGTGCTTGCACGTATCCCGACCGAATCGCAGAAGACGCGTGACATTACCGGTGGTCTACCGCGCGTGGCCGAGCTGTTCGAAGCACGTTCGCCGAAGGACGCCGGCATTCTGGCGGAAGTCACCGGCACGACTTCGTTTGGTAAGGACACCAAGGGCAAGCAGCGCCTGGTGATTACGGACCTCGACGGCGTCGCCCACGAGTTCCTGATTGCCAAGGAAAAGCAGGTGCTGGTGCACGACGGCCAGGTGGTCAACAAGGGCGAAATGATTGTTGAAGGCCCGGCCGACCCGCACGACATCCTGCGTCTGAAGGGCGTGGAAGAGCTGGCAACCTACATCGTCGACGAAGTGCAGGACGTGTACCGTCTGCAAGGCGTGAAGATCAACGACAAGCACATCGAAGTGATTGTTCGTCAGATGCTGCGCCGTGTGCAGATCGCCGATGTGGGCGACACCCGCTTCATCCCGGGTGAACAGGTGGAGCGTTCGGATCTGCTCGACGAGAACGACAAGGTGATCGCGCTGGGCAAGCGTCCGGCGACCTACGAGAACCTGCTGCTGGGTATTACGAAGGCATCGTTGTCGACCGACAGCTTCATCTCGGCGGCGTCGTTCCAGGAAACCACGCGCGTGCTGACCGAAGCCGCCATCATGGGCAAGGTCGACGACCTGCGTGGTCTGAAGGAAAACGTCATCGTCGGCCGTCTGATTCCGGCCGGTACCGGTCTGGCTTACCACCGCGCCCGCAAGGCGAAGGAAGTGGCCGACCGCGACCGCGCTGCAGCGATTGCCGAAGAAGAAGCCGCTTCGATCTTCGAAACGCCTGCCGTTCAGCAAGAAGGCGACGCGTAAGCGAGAGCCCAAGCGAACCCAAGCAACACCATCAAAGCCCGGCCATGTGCCGGGCTTTTTTTCGTCCTCCGTTGGCGTTCTGATTCCTCCGCAGGGATTTCTCTGCTTGAAGGTCGTCCAACGCATGCCTTAAATGCCGCGGTGCGCTGCGTTGCGCACTTGTAGTCATCACCACAGGAGAGATGGCATGAGCGAGCATGTATCTGGCGTGGGTGTAAAGGCTTTCCGATGCATCAGCAGGGCGGTGGTGGGCGTGGCGTTGATTGCACTGCTATCGGCCTGCAACTTTGGCGATCAGTGGTTCGCCACATGGTATGCGGCACCGCAGAACTACAACGTTTCCTTTCCCAACAACATCGTTCCGCCTCCTCCGCCCATCACGATCGCGAACCAGTCCGTCCGGCAGATCGTGCACACGTCGCGCGGCGGCAATCAGGCGCGCATCAAGCTTTCCAATCTGCTCGGCACCGAGCCGGTGATGTTTGCTGCGGTTCGGGTTGCGCGCAGCACGGGCAGCGGCAGCATCGATCTGTCCACCGATCAGCCCGTCAGGTTCAGCGGCGCGACCAGCGTAACGCTTGCCCCTGGCGAGGAGCGCTGGAGCGACGGCGTAGACCTGCGCGTGCCCACGCAATCCGATCTGGCAATCAGCGTGTATGTGCCGGACAGCGCGCCCGTTGTCACCGCACATTCGATCGGCAAGCAGACCAATTACATCGCAGCCGGCAATCAAGTGAACGCGGCGGCGATGAGCAGTCCCACAACAATCGATTCGTATTTCTGGCTCAGCGGCGTTGATGTGTCACCGATACCGCTGCTGCCGCAGGCGGATGCATCAGCCGCGCGCGCAGCCAGCGACGCCGCTGCATTGGCCGCCGATGACGTGAAGGTGCTCGTGGCGTTTGGCGATTCGATCACCGACAGCTACGGATCCACCACGAACGCCAACCACCGCTGGCCCAATCTGTTCGACGATCGCGTACAAGCCGCCGGCAAGTTCGTCGGCAAGGCGAGCGTGGTCAACGCGGGCATCGCAGGCAATCGCTGGCTGAACGATGGCGTCGGCCCATCCGGCCAGTCGCGGTTTGCGCGCGATGTGCTGGGCGTATCGGGCGTGTCGCACGTGATCATCCTGCTGGGCATCAATGACATCGGCATCGGCAAGCTGTACGCGCCGCAGAACGTGTCGGCCGATCAGATCATCGCGGCCATTCAGACGGCGATCGCGCAAGCGAAAGCCCAGCGCATCAGGGTCTATCTGGCGACGCTGCTGCCTTATGGCGGCGCGGCATACTACGACGCCACCGGCGAGGCCAAGCGCCAGGCCGTCAACGCATTCGTCCGCTCGGCCCCCAATGTCGATGGCGTGATCGACTTCGACAAGGCAATGCAGGACCCATCCGACCCCACCCGAATGCTCGCTGCGTACGACAGCGGCGACCACCTCCACCCCAACGATCTGGGCAATCAGGCGATGGCCGATGCCGTCAGCCTGACCGTGCTCAAGCGCTGAGCCCGTGTCTGCCGGAGCGATGCCGCCTGACGCCGGCGTCGCTCTAGGCCGTTTCTGAATTTCTTCAAACGTTAACCCGCCTTCATATTGCAACGGCTATGATCTCGCGGTTATAGACCGGCAATTTCTACAAGTCGCCGGCCCCTCTCCAGTCTTGCCGACGATTCCTCCATGAAGCTCACACGCAAGCAGATCGCTGTTGGCGCGGTTGCCCTGGTGGCTGCCGGCGCGGCGGTGGTGCAGATGGTCTGGCACCCGTTTGGCCGCACGCGCGCACTGCACGCCCGCCAGGTCCAGCTCGACCTGACGTATCCCGATGCCCTGATCGACAGCCAAAGCCTGTCGCAACTGCCGCGCGACGTGCTGCGCGTGCCGTTGCTGCGCGATGTGCTGACCGAGGATTTCGTCGCCTATTACGAGGGCAACGACGATCGCCTCTCGGTGGCTGGCGCGCTGCGGCGTCTGGCCTACGAGCAGAAACTCGACCTGGCCGAGACCGTGCTCAAGCACGTGTTCGACGAACCCGCCCGCGTGATGTTGTGGCGCGGCCCGGACGACAAGCTGCGCTACTGGGTACTCTCGATGCAGCGCAACGGCTTGGCCAAGGCGTTGGAAGCCGTCGCCACCGTGGCCACGAGCGATACGCAGCTCAGCAAGGTCGCCGATGCGCTGGGCGATTCCGGCGCGCCGGTCTACGCGCTCAAGCTCTCGGCCACGCGCTCGATCCTGATTGCCAGCAAGGGCGATCGGCTGATCGCGCTGTCCGAGCCGGGCATCCTGCTCGACAAGGACAGCAAGCCGATCTCCAAGCAGGCAAGCGCACTGGCCGCGCTGCTGTCAGACGACGCCGGTAAGCGCAACGTGCAAGGCAACGCGTATGCGTTGCCGACCGCAAAGACCGCCGGCCACCACGTCGTGGTGAGCGCCAACTATCTGTCGTTCGGTTATCAGCAGTACTTCCCGGGCATCGAGGCGCTGCGCTTCGACTTTGGCGCGGAGGCTTCGGGCAATGGCTGGAAGAGCGCCGCCCTGATCGACCCGAGCCATATGACCGGCAAGTGGGACAACGCCGGCCTGTGGCGTGCGCTGCCAGCCGACCCGGCTGCTTGCGCCACGTTGCCCGTCGACTGGAAAGCCGCCGGCACGCTGCTGCGCAACGTGGCTGGCGACGCCAAGGAAATCACCGAAGCCGCTGCGCATGTCGGTGATGCATTTGCCGGCCCGGCCGCTGCGTGCTGGTACGGCAAGTCGTCGCTGGTGGCGCCGCTGTTCGTGGCGAAGTTGTCGTCGGCTTCGCAAGCGGAGGCGGTCAAGCCGGCGCTGGGCGCGCTGTTCGGCCAGATCGTCGGTTCGTACGAGGCCAAGGCGCAGGCGGACGACAAGGCTGGCGCGTACAAGCGCCTGCCGGTGACGACAAAGCCGGGGCCGGCCAACGCCACGCTGTGGCAGCGCCCAGTGAGCGCCCGCTACGGCACGGCGCAGTCGGCCGGTGCACCGTTTGCGGCGCAGCTCTCGTCGGATCGCTACTTCCCGGTCACGCTGGCCATTGCGGGCGACGTGGTGGTGTTTTCGCCCGACGCACGCCTCGTTGACGACGCACTGGCCGTGCTCGCCAAGCGCTTCCCGGCCGTGGCCGACAGCCTCCCGCGCGACAAGACCGAGCGCATCGTGCTGACGATGACGCCCGCATCGCTTGCGCCGCTCGTTCGCCGCGAAGCCGGCGCCGCGCTGCCGGCCGACCAGGAGGCTGTGTTCCTGAACGCTGCACAGACGCATCTGTTCCCGAAGCTCAAGGCGCTGGCGCGGTATGCGCCGGTGTCGCTGGCGTTGGATGGCGGCGTGCCATCGTCGCGCGGCTGGGTGCCGGTGACGTGGCTGTCCAGCGGTCGCGGTCTGCCCGCCGGCGGCGACGGTACACCGCCGCCCGCCGACACGGCCACCGCGCCGGCCACCGAGGCGGCCGCTCCCATTCCCACAGACAACACCAGCACGCAATGACGTTGCGCGTCCGGGCTGCCGCGCTGAACCGCCGCCGATGGCTGGCGGCGGCCGGCGCTTGCCTGCTCGCGCCGTCTGCGTATGCCTTGTCCGGCTGGGCCGACACCGCTCCGGCGGACTCCGACGCGCTCACGCCGGATCAATCCAGCGTGTTCCGCGCCTGGTTCGTGCGCATCGTCAACGAGCAGCTTCGCCAGGGCCCGACGCCGCGCTGGACCCACCGTGACTGCGCTGGCCTCGTGCGCTTTGCCGCCGGCGAAGCGCTGCGCACACACGACGCCCGCTGGCTGCGCGCCAACGGCATGCGCGACATGGAATCCGCACGCCAACTGCCGCCTGAGCTGAATCTCACGCCCGCCCAGCGCACGCTCACGCAGCGTTGGGCACGCATTGACGGCAGCACCGGCGCATATGTCTCCGCGCTCGGGCTCATCCAGCAGAACAGCCGCTTCATTGCCAAGGACGTCAACCAGGCGCTCCCCGGCGATCTGCTCTTCTTCGATCAAGGCGACGACCAGCATCTGATGATCTGGATGGATCGCTACATCGCTTACCACACCGGCACCGTCACCCGCACCGACAACGGTCTGCGGGCCGTGCCCGTTTCTGAACTGATGCAATGGAAAGACTCGCGCTGGCAGCCGCAGAGCGGCAACCCCAACTTCATCGGCGTGTTTCGTCTGGCCTTTTTGACACGGTAGAAAAACTCATGCGCAACCGCGGGTGGTCATTCAGTTCGTTCAATCTGGTCGCGGCCGTCTGCCTGACGGTGCTGGCGCTGGTTGCTTCGGTGCAGACGGCACAGGCTGCGGACGCGCCGGAAAAGCCGAATCCCACCATGGCCGAAGTGCCCGGCAGCGGTTATGAACCGTTCAAGGGCCAGCCGTTCTTCCTGCTGTCGGATGCCAGCTACGGCACCGATCAGGAAGCAATGGTGCGTCTGGAAGCGCCGGGCCGCGAATACAAGGACGACCTCTCCCGCTACGGCGGCGCGGACATCCTCGTCTACCGCGTGCCGCAGCCGCTGGAATTCTTGAAGGCGCAGAAGAACCTGCACCGCATCGACGTCAAGGCGAACTACACGGGCGAAGGCCTGGCCAACACGCTGGCGTATCTGTGGGACAACTGGACGCGTCAGGCCCGCCGCGCGTGGCAGCGCGTGTTGTCGTTCGCCACGCGCAGCAAGGCCGTGGAGAGCGCACCGCAATTCAGCATGGGCGACCAGATGACCGCGCCCACGCGCTTCTCGAACAACCCGCAATACGCGCCGCTCAAGGGCTATGAACTGCTCGGCCGCTTCCGCTACCCGATCTGGGACGCCAAGCCGATTGCGCCGCCCAAGGACGTAAAGCTTGAAGGCAGCAGCAGCGAGTGGATGCCGCAGAACGCCGGCAACGTGATGATCCCGGTGGGCAAGCTGCCGGCGGGTTTGTACATCGTGGAAGCGGTGATTGGCGCGTACCGTGCGCACACGCTGCTGTTCGTGTCGGACACCGTGGCCGTCACCAAGGGCACGTCGCAAGGGATGATGGTGTGGACGGCCGAGCGCAAGAGCGGCAAGCCCGTGAGCGGCGCGTCGGTGAGCTGGACGGATGGCGTCGGCGTGCTGGCTTCCGGCACGACGGAGGCGGACGGCACGGCCGACCTGCGCCACGTCTCGCCCGAGCGCAGCTACGTGATCGGCAACGACCGCGCGGGCGGCGTGTTCATCTCCGAGAATTTCTATTACGACAGCGAGATCTACAACACCAAGCTGTACGCCTTCACCGATCGCCCGCTGTACCGCCCGGGCGACGAGGTGAGCGTCAAGTTCATCGGTCGCAATTTCAAGAACGCAACGGAATCGACCGTGCCGGCTGCGGGCGACATCAAGCTCCAGGTGCTCGACCCGAACGGCGCACCGGTCGCCACGTCCACCACGCGTTTGGCGGGCGAGACTGGCGCCGACACGCGCTTCACGCTGCCCGCCAACGCGCCGGCCGGCGGCTACAGCCTGCGTTTCGACTACAACGGCAACACCTACGGCGGCGCCTTCCGCGTGGCCGAATACATCAAACCGCATTTCGACGTGAACCTCTCGCTGGACAAGGCCAGCTATGGCACGGGCGAAGCGGTCAAGGGCAAGATCAGCCTGCGCTATCCGGATGGCAAGCCGGTCAAGGACGGCAAGGTGTCGGTCAGCCTGCGCGCGCAGCAGGTGACGATGGTGGAGGGCGAGTTGCGTTACGCGGGCCTCTTCCCCGTCAAGCTGGAGCAGCAGGAGCTGACGACCGACAGCGACGGCAACGCCAAGCTGGAACTGCCCGCCGCCAAGGAGCCGAGCCGCTACGTGGTGACGGTGTTCGCGAACGACGGCGCGGCCTACCGAGTGAAGGTCACGCGCGAATTGCTGATCGCGCGCGGTGCCACGCCGTACAAGCTGTCGACCACGTCGAACTTCACAACACCGGGGCAGAACGTGTCATTCACCCTCACGCCGATGCCGGTGGTGGCGGGTACGACCGGGCCGACGGCGCCGCCGGCCAAGTGGGATCTCGTCCGCCTGGAAACGCGTACCCGTACCGAAGGCACGCTGGCGCCGGACGCCAAGGGCAATGCCACCTTCCCCGTCAAGTTTGACCAGCCGGGTTCATACACGCTGTCGGTGCGCGATGCGGCCGGCAACCTGCTCGCCGCATCGAGCCACTGGGTGGCGGGCGACAGCGTGCAGACCGTGCCCGGCAACATCGAAATGGTGTTCGACCGCGACCGCTACCAGATCGGTGACACCGCCGAAGCGCTGATCACCTTCCCGCAACCGGTGGACGACGCGCTGCTAACGTTGGAGCGCGACAAGGTCGAGCGCCACGCGCTGCTGTCGCATGGCGGCGAATGGCTGAGCCTCCAAAAAGTCACGCCGTCGCAATATCGCGCGCGCATCAAGATCGGCGCCGAGTTTGCCCCGAACATGACGTTCTCCGTGCTCTACGTGCGCGATGGCGACATGGTGTTCCAGAACGCCGGCATCGTCGTCACGCAACCCACGCTGGACCTGACCGTGCATGCCGACAAGGCCGTCTATGCCCCGGGCGAGACCGTCACGCTGGATCTGACCAGCGCGTTGGCGGGCAAGCCGGTGCCGGCAAACCTGACCGTCTCCGTGGTCGACGAAATGATCTACGTGCTGCAGCCCGAAGTGGCGCCCAGCATCGTTGATTTCTTCTATCACCCCCGCCGCAACAGCGTGCGCACCACGTCGAGCCAGAGCTTCATCAGCTATGACCTGGCGCTCGCGTCGCTGCCGGGCAAGCCGGGTGGCACATATGGCCGCCACAACGAGCGCGGCGTGAAGGTGCTGGAGCGCCCCCGCCGCGACGAGAAGGACACCGCCGCCTGGGTCGCCAACCTGCAGACCGGTGCCGATGGCCGCGCACGCATGACGTTCAAGATGCCGGATTCGCTGGCGCGCTGGCGCATCACGGTGCGCGCTGTGTCCACGACCGGCGCCTCGGACGGCATCGTCGGCCAGCGCACGGCCAACATCCGCTCAGACAAGCCGCTGTACCTGAAGTGGACCGGCCCGCAGCGCTTCCGCGAAAGCGACCAGCCGCGTCTGGACATGGTCGCCTTCAACCAGACCGACAAGGACATCACCGCCGACTGGATCGTTTCGGGCGCCGGCCTGAACATCAATCAGCGCGTGACGCTCAAGCGCGGCGCCAACTATCTGCGTGCGCCGGTGACAGCGCTACAGGCGGGCGTCGTCAATGCGGAGCTGAGGCAGGGCGATGCCGTATCGGATCGACTGCAGACCACGCTCAAGCTGGACGCCACCGGCTGGCTGGCGGACCGCGAAAACGTCGTCCCGCTCACGCAACTGCAAGGCACACGCCTGCCGCTGGGCCTGCCCGCCGATGCACGCGACGTGCGCCTGCGCGTGGTCGGCAACACGGCCAGCCAGTTCGCTCGCGTGGCCGATGACCTGATCGAGTACCCCTACGGTTGCGCCGAGCAGACCGCCAGTCGCCTGATCCCGCTGGCACTCGCCCAGCAGAGCCTGGCCGCCACCGGCACGCGCCTGAGCGATGGCGGCCCGGCCGGCACGCAAGGCGTCGATGCGCTGTTGCGCACGCAGCGTCAGCGTCTGGCATTGCTGGCTGGCACCAACGGCACCTTCGGCTGGTGGGGCGAGTTGACCACGAGCAGCGCGCTGATCACGTCGTACGCGTATTACGCAGACTGGCTCGCCAGCCGCGCGGTCGGCATCAGCCTGCCGGCGGACAACTGGAAGCAGGTGCTTGAAGCCTACAAGCGCACCAGCGCCAACGAGCCGCTGCTGCATCGCGCGCTGGCACTGTGGTTTGCCAACGAGATGAGCCTGCCGGTGGCGACGCAGTTGTCGGGCGTCGCGAATGAACTTGCGCGCAACGCCAAAGCACCGGCCGACGCCGAATCCGCCGCCGGCGACAGCCTGATCTTCGTCGCGCCGGATTCCACGCGCGGCCGCCAAGTGGCGACGGTGCTGACGGCGCAATTGATGCGCCAGATCGGCCAGCCGGTGCCCGAGGCGTTGGTCTCTGCCGATGTGGCGGCACGCAGCGCGCTGGCGAGCGACACATCACCACTGGTGCAGAGCCTGCTGCTGATGGGCGGTGGCCGTTCCGCTGCCGATCCGGCCCCGCTGCTGGCCCGCGCCAGCGCATCGATGCCGACGATGGATCGTGCGGTTGCATTGGTCTGGCTGCAGAAGGGTCTGGGTGGCCTGCAAGGCGCAAGCGTTGCTGCAATTCAGCCCGCTGTTTCGGCTGGCGGCTGGCAAGCGACGCGCTCGCCGGTGGGCGTGCCGACCTGGCGCTGGACCGGTGCGCAAGTGCCCGCCGCGCTGGACCTGACGACCGCCCCGTCTGACGTGACCACGCAATCGGCCATCGTCTCGTACCGCAGCCGCGCGCCGGAAGCTTCCAAGCTGCCGATCACCGTGGAGCGCAAGCTGTACCGCCTGGAGCCGATCGACAGCACGCCGGCCAAGGCCGATCCGAAGGCGCCCAAGCAACCCGCAGCGGACACCAGCAGCGGCATCACTCTCAAGGCCAAGCCGGTCAAGCCGGGCGACACGCTCGATAGCAACGCGCTCTACGTCGACGAGGTGGTGCTGACGCCGCGTCAGGGCACGTACCGCTATGGCCTGGTCGAAGTGCCGCTGCCCCCGGGCGCCGAGGTGGAAGCCACCACCTGGGGCATCCAGATTGATGGCCTGAAGGGCGAGCCGAACGAAGGCAACGGCCCGCAGGCATTCGAGCGCAAGGCCGCTTACGAGATGGGCCAGCTCTCGTACAACCAGCCGGTGCCCGCGCTGGAGCGTCCGACCGTGCTGCGCCAGCTCGTGCGCTTCTCGCTGCCGGGCCGCTTTGCGCTGCCGCCGGTGCGGTACTTCCGCATGTACCAGCCGGAAGCCAAGGCGTTCCAGGGCGACGGCAAGACGGCCAGTTATCCGTTCAAGGTGGAGTGATCTGGCGATGCGTTCCCGCCTGCGCGCGCATGGTGTGCTGACCGGCCTGATCTGGGCCGGCGGCGCGCTTGCGCTCGTTGGGCATACTGGGCACGCCATCGCCGCGCTGGCTGCCGAGCCGCTCCCGCAGTTACGGTTTGCCGCCCTGCAGGGCGATGAAGCCAACCTCTGGCAATTCGGCGCCGACCCCGCTGGCGGCACGCCGCAAGCCACGCCCTTGCCGCGCAATACGGAAGCACCGCTGGGCAGCGTCTGGAAACTTTTCGTCTACAGCTACCTCGTCTCGCGCCGCATCAGCACGCCCGACTACACGTGCCACGGCAATGACCCGGAAGAGGTCTACTGCTGCACCGCCGGCCACAGCATCGACCGCGAACGTGCGCTCATTCAATCGTGTGGTCGCTATTTCGAACCGGCACGTCTTGGCCTGGACCGAGCCGATTGGCGCCGCTTCTGGCAGCAAGCCGGCTCGCCCACGTGGCTGCGCGATTTGCGCGCCATGCAGCCGACGCAGCGCGTTCCCGTCACCGATCTGCTCACCGCCTTGCGCACCGTGCCCGCCGATGGCCGTGAGACCGCCGCGCAAACGCTCGTCTCCGTACTGACCATCGGGCGCGGCGAGGGCACCGTGTCGTACTTCGGCGGCCTGCTGCGCGCCAAGACCTGGACGATGCCCGACCCGCAACGCCCCGGCGCATCGGTTGGCGGCGCCGCCGGCTGGCTGGCCGACGGCACACCGGTTTGGCTGGGCGGCGCCGGTTCGAGTAACCAGGTGCTCGCCGCCGCCGCGCCACGCCTGACACCGCTGATCGAGCAAACGCCTG
>Ga0207690_10001641_pt1 | contig 13842 bp, 10 predicted proteins | sample KBSC23metaG_FD_184315 | JGI IMG/M metagenome (GOLD analysis project Ga0207690, IMG submission 184315) | Corn rhizosphere microbial communities from Kellogg Biological Station, Michigan, USA - KBS C2-3 metaG (SPAdes) (version 2) | ecosystem: Host-associated > Plants > Roots > Rhizosphere > Soil ...
CGCCTCGACCGTCTTCGATCGGATCCAGCGATTGCGATACCACAGCGCCTTGCCTTCCCGGAGAGCAATGCCGTGGACCATCCCGTCGCCGGTGAACCAGTGATAGCCCTTTGCCTCGGGCTTCGCCGGGTTGGGCCCGATGCGTAGATAGCGGCCGTCGAGCTCCACCGGGATCGTGCCGGTGACCGGCAGATCCTCCAGCGTGACTTCGCGATCCATCGGCTTGTGGATGCCGGTCAGGAACGGATGGTCCTGGTCGGGCATGCGCTTGCGGTTGAATTCGGCGACCACGCCGATGCCCTTGGTGACGGTGTCCCGGATTGCATTTTCGATCACGCTCGCCATGACTGGTCTCCGACTCGATGTTTATGGCGTCAACATATCGATCATGGTAACAGTGTCAACATGGATTTGGTCTTGAACAGAAGAAGCACGGGTTAGTGGCGAAAACCGCCTATCATCATGGCGACCTGCGTGCGGCGTTGATCGCCGAGGGGTTGCGCCTGCTCGCGGCGCGCGACGCAGAGGATCTGTCGCTACGCGAGGTCGCGCGCGGTGTCGGGGTCAGCGCGACCGCGGTTTACCGCCATTTCCCCGACAAGGCGGCACTGATGGCCGCGCTCGCAGCCCAGGGGCTCGATATGTTGAGCCAGGTGCAGCACGCTGCCTATGACGCGGCGGGCGGCGGGGTTGCGGGGTTCAACGCGACCGGCGCGGCCTATGTCCGTTTTGCGCTGCTCCACACCGCCTTGTTCCGCCTGATCTTCGCCAACCCGCCGACCGGCAAAAGGGTCGAGCTCGCCGACTCCCCGGACAATGCGATGCGCTTTCTGATGGAGAATGCCGCGAGGCTCGCCCCGCCGGGGATGGAGGCGCGCATCTTCGCGCTGCAATCCTGGTCGGTGGCACACGGTCTCGCCATGCTGATCATCGATGGGCAATTGCATGTCGACGACAAGACCGTCGACGCGGTGATCGATGCGCATATGATGGCGGTGAGCGACGAGAGGAAATCCGGATGAAGGCCCAGGCGAACGGTATCGAGATCGAATACGAGACCTTCGGCGAACTGACTGATCCGGCGGTGCTGCTGATCATGGGCCTGGGGGCGCAGTTGACGCGCTGGCCGTTACCGTTCGTCGAGGCGCTGGTTGCGCGCGGTTATTTCGCGATCCGCTACGACAATCGCGATATAGGCCTGTCGACCAAGTTCGACAGCGCACCAGTGCCCGAACTGCCCGCGCTGATCGGCGCGATGATGACCGGACAAAAGCCCGACGTGCCCTATTCGCTCAACGATATGGCCGCGGACGCGGTCGGGCTACTCGACGCACTCGACATCCGGCGGGCGCATGTCATGGGCGCGTCGATGGGCGGCATGATCGCGCAATTGGTCGCGGCGGAATATCCCGACCGGGTGTTGTCACTGACGTCGATCATGTCGTCGACCGGCAATCCCGGCCTGCCGCCGTCCAAGCCCGAGGCCATGGCAGTGCTGATGTCGCGCCCGACCGACAACGACCGCGAGACGATGATCGCGCACGGCGTACGCGCCGAAAAAATCATTGGCAGCCCGGGCCATCCGGTCTCGGAGGACGTGATCCGGGCACGCGTCGAACGCGACTTCGATCGCATGCACTATCCGGCGGGACCCGGGCGCCAGCTCGCCGCGGTGGTGGCGAACGGCGACCGCCGTGCGGCGATCGCCTCGATCAAGGCGCCGACCATGGTGATCCACGGCGCCGACGACCCGCTCGTGCCGGTCGAGGCCGGGCGTGACACCGCAGCGACCATTCCCGGCGCGCAGATCACCGAAGTGCCGGGGATGGGCCACAATCTGCCCGAGGCGCTGATCCCGACGGTACTCGACGCATTCGAGAAGGTGGCGAGGCAGACGGCGACGGCCTGAGCGCACTCCGGGGCGTCGAGGTCGGACAGATCGGTTATGACGGATTAGCGCTGCATCCCTGGCGAGAGTTGCTCCGGTTGAGTGCTGGGGAAAGGACGGCGGGTGTAGGAAGGTCGATAAACCCGCCATGCGATATGGTCGGGATGTCCGGTGCGGTGGGCGCTTGAGAACCGATCTCGAGCGAGCGCACGGTGAGTGTGCCGATTGCTCGACGCGATTGAGATGGTCAATTGACCGATGCGACCAATCATTTGAGCGGAGCGCGAATTGAGCGATCGATCTTGGGTCGCTTGCTGGCGCGGCACGAGCGGTGCGTCGTTCCGCTACGCCGTTGAAGGGCGCAGCGAGACTCGATAAGGGGCGCAATGTCACCCAAAAAACCCGACATCCGCCTGATCGAGCCGCTGACCAGCATCAGGTTTTTCGCTGCACTAGCGGTGGTTATATTCCATTCCGGCGCGTCGTGGATGTCGGCGAACGCACATGTACCTGTTCCTGTAAAAACATTGCTATTGAATGGCTATCTTGGCGTTACCTTCTTTTTTGTGCTGTCGGGATTCATCTTGCAGCTGACATATCGCGGAAGAATTTCGAGCGGCGACCAGGTCAAACGCTTCGCTGTCGCACGGTTTGCCAGGTTATACCCGGTCTACCTGTTAGCCGTGCTCGCAATGCTTCCATTTACAGTGCTCGTCGGTTGGGGCGACGTGCCGCAGTTCTTATTGCTCCACTGGTGGATTCCCAACGGCGCGCTAGGCTGGTCGGACTGGAACATGCCTAGCTGGACCCTATCAGTCGAATTCTTCTTTTACCTTTGTTTCCCACTGCTCTCGCGGAGCCTTAAAGCCGCTGGTACGGGATGGTTGATTGCAATCGTCGTTGCAGTGATTGGCTTTGATCTTGTCACCGCCAGTTCGCAGGTCGTCGATAACAGACAGGTTGTGTTCGGCTGGATGCATTGGGTGCCCATTCCGATTCTGCGCCTGCCGGAGTTTATCCTTGGAATCTGTGCCGCGGAGATGAACTTTCGCGGCATGCGACTTCCAATACCGTCTTGGCTCCCCGCCATCGCTTTGGTTATTGGATTGTGCCTGACCGGTTCTCCGCGCGTCGCGGTCTTCGCCACTGCTATGGCGGCCCTCTTGATATTGTGCGTCGCCAATGAAAACGTTTCTCGTTTCGCGCGAGTTCTAAGTGCCCATTGGCTGGTCATTCTTGGCGGTGCGAGCTATTCTCTCTATCTCTTGCACCAACCCGTGCATTTCGCCGTGACCACTTTGCTGGGTACGTCCAAGGCAGCAGTCGCGCTCCAATATCCGATACTGATTGGTGGGTCGGTCGCGATATTCTTCTGGTACGAAGAACCGATACGCGAATGGATCAGGCGCCGCATTGGGATGCGTCCTTCCGCAATCGAAGACGTCTCGAGCATTCGTGCCACACCGGTGCCGTGAGGCGCTTGTCAGGGTGGATCGACCGGTGTCGGTGAGGTCGATCGCAGGTTGGACGGCGATGCAGAAAAGGTTGTGCCGCTACCTCAATATCCCAGCACCAGATCGACAACATTCTCCATCGGCCGATCGTTCATGAACGCGTCGAGGTTGCGCAGGAACAAGGCGGCGGCGCGCGGGAACATCTTGGTCTGGCTGCGGCCCGACAGGTGCATCGTCACCATGCAATTGGGCGCCGACCATAAGGGGTGATCGGCGGGTAGCGGCTCGGGGGCGGTGGGATCGAGGAACGCGCCGGCGATCTTGCTGCCCTGGAGCGCGGCGAGCAGCGCATTCTCGTCGATCATGTCGCCGCGCGCGATGTTGATCAGCCAGGCCGAGGGTTTCATCCGCGCGAGTTCGGCGGCGCCGACCATCGCCTTGGTCTCGTCGGTCGAGGGCGCGGCGAGGATCACCCAGTCGAAATCGCCGAGCCTTTCCTGCCATTGGTCGGGTGTCAGCGTGCCGTCGCGGCCCGATCGGGTGACGCCGGTGACCTCGACGCCAAACGCCTCCAGCCGCTCTGCGGTCAATTTGCCGATTGCGCCCATGCCTACGATCAGCGCCCGCGTTTCGAACAATTCGACCTTGCCCGGCGCATCCATGGGCCATTCGTGGCGGTCGTGGGCACGGACGACTTGGTCGAAGCGTTTCGCGGCAACGAGGACGCCCATCACGGCATATTCGGCGACCGCGAGTGCGTTGATCCCGACGCCGTTGGTCAGCATCGTCCCACGCTCGCGCATCAGGTCGAGCGGGAAGGCGTCGAGGCCAGCATAGATGGTCGATGCCCATTTCAGCCGCTCGCCTTGGCGGATCGCCTCGGCGGTCAGGCTGGTCGGCTGCATATCGACCCAGGCGATGTCGGCATCGGCGATCATCGCATTGGCCTCGGCCGGCGAAGCGAACCATGCCACGTCCAGCCCGGCCGGCAATTTGGGCTCGAGCAGTGGGCGCGCTAGCGCGGGCAGGACCGCTTTCACGCCGTCAGAACCACGATTGGTTGCCTTGCACATAGCGCCGCTGGAATTCGGCATCGTCGATGACGAGATAGATGATGAATTCGACGAACGCGATGATCGCCGTGATTAAGCCGGGTAGCACGAGTAGCCAGCCGATCGTCCCGCACAACAACATGGTCACCGCCGCGCCGGTCTTGTTGAGGTAGAATTTGTGCGCGCCGAAACAGCCGAGGAAAAAGGCGAGCAGCGCCGCCGCAACCTTGTCCTTGGAGCCCGCTGCGCCGATACCGGAGCCCTGCAACACGTAGATGTTGCCGGCACGGTCGGTGTTCGCCTCGAAATCGACGACCTGGCCGCGCGCCGGCCAATAGGTTTCGCGCCAGTCGGGCCGTGCGAAAGTGTAACGCTGGCCGTCCTCGCCCGAAATCTGACCCTGGCTCGCCGAATTATCCCAACCCAGCACGCGTCCCCGCATCGTCCGTCCCCGATTCTGATTGTCCGGAGCGGGAGCTTAGCCGCCTGACGCGGGCTTTCAAGCGAGCGTCGGTCGCCAGTCCCAGCCGAGCGGATCGCCGTCCATCACCTCGACCCCTTGCGCGGCGAGCTCGTCGCGGATCGCGTCGGAGCGTGCGAAGTCTCTCGCAAGGCGGGCTTCACGGCGCTCGACGAGGCGGGCTTCTACTTCCTCTGCGGTGAGTGTGGTTGCGGCCGGGCGAACGCGTAAATCCTCGCGGGTGAGACCGAGCAAGTTCAGGCCCAGCACCGCGTCATAATCCTCCAGAAGGCGCAGCTTGTCGGTTGGCGAAGTCGGCGCGTGCGCAAGCATGCTGGAGAGATGGACCAGTGCCTTCGGCGTATTGAGGTCGTCGCTGAGAGCGACGTCGAGCAGTTTGCGGAAATGCGCCACTGTCTGTGGGTCATCCTGGAAATCATCAGGATCCAATGTCCGCAGGGCGGTGACAAGATGCACCATCCGCTTGAGGCGAGTGAGCGCCGCGTCGAGGTTCTCCTCGCTGAATTCGAGTTCCGAGCGGTAATGCGCCTGAAGGCACATCAGGCGATAGGCGAGCGGGTGGACGCCGGCGTCGATCAGCTTCTGCAGGGTCCGGAAGTCGCCCGACGATTTGGACATCTTGCCGGCACGTTCGACCAGGAAGTTGTTGTGCATCCACCAGCGCGCCCCGGTATCAGCACAATCGCAAAAGGCCTGGTTCTGCGCGATCTCGTTGGGGTGGTGGATCTCGCGATGGTCGATTCCGCCCGTATGGATGTCGAACGGCGAACCGAGATATTTCTCGCTCATCACCGAGCATTCGAGATGCCAGCCCGGCGCGCCGCGGCCCCAGGGCGAATCCCATTCCATCTGGCGGTTCTCGCCCGGCGCCGACGTGCGCCAGATCGCGAAATCCTGCGGATGGCGCTTGCCTTCGACCGTGTCGATCCGGCCCTCGCGGACGTCCTCCTGAGTGCCGGCGAGCTTGCCGTAATCGGGCACGGTCGAGACGTCGAAATAGAGGCCGCTGTCGAGCTGGTAGCAATGTTTAGGAGCGATCTTCTCGCCGAACGCGATCATTTCCTGGATATGGTCGGTGGCGACAGACCAGCGCGACGGCTCTCGGATGTTGAGGTCCTCGAGGTTCTGCTTGAACGCTGCGGTGTAATGCGCGGCGATGTCCCAGATGCTGGTCGCGTTCTTGCGCGCGGCCGCTTCCATCTTGTCGTCGCCGGCATCGGCGTCGCTGGTCAGATGCCCGACATCGGTGATGTTGATGACATGGGTTAGGGGATAACCCTTCCACGTCAGTACGCGGCTCAACGTATCAGTGAACACATAAGCGCGCAGATTGCCGATATGGGCGTAATTGTAGACTGTGGGCCCGCACGAATAGATACGCACATTGCCTGGATCGATCGGCTCGAAACGCTCGAGCGAACGCGACAGGCTGTTGTAGAGCGTGAGCGGGGCGCCGTTGGACATGGCGCGCGGCTTAGCGGGGCGGGCAGGGGGCCGCAACCGGAGGGCCCATCGCGCCGAGAGAAGCCAATTGGGCGACGGAGATTCACCTTCCCAGAAACCGGGCAGCCATGACATGCTCAAACCGTTGGTCACGGCGTCCGTTGGGGCGCGCCTACATCTGGTGCGTCGGCGCGGATGTGCCGTCGGACCAGGTGCAGGCGCCCAGAAGCAGGACCGAAAGGGGCGGGAGGGCAGCGGTTTCGGCCGCGTGGTCTGGCGTCGCGAACCAGTAATTGCCGCCGAAAATGGGCGAGCCCGCCGCGTTGGCGCCCCAATTGGTGCCATCCTTGAACGGGATGAAGAACATCACATGCGGCATGTCGTGATCGCCCTCATCGGACAGATAAGAGGATTTCGACATCATGTACGACATCGCGCCCGGCGCCAGCGGCGGGATCTCCTTGGTGCGCAGCGCTAGCTTGATGCGCTCCATGATCTCCGCGTCGCTCCGACCGGCGAGCGTCATCGCGGTGCGCAACTTGGCGAGCGGCGCTATCGACCGCGCTGCCTGCGGATTCTGGCATTCGGCGGCGCGGATTTTAGGATTCCAACGTTCGGGCCAATCCGGCGCGCCGCTGAAGCTCCGGGATACCATGCAGACGAAGCCGTTGGTACCCGCGACCGCCTTTTCATAGCCGGTGCGGGTGAGGACCAGGATGGTGGCGTGCTTCGAAATCGACTCGGGCGCGGCGCTTTTCGCCAGCGCGATCTCCTGGTCGCGGTCCATCAGATAGGCGCCGACCGGCGCCATGCGCGGATAGGACGGGGTCTGATCCACGGCGGAGCCGGCGGATACGGCGACCAGGGCAGGCGAAGTGACCATCAGCCTGGCCGCAAGCCTGCCCAACGCCCTCGCCATGGTCGTCCATGCCGCACGGAAGGAGCCGCATTCGCGGTCGCCGGCGGTTTTGGGGAACCTCATCACACGCATCGTCCTGCCTCCTCGTCGAAGCCGTCTCTTTGCGAGCGGCATTCGGACGACGAGCGAAGGAGTCGGAAATCGACATCGGCATGAAAATTTATTTGGTCGGCGGCCGAAGCTTGCGCGGGATCTCCGTCTGCCCCGTCGGCACGACCGGAAAGGTGTTTAGATCGACAGGTGCGGCCCGCTTTCCGAGTCGCGGATCAGTTCGAGTTCGCGGCTGACGATCGCCCGCAGCCTTTGGCACAGGGGCAGATAGTCACGCCCGCGCAACGCCTCCACCACGATCGACTGGCACAGTCCGCCGCCCAAAGTCAGGATCAGGTCGGCCAGTTCGGCGCGGGCGGCCTCCCGATCCGCGCCCGGAGCCCATCCCGTAAGCGCCACCGTCAGCGCACTTTTCACGCTCGCGCTGATGTCTTCCTGCAGCCGCGCGATGCGCGGGTTGCGGACCGATTCGGCCATGATCTCGGGCATCAGCCGATAGCCTTCGATATCGTCTTCATAGGTGACGAAGGCCAGGATCCACTGGCGGATCGCCGCCATGTCGCCGGCATCGATCGCGCGTTGCAGCGTGGCCTCGTCGAGGAATTGCGAAAGGTCTCGAAAGGCGATCGCGGCGATTATATCCTCTTTGGAGGAGAAATCGCGATAGATCTGGCCGACCTTGATTCCCGAGGCGACCGCGATCTGGGCCACGCCGGTTCCGTGGAATCCGTTCTGGATGAACAGGCGGCGTGACGTGTCGAGAATGTGCTGCCGGCGCTCCGCAGCCCGCCCGGCCGGGGGGGTAGGCAACAGCCCCCAGCAATCCAACATTGTCGACATTCTTCAATCCTCTGCTTGACTTGTATCATTTGTTCGCAGTAGCAGCATTTGTGAGTGAACGTTCACTCACATATCACAGCCCGGCGAGATTAGCATGTCATTTATTCGTAACGCGCTCCCCGCGCTTGCTCTCGTGTCGCTTGCCGCCTGCGGCCAGGGCGGGCAACAGCCGCCGGGCCAAGGGGCGCCGCCGGTCGGATATGTGATCGTGAAGGAGCAGGCGGTGACGCTCACGAGCGAGCTCCCCGGCCGCACCACGGCCTACGAAACTTCGGACGTGCGACCGCAGGTCAACGGCATCGTCATTGCCCGGTTGTTCCAGGAAGGCGACATGGTCGCCAAGGGTCAGGCGCTCTACCGGATCGACCCCGCGCCTTATCAGGCCCAGGTAGCGAATGCGCGCGCGGCGCTGGCCAAGGCGCAAGCCGCGATCGAGTCGAGCGCGGCGCTCGCCCGGCGTTATGGCGAACTCGTCAAGATCAATGCGATTTCGCGCCAGGATTACGAGAATGCGCTGACCAGTGCCGAGCAGGCACGCGCCGATGTCGCCGCGCAGCAGGCGGCGCTGCGCAGCGCCACGATCGATCTCGCCCGCACCACCATCCGCGCGCCGATCAGCGGGCGGATCGGCCGATCGATCTACACGACCGGCGCGCTGGTCACCGCGTCGCAAGCGGACGCATTGGCCACGATCCAGCGGCTCGATCCGATCTATGTCGACATCCAGCAATCGAGCGCCGACCTGCTCAAGCTCAGGCAGCAAATCCTGGCGGGCCAGGTCGCGAGCGAAGGCCGGGCGCAAGTCCGGCTGAAGCTCGAGGACGGGTCGACCTATGGACCCGAAGGCATACTTCGCTTTGCCGATGTGACGGTCGACCCCAGTACCGGATCGCAGACGATCCGGGCGCAATTCGCCAATCCCAACGGGCTATTGCAGCCGGGCATGTACGTCCGTGCGCAACTGGCGCAGGGAACCCAACGTCAGGGCATGCTGGTGCCGCAGCGCGGCGTCGGGCGCGATGAGCGCGGCAATGCGACCGTGCTGATCGTCGGCCAGGGTAACAAGATCGAGCCGCGCGTGATCAAGACCGAGCGCGCGATCGGGGATGCCTGGCTGGTCACCGGCGGACTCAAGCCCGGCGACAAGGTGATCGTCGAAGGCGCGATGATGCTGCGCCCCGGCATGCCGGTCACGCCGCAGCCCTGGAATCCCAACGCCAAGCCCGCTGCCCCGCAGCAGCCGGGCCAGGCTCAGGCGAAGTAGCCCTCCATGTCACGTTTCTTCATCAACCGGCCGATCTTCGCCTGGGTGATCGCGATCGGCTTGATGCTGGCCGGTATCATCGCGATCCGCTCGCTGCCGATCGCGCAATTCCCGGCGATCGCACCGCCCGCGGTGTCGATCACCGCGACCTATCCAGGTGCGGACGCGCAGACGCTCGAGAACACCACGACCCAGATCATCGAGCAGCAGATGAAGGGGATCGACCACCTTCGCTACTTCTCGTCCTCGTCCTCCTCGGCGGGCACTGTCACGATTACGCTGACCTTCGAACAGGGCACGAATCCCGACATCGCCCAGGTCCAGGTCCAGAACAAGCTGCAGGCGGCGACGCCGCTCTTGCCGCAGGAAGTCCAGCTGCAAGGAATCCAGGTTGCCAAGGCGACGCAGAACTTCCTGCTGATCGTCGGGCTCTATTCGGAAACCGGCGCGCATGATGGCGTCGACATGGCCGATTATGCCGTGTCCAAGCTTCAGGACCCGTTGAGCCGGGTGGACGGCGTCGGCGATACCCAGGTGTTCGGCGCGCAATATGCGATGCGCATATGGGTCGATCCGTTGAAGCTCAACAATTACGCGCTGACGTTGACCGACGTCATGACCGCGGTCCGCGCGCAGAACGCGCAGGTGTCGGCGGGCCAGATCGGCGGATTGCCGGCGCCCAAGGAGCAGATGCTCAACGCGACGGTGTCGGTCCAGTCGCGGCTGACCACGCCCGATCAGTTCAAGCAGATCCGGCTGAAGAGCAATACAGACGGGTCGGTGGTCCGGCTCGGCGACGTCGCCCGGGTCGAGCTAGGTGCAGAGAATTACGGGTTCACCTCGCGCTATAACGGCCATCCCGCGGCAGGCATCGCGATCAAGCTCGCGCCGGGCGCCAACGCGCTCAGCACCGTCACGGCGGTCAAGGCGCAGGTCGAGGCGGTTGCCAAGCAATTCCCGGCGGATGTGAAAGTCGTCTATCCATACGACACCACCCCGTTCGTCCGACTGTCGGTCGAGCATGTCGTCACCACGCTGATCGAAGCGGTGGTCCTCGTCTTCCTGGTGATGTTCCTGTTCCTCCAGAACTGGCGCGCGACGTTGATCCCGACGATCGCGGTGCCGGTGGTGCTGCTCGGCACCTTCGCGGTGATGGCGCTGGCCGGGTTCAGCATCAACACGCTGACCCTGTTCGGCATGGTGCTGGCGATCGGCTTGCTGGTCGACGACGCGATCGTCGTGGTGGAGAATGTCGAGCGATTGATCACCACCGAGGGCCTGAGTCCCAAGGATGCCGCGCGCAAGTCGATGGATGAGATCAGCAGCGCGCTGGTCGGCATCGGCCTCGTCCTGTCGGCGGTGTTCTTGCCAATGGCGTTCTTCGGTGGATCGACCGGCGTGATCTATCGCCAGTTCTCGCTGACGATCGTGTCGGCGATGGTGCTGTCGGTGGCGGTCGCATTGATCCTGACGCCGGCACTCTGCGCCACCATCCTCAAGCCGCACGACCCGGACAAGCTCGAGGGCAACGGCCCGTTGGCGCGCTTCTTCCGCTGGTTCAACGACAAGTTCGAACGTGGCCAGGTGCGTTATGAAAAGGGCGTGCGCTCGACCGCGCGCAACTGGAAACGCTCGATGCTGATCTACGCGGTCGTGGTGATCGCCATGGCCTTCATGTTCTGGCGACTGCCGACCGGCTTCCTGCCCGACGAGGACCAGGGCTACGTCGTGGCGATCGTCCAGGGGCCGTCGGGCGCGACCGCCAGCCGCACCGACAAGGGCCTGGATCTCATCCGCAACCACTTCCTCAACGACGAAAAGGCGAACGTCAGAGGCGTGTTTCAGGTCAATGGCTTCAGCTTCGCGGGCGCCGGCCAGAATAGCGGTATCGCCTTCGTGCTCCTGAAAGACTGGTCGGAACGCAGGGGCGGGCAGAATAGCGCGACGGCGATAGCCGGGCGCGCCATGGGTACGTTCTCACAATATAAGGACGGTCTGGTCCTCGCGATCGTGCCACCGGCGGTATCTGAACTCGGTAATGCGACCGGCTTCGATCTGCAGCTCGTCGATACCGGCAACATCGGGCATGACGCGTTGATCCAGTCGCGCAATATGATGCTGGGCATGGCGGGACAGAACAAGGGTCTGGTCGGGGTGCGGCCCAATTCGCTGGAAGACGCGCCACAGCTCAAGGTCGATATCGATCAGGACAAGGCACGCGCACTTGGGCTCGATTTGGGTGACGTCAACACGACCATCGCCGCCGCCTGGGGCGGGTCGTATATCAACGACTTCATCGATCGCGGCCGCGTCAAGCGCGTCTATATCCAGGCCGATGAACCCTACCGACTGAAGCCGGACGATATCGCCAATTTCTACGTGCGGTCCGGTAATGGCCAGATGGCGCCTTATACCGCCTTCTCGTCGCTAAGCTGGGCGCAGGCGCCGGTTCAGCTGACGCGGTACAATGGCCAGCCGTCGATCGAAATTCTGGGCGCGCCCGGGCCGGGCGTGGCGTCGGGTGCCGCGATGAAGGCGATGGAGGACATCCATGCCAAATTGCCACCCGGCACCGAGCTCGAATGGACCGGTCTGTCCTATGAGGAACGGCTGTCCGGGGGTCAGGCGCCCGCGCTCTACGGACTGTCGCTGCTGATCGTGTTCCTGTGCCTCGCTGCGCTCTATGAAAGCTGGTCGGTACCTATCTCGGTCCTGCTGGTCGTCCCGCTCGGTGTTCTCGGCGCGCTGCTCGCAGCGACGCTGACCGGGCTCAACAACGACATATATCTCCAGGTCGGGCTGATCACGACGATCGGCGTGTCAGCGAAGAACGCGATCCTGATCGTCGAATTCGCCGAGGAGAGGATGCGCGACGGGTTGAACGCGTTCGAAGCGGTGGTCGAAGCGGCCAAGCTGCGTCTCCGCCCGATCCTGATGACCAGCTTCGCGTTCGTGTTCGGCGTTCTGCCGCTGGCGATCTCGTCGGGCGCGGGAGCGGGCGGACAGCACGCCATCGGTCGCGCGGTCGTCGGCGGCATGCTGTCGGCTACCATCCTCGCCATCTTCTTGGTGCCGATGTTCTTCGTGGTCGTACTGCGCCTGTTCGGCCGGCATGGCCAACGCGATACGGCCACCGACCGCGATATCGATGCGGCCGCGCCGCAGGGAGCTTGATCCGTGACAGTTCGTCCCATCCTTGCCCTCTTGCTCGCGGGCAGTGCGCTGTCGGCCTGCAACCTCGCTCCCAACTATGTCCGGCCTTCCGGGGCTGTCCCGGCCGCGCTGCCCGAGGGTGGTGTCTATCCGCGCGCCGCGACCGACGCGCCGGACGTGACCGCGATCGGCTGGCGCGATTTCTTTACCGACGACCGCCTGCGCCAGGTGATCCAGCTCGGGCTCGACAATAATCGCGACTTGCGCGTGGCGGCGGCGAACGTGCTCCAGGCGCGCGCGCAATACCGGGTGCAGCGTGCCGACATCCTGCCGAGCATAAGCGCCAACGGATCGGCTACCTATACCAACAGCGCTAGCGCCGCGGCGACCACCGGGGGCGCCGCCGGCGGTGGGTCGACCGACATCCAATATTTCCAGGCCAATGTCGGTTTCTCGGCATTCGAACTCGACCTGTTCGGGCGGCTGCGCAATCTGTCCAAGGCCGCGCTCGAGCAATATTTCGCGACCGAGGAAGCGCAGCGCACGACGCGGATCAGCCTGATCGCGGAAATCGCCACCGCCTGGCTCACGCTGGCGTCCGATCAGGATCAGCTACGGCTGTCGCAGAATACGCTCAAGACGTTCGAACAAACGCTCGACCTCACGCGCGCGCAATTCCGTATCGGCGTTGCTTCCGAACTCGAATCACGCCAGGCCGAGACCAACTACCAGGCAGCGCGCAACGATATCGCAACGCTCCAGACCAAGATCGCACAGGACCAGAACGCGCTCAACCTGCTCGTCGGGACGACGGTTGCCGCCGATCTGTTGCCAGCGGCGCTCGGCGATGGCCGCGTGACTCGCGACGCCTTGCCCGCGAACCTGTCGTCGGAGGTGCTGTTGCGGCGCCCCGACGTGCTCCAGGCCGAGCATCAGCTGATTGCGCAGAATGCCAATATCGGTGCCGCCCGCGCTGCTTTTTTCCCGCGCATTTCGCTGACGGCGGCCCTGGGCACGATCAGCAGTGGGCTGACCGGCTTGTTCGGGGCGGGAACCGGCACTTACAATGTCGCCCCATCGGTCGCGCTGCCGTTGTTCGACGCAGGTCGCAACAAGGGCAATCTCGATTATGCCAAGGCGTCGCAGCAAGCGGCGGTGGCGACGTACGAAAAGACCATCCAGACCGCTTTCCGCGAAGTCGCCGACGCGCTGGCGCAGCGTGGCACGATCGACGAACAGGTGTCGGCCCAGACCGCACGGGCCAGTGCGGCGCAAGTGGCGGCCAAATTGTCCGACG
>Ga0207690_10001648_pt1 | contig 13799 bp, 15 predicted proteins | sample KBSC23metaG_FD_184315 | JGI IMG/M metagenome (GOLD analysis project Ga0207690, IMG submission 184315) | Corn rhizosphere microbial communities from Kellogg Biological Station, Michigan, USA - KBS C2-3 metaG (SPAdes) (version 2) | ecosystem: Host-associated > Plants > Roots > Rhizosphere > Soil ...
TCCGTCCTAATAGGCGCCATCCTCGGCGCTCGCAGCTGACGGCTGAGGGACGAAGCGCAGCGGTACAGGAAGCCGGTACTCCTCTTCCGGAATTGACCTCCCCTCCGCTTCGCTGCGGGGAGAACCTGCTGCAGAGCTCTGGTAGACGCTGAAGAGCTGACAGCTTTCAGCGAAACCGCGAGAAGGGTCGATATGCGGACTCTTTTGCGGTTTCGGTGAGCTGAACAGCTTTCGAACCCTGGACGGTCTCGGAACTGCGCTGGCGAGGAGTCCGGTCATTCCCTGAGCGAATGTGCGCGAAGCGGCGCAATGCAATCTGATTCTTTGCCCGCCATAGGCGGGCAGCATCTCCGGGAGCTGCCCCGATAGGGGCGCGACAAATTCGCTCAGGGAATGACCGGACTCCCTACCGAGATGCGCATGTCTCGCGACAGAACTGGCACAGAGAATTTTGTTTTTGCGCGCCACATGTGCGTCTCGGCCGGTCAGGGTCCGGGCATGGAGCTCGTGCCCACTTTTGCCGCCGCCCTGATACCGCCAGTCTGCGCCGCTTGTGGGCGGGCGTGCCGGCCGGAGGCGATTGTTTGTACGCGCTGCGCGCGGCGGTTGGCCGATGCCGATCCGTTGTTCGGGAACGGACCGGCGGGACTCGACCGGGCCTGGTCCTCGGCGCCTTACGAGGGAGTGGCGCGGAACCTGGTCGGGGCGCTGAAGTTCCGGCGGCTGCTGCCGGTCGCCGACCTGATGGCGGAGCGGATCGAATGGCTGGCGCCCGCCCACATGCTGAGTGGAACGATCGTGCCGGTACCGCCGGCGCCGCCCCGACTGCGGCGCCGCGGCTTCGACCCGGCTGGAGAGCTGGCGGCGGCACTGGGGGCGCGGCTGGAAGCGCCGCTTGCCCTCTGCCTCGAGCGCCGCGGCGGTGGCAGGCAGGTCGGCCGTCGTCGGGCCGAGCGGATCGGGCACCCGCCGCGGATCCACGCCTGCGGGCCGGTGCCGCGCAGTGCTCTCCTCGTCGACGACGTGCTCACCACCGGGGCGACCCTCACGGCTTGCGCAAGAGCCTTGCGGGCCGCGGGGTCATCCCGGGTGGTGGCGGTGACCTTTGCCCGGCGCCTCTAGTTGCTCCTTGGCTTTCGCGGCCCTACGGCCGTGCCTCGGCCGGGCGGTCACGCAGTTCGCCGACGATCCGCCGCGTCGCGCGGCGCTTGCGGCGAAGCTCTCGATGTTTCTTCACCTGTCGGGACATGTCCTCGGCAAGCTCGTGCACCGAATGGGTCATCTCCGGCGAGCACTCCCGTGCCCGCAGCGTCACTCCCTTCAGGTAGAAGGTGGCCTCCGCCACCTGGCTGTCCGCGATCGAGGGGTTGCGCTCCTCCGAGAGCACCACCTCGAGCGTCGCGAGCGGCGAGACCTGTCGTCCCAGCCGCTGGAAGCGTTTCTGCACCATCTCACGCAGGTCGTCCGTCATCTCAACGTTTCGGCCACGAATCTCAATCCGCATGAGTGCCTCCTTGTGGGTTCCGTTCCGATCGTACGCCCCCAGCTACCCGGAAACAAGGGGAGGGGACATCGGCAGCCTGGGCCACACCGCTACCCTTGAGCAATGCCAGCGATGGACCTTGTCACGAAGGCGCTGCGCGCGGGAGAGGGGCGGAAGTTCAAGGCCTACCAGAAGCGCGCGGAGGCGATCAACCGCTACGAGCCGGAGATGGAAGCCCTCTCCGACGAGGAAATCCGCGAAGAGGCGGACTCACTGCGCGAGCGCGCGCGCAGTGGCGAGTCCCTCGACGACCTATTGCCAGAGGCTTTCGCGCTGACCCGCGAGGCGGCGAAGCGGGCGCTCGGTCAGCGCCACTACGACGTTCAGCTGATCGGCGGCATGGTCCTCCACGACGGCGGTATTGCCGAGATGAAGACCGGCGAGGGGAAGACCTTGACCGCGACCCTGGCCGTCTTCCTCAACACGCTGGCCGGCGAGAGCGTCCACGTCGTCACCGTCAACGACTACCTCGCCCGCCGCGACGCGGATTGGATGAAGCCGATCTACGACGCCCTCGGGGTCACCGTCGACGCGGTCCAGGATTTCGACGACCACGACTCCCGGCAGCGCAAATACTCGCTTGACGTCACCTACGGGACCAACTCCGAGTTCGGTTTCGACTATCTGCGCGACAACATGGCCAACGCGCTCGAGCACTGCGTCCAGCGCGGCCACCACTTCGCGATCGTGGACGAGGTCGACAACATCCTCATCGACGAGGCGCGGACGCCGCTGATCATCTCCGGCGCCCCCGAACAGGCGGCGCAGACCTATTACACCTTCGCCCGCCTCGCCAAACAGCTGGACGGCGTGCCGGCGAAAGAGAAACTGAAATCGCTGGGCGAAAACAAGGACACCTCCGAGGTCGACTACGACTACGAGTACGACGAGAAGCACAAGACCGTCGCCCCGACCGAGCGCGGCGTCAAGAACGCCGAGGAGTACATCGGTGTCGACAACCTCTACCTCGGCGAGCACGGCAGCCTCGTCAACCACCTCGTGCAGTCGCTGAAGGCCGAGTCCCTCTACAAAAAAGACATCGACTACGCGGTGATCGACGGCGAGGTGATGATCATCGACGAGTTCACCGGCCGCATCCTTGAGGGTCGGCGCTGGTCGGAGGGTCTGCACCAGGCGGTCGAGGCGAAGGAGGGCGTGGCGATCCGCGAGGAGAACCAGACCCTGGCGACGATCACCCTCCAGAACTACTTCCGCCTCTACGACAAGCTCTCCGGGATGACCGGAACCGCCCTCACCGAGGCGACCGAGTTCATGAAGATCTACGAGATGCCCGTGGTGGAGATCCCCACCAACAAACCGATGGAGCGGCTCGACCAGAACGACCAGATCTTCAAAACCAAAGACGGCAAGTGGCAGGCCGTGATCGACGAAATCGTCAACCGCCACGAGAAGGGCCAGCCGGTGCTGGTCGGAACCGTCTCGGTCGAGGTCTCGGAGATGATCTCCGAGGCGCTGAAACGGCAGGGGATCGAACACGCGGTCCTCAACGCCAAGCCCGAGCACGCCGAACGAGAGGGCGAGCTGATTGCCCAGGCGGGTCGCAAAGGCGCGGTGATGATCGCCACCAACATGGCCGGCCGCGGCGTTGACATCAAGCTCGGCGGCGACCCCGAGCATCTCGCGATCACGGCGCTGAAAAAGCAGGGGATCACCCACGACAGCGAGGACTACGAGGAGGCGCTGGCGGCGAAGACGGCCGAGCTGGCCCCGCAGTGCAAGGCTGAGGCCGAGGAAGTGCGCGAGCTCGGCGGCCTCTTCATTTGCGGCACCGAGCGCCACGAGTCGCGCCGCATCGACAACCAGCTGCGCGGCCGCTCTGGCCGTCAGGGCGACCCCGGCGAGTCCCGCTTCTTCCTCTCCGCCGAAGACGACGTAATCCGCCTTTTCGCCGGCGACCGCATCTACAAAATCCTCGACAAACTCGGGCCGATGGGCGAGGAGGGCGAGGAAGTGCCGCTGGAAGCGAAAATGCTGACGAAAACCGTCGAGAACGCCCAGAAGAAGGTCGAGGAACAGAACTTCCTGATCCGCAAACGGGTGCTCGAGTACGACGACGTGATGAACGAGCAACGGCGAGTGATCTATCGCTACCGCCGCCAGATCCTCGAAGGGCGCGATATCTCCGAGAACGCCCGCGACGAAATCGAGGGCGTGATCGAGCGGTTCGTCGACGAGTACACCGCCGGCGACATCCTCGAGGACTGGGACCTGGACGAGCTGGAGACGCAGCTGCGCCAGATCTGGCCGGTCGGCATCGAGGTCGCCAGTTTGGCGCCGGAGACGGTCGATCGCGAGCAACTGAAAGAAGCTCTCGATGACGACGCGATGAACGCTTACGACGAGCGCGAACAGCAGCTCGGATCGGAACTGATGCGCTACCTGGAGCGCTCGATCCTGCTGCAGGTGATCGACAACCGCTGGCGCGAACACCTCTTCGACATGGACTACCTGCGCGAAGGCATCCACCTGCGCAGCTTCGCCCAGATCGATCCCCTCGTCGCCTACAAAAACGAAGGCTTCGCGATGTTCGAAGAGCTGTTGCACGCGATCTGGGACGAGTTCAGCAAGCTGGTCTACCGAGCCGAGATCGAAGTCCAGCCGGAGCAGATGGGAGCGGTAGCCGCCAACGGCGAGCCGCAGGTGGCGGCGCTCGCCTACTCGGGCGGGACGGCAGAGGGCCAGCCCTCGGCCCTGCAGGAAGTCGTCGCCACCAGCGGCGCGACCGCATCCGACGTCTCCGCTGCGTCGGCGGCGGGCCCCGGCAACGGTGGCTCCGAGGTGGTCGAGACCGTGGTCAAGGACGAGCACGACAAAATCGGCCGCAACGACCCCTGCTGGTGCGGGAGCGGCAAAAAGTACAAGAAGTGCCATGGGGCCTAGCCCCCTCCCACTGATCCATTGAGCCACGACCCCGTCCGCGAGTTCATCCGGGCGTTTAACGAGCGGGAACTGGACGCGTTTGTTGCGGTGCTCGACCCGGAGGTGGAGCTGCACGCGAGCCGGGGGTTGCGCAAGGGGCGCGAGGCGGCGCGGGTCTGGGCGACGCGCGAGCCGGGCGGGGTGCAGCAGACGATCGAGCTGGAGCAGCTCTACGAGGAAGGGCTCGAGGGCGGCGGCGGCAAGGCGGTGGCGCTGATCCGGCGCGTCTGGCGCTGGGCCGAGGACGGCTCGCTGGCCAGCGTCGACGAGATGGCCTGGGCCTTCGAGTTGCGCGAGCGCAAGGTCCTGAGCTGGCGCCCTTACGACGACCGCGAGGAGGCGCTGCGGGTTTGCGGTTTCAGTCACCCCCTTGGCGAAGCCACCTGAGCGGCTTAGGATGACCTCATGAGCTCGGTTGCCCCCGATAACGCCGAGGCGACGGAGGCCTGGAGCGGCCCGCTCTTCGACCTCTTCGTCAAGTACCGCGACTTGACCACGGGCGGACTCGGCGCGCACGGTGAGGCGGCGATGCAGGCCAATCCGCCGCGGGCCGGCGAGCGCGTCCTTGACCTCGGCTGTGGCTTCGGCGACACCACCCAGCGGCTGGCGCAGCTGGTCGGGGGGGAAGGCTCGGCGCTCGGCGTCGACGTCTCTGAGCCATTCATCGCCGCCGCACAGAAAGAGGCGGAAGAGGCTGGCGCCGCCAACGTCGAGTTTGCCGTCGCCGACGTGCAGACGCTGAAGCTGCCGCGGGAATTTGACTACGCCTTCTCGCGGATGGGGATCATGTTCTTCGCCAACCCGGTCGCGGCGCTGCGCAACGTTGCTGGGGCGCTGGTTCCCGGCGGCCGCTTCTGCGCCGTCGTCTGGCGTCGCAAGCTCGACAACGAATGGGTCCACCGCGCCGAGCTCGTCGTCGACGAGTACCTCGACCATCCCGAGGAGAGCGACGAACCGACCTGCGGCCCCGGTCCGTTCTCGATGGCGAATGCTGACACCGTCAGCGAGCAGCTGAAGATTGCCGGCTTCGAGGAGATCGCCCTGCAGCGCTCCGACCTGCCGCTGAAGATCGGCAACGATCTCGAGCACGCGGTCGAGTTCAACATGGCGCTTGGGCCGGCCGGCGAGGTGCTCCGCCTCTGGGGCGACCGGGTCGACGAGATTCGCCCCGAGATTGCTTCCCGCCTGCGCAAAACCCTCGCCGACCTCGAGACCCCCAACGGCGTCTACGCCCCTGCCTCTACCTGGATCATCACCGCTCGGGTACCCGAGGGTTAGGGACGAAGCTCACTCGGTATAGGGGACCTCAGCAACAGAGCTCCCGCAGACGCAGTTCCGTGGTTCCTAATGCACGGCATGGGTGCCAAAGGAACCACGGAAGTGAACAGCTTTCGCGGGGAGCTCCGCTGTGGGACTCGGCCGTCCCTGGGTGCGCGTGGCTTGGAGTCCGGGTGATCCTCTTCACGTTTTGCGCCGCTGGCCCAACTTCCATCTCGGACGGCTGGCGACGATCCAGCCAGGTAGGCGAGTGAAGAGGATCACCCGGACTCCCTACCAAATAACCTACGGGCATGGCCGAGACTCAGAGCGAACCTGTCGCCGCGCGTTTGGCTGCCGTCCGCGAGCAGCTGTCCCTGCTTGCGGACTACCTTTGACCCTGCTGGTCTAGAGAAGGAAGCCGCCGCGCTTGAGGAGGAGATGGGGCGGCCAGGGTTCTGGGATGACCAGGAGACGGCCGCGAAGACGTCGGCTGCTCATGCGCGGGCGCAGAAGCGGTTGGAGATGTTCCGCGGCTTGGAGGGCGACGTTGCCGACCTTGGCGACCTGGCGGAGATGGCGGCCGAGGACGAGGAGATGGCGGCCGAGCTCGACTCGCAGTTGCGCTCGGTCGAGCAGCGGCTGGCTGAGCTGGAAGAGGCGCGTCTGTTCAGCGGCGAGTACGACGCCGGCGACGCCGTCGTCAGCGTCCACGCCGGCGCCGGCGGCACCGACTCCCAGGACTGGGCCGAGATCCTGTTGCGGATGTACCTGCGCTGGGCCGAACGACGCGGCTTTGAGGTGGAGATGGTCGAGGCCTCGCCGGGGGAGGAGGCCGGGCTCAAGTCCGCCACCTTCATCGCCCGCGGCGAGAACGCCTACGGCCTCTTCGCCGCCGAGCGCGGCGTCCACCGCCTGGTCCGGATCTCCCCCTTCGACTCCTCCGCCCGCCGCCACACCAGTTTCGCCCAGGTGGAAGTCGGCCCGGTCGTCGACGAAGGCGTCGACGTCGAGATCGACGAGGGGGACCTGCGGATCGATACCTACCGCGCCTCCGGCGCCGGCGGCCAGCACGTCAACAAGACCGACTCGGCGGTGCGGATCACCCACCTTCCCACCGGCGTCGTCGTCCAGTGCCAGAACGAGCGCTCGCAGATGCAGAACCGGGCGGTGGCGATGCAACTGCTGCGCTCGCGGCTGATCGAGCTGGAAGAGCGCAAACGCTCCGAAGAGCTGGCCAAGCAGCGCGGCGAGGTTAAAGACGTGGCCTGGGGATCGCAGATCCGCAGCTACGTGATGCACCCCTACACGATGGTCAAGGACCACCGCACCGAGCACGAGGTCGGCGACGTGCAGCGAGTGCTCGACGGCGACCTCGACGACTTCATCCGCGACTACCTGAACAAGACCGCCGCGGCCTCGGCCAGCTAATGGCCGAGCTCTTCCACCTCGAACGGGCGCCCGCGGGCGACGCCGAGGGGCTGCTGGTCTTCCACCACGGTCGCGGCACCGACGAGCGCGACCTGATCGGCCTCGCCGACTTCCTCGACCCGGAGCGGCGGCTGCTGGTGGTGACGCCGCGGGCGCCGCTGAGGCTGCCGGGCTCGCCGGGCTACCACTGGTACCTGGTGCCACGGGTCGGCTACCCCGACCGCCAGAGCTTTGAGGCGGCGCGGGAGGCGCTGGCCGAATTGCACGACCGGCTCTGGGAGGAGAGCGGGGTGGGGCCGGAGCGCACCATCCTCGGCGGCTTCTCGATGGGCGCGGTGATGAGCTACGCGATGGGGCTCGGCGCCGATCGCCCTGCGGTCGCTGGCATTCTCGCCTTCAGCGGCTTCGTACCGACCGTCGAGGGGTGGGAGCCCTCAATGGCGGACCGCCAGGGGACGCGCGCCTTCGTCAGCCACGGCCAGCGCGACCCGGTGATCAGTGTCGAGTTCGCCGAGCGCGCCCGCGAGCTGCTCGAAGCCGGCGGCCTCGACGTCACCTACCGCACCTCCGAGCTGGGCCACCAGATCGACCCCGCCCACCTGCGCGAAGCCGCCGCCTGGCTCGGCGAAGTGCTGCCCCCAGGCCGTACTCAGTAAGGAGACGGGTGCCCCTCCGCTGGAGACCGTATGTCCCAGCAGGGACCATCGAGCCCCATCAGCTTGACCCAAAGCCTCCATCGGAGGGGCACCCGTCTCCTCCCCAACACGCAACAGCTGAACGGCTGAGCTGCGAAAAGCCGTCCCAGCTCAACGAAACCGCGACAGGGGCCGATTATCGACCCCTCCCGCGGTTTCGCGGTGGGGCGTCTAGCAGAGCTCTGTGGTGGAGGAGGCCGGTACTCCTCTGGAGGAATGTTCGGCGATATGCAATCTGGCTTTTGCGCGGCGAAGCCGCGCTCCAGGTTCTCCCCGCAGCGAAGCGGAGGGGAGGTCAATTCCGGAAGAGGAGTACCGGCCTCCTGTACCGCAGCGCTTCGTCCCACCCCTAGGACCAGAGCAGCTTGCGGCCGCCGCCGCGGTGGGCGGTCAGCTGCATGCGGCAAGAGGCCGGCGTGTTTACCGCGTGCAGCTCGATCGCGAATTCGCGTGCGGCCAGCGCCCGCACCATCTCCTTCTCGCTGAGGCCGAAGCTGTCGTGGAAGACGCCGGCGCGGCGGAAGCGCGCGCGGTCCGCTCCCAGGTGCAGTCCCCCTTTGCTGCCGCGCAGCCGAGCGTCGATCGCCACTGCGGTCGGGCTGAACGCGCGATAGTGGATCGTCAGTCGCACGGTGTCGTTGCCGGGGTTGGCGGCGACGACGGCGGTGGCGTCTTCGATCACGCATTCTTCGGCTTCGGCTACTTCTTCAGCTTCTTCGCAGCTTTCGCCTTCTTCGGGGTCGGCTTCGCAGGCTTCGCTTTCTTCCCCTTCTGCTTCTTCCCCTTCCGCTTCGCCTTCTTCGTTTTCTTCCGCTTCTTCGTTTGCCAGCGCCGGCAGGAGCGGCGGCACGCTTAGCGCCCGGGCGGGGCCGGCGACGGCGAACAGGGAGATGAGCAGGAGGACGAGCAGCAGTGGCAGCTTCCGCATGCCCCTTCATCGGAGGCAGCGGCAAACGGCTTTAGGAGCCGACTTGCGACTCCAGTGCACCCTCCATCTCCAGCAGGGCCCGCTTCATCGGCAGGCCGCCGCCGTAGCCGCCGAGGGCGCCGCCGGTGCGCAGGACGCGGTGGCAGGGGACGACGAGCGGGATCGGGTTGCTGCCGCAGGCGGTCCCCGCCGCCCGCACGGCGCGCTCGTTGCCGGCTTTGGCGGCGACTTCGGTGTAGCTGCGGGTCTGGCCATAGGGGATGCGGTTGATCGCCCGCTGCACCCGCAGCCGGAAGCCGTCGCTGAGGCTCCAGTCGAGCGGCAGATCGAAGCGCTCGAGCTTGCCCTCGAAGTAGAGATCAAGCTCACGGCGGACGGCGTCCAGCTCGGCCGGCGCCTCCAGCACCCGCGGTGAGACCCGCGCGGCCAGGTCGACCAGCAGCTCGTCTTGGTCCTGGTTCGGCAGCCCCACCCGCACCAGGCCTTTCTTCGTCTGCGCCAGCAGCAGTGGCCCGAAGGGGGAGTCGGCGTGGACGTAGGCGACGTCGAGCAGTCCTTCCTTGGCGGCACGTGCCTTGAAGTTGTTGATGGTGGTGTCGGTCGCGGTTTTCATCCCAGCTCCTTTCTCAGTCGTTTCAGTCCCTCGTGCAGGCTGCGGCGGGCAGCCTCGGGCGAGCAGCCGAGCGCGGCGGCAATCTCGCTGTGAGGGAGGTCGCTGCCGTAGCGCAGCGCCACCGCCGCGCGTTGCTTCGGCGGCAGCGCCCCCACCGCCGCCCAGAGCTCGTCATCGGGCTCCGAGATCCCGTCCGGCGCGGCGACCTCCACCGACTCGGCGACCGGGATCGGCCGGCGGCCGTTGGCGCGGTGATGGTCGATCGCCTTGCGGTGAGCGATCGTCAGCAGCCAGCCGCGCAGGTTGCGCGCGTCGTCGAGCCGCGGGTAGGCGCGCAGCGCCGCCAGGAAGGTCTCCTGGAAGCAGTCATCGGCGCCCTCGCGCCCGACCGCGCCGCGCAAGACCGCGATCACGGCGCCCGAATGCTCGTCGAGGACGGTTTGAAACGGCGGTAACGGGGTCACTCTGGGAATTAAACGTGGACGAGCAGCAAAACGTGAGATTCGCCGCGCCCCTCCAATACGCTGACGCGATGATCGACCACGCCGACGCGCTGCGGCAGAAGGTCAGCCGCGCCTTGGAAGAGGACCTGGGGACGGGCGACGTCACCGCGGAAGCCATCGTGCCGGAGGAGGCGCGGGCGCGGGCGCGGATCGTGCAGAAAGCGCCGGGGGTCGTCTACGGCCTGGAGGTGGTGGCCGAGACGATGCGCCAGTGCGGGGTCGAGGATGTCGACAGCCTCGTCGTCGAGGGGCAGTGGCGTCAGCACGTGCCGGCGGAGGTACTGTTTGCCAGCGGCAGCGCGCGGTCGCTGCTGGCGGCCGAGCGGACGGCACTCAACTTCCTCGGCCACCTCTCCGGGGTGGCGACGCTGGCGGCGCGCTACGTCGAGGCGGTGACAGGGACGGGGACCACCATCCTCGACACCCGCAAGACGACTCCGAGCCTGCGCTGGCTGGAGAAGGCCGCGGTCGCGGCCGGTGGCGGCATCAACCACCGCATGGGCCTCTACGACGCGATCCTGATCAAGGAGAACCACATCGCCCTCGCCGGCGGCCTGGCGAAAGCCGTCCACGCCGCCCGCACCGCCCAGCCCGACCTTGCGGTCGAGGTCGAGGTGCGCGACCTGGACGAGGCCGCCTACGCGCTCGGCACCGGCGCCGATCGCCTTCTCCTCGACAATATGACCCCCGACGAGATGCGCTCAGCGGCCGCGCTTCGCGACGAAACCGCCGGCGAGCGGGAAATCGCATTGGAGGCCTCCGGTGGGATCAACCTCGACAACGTCCGCGAAGTCGCCGAAACCGGCGTCGAGTTCATCTCGATCGGTGCCCTTACGCATTCGGCGCCGACGCTCGACTTCTCGATGCTGCTGGAGACGGCGTAGCTACTTCAGGAGTTTGGAGAGCCGGCGGTCTTTGAGCACGCGGCCGCCGGTTTGCTCCTGTGGGCAGTAGGTGGTTTGGTGCTCTGAGAAGAAGACGGCCTCCAGGGTCGTGCCGCAGCGTGGGCAGGGCTCGCCCTCGTGCTTGTGGACCCTGAGCGGCAGCTCGATCTTCTCGGGGATGTCGGGGCCGATCGTCGCCTCGTAGTGGTCGATCGCGTCGCCGAGGACGTGGAGGGCTGCGTGCAGGCGCTCGACCTCCTCGGGCTCCAACTCGGACCCTTTCTTGAAGGGGGAGAGGCGGGCCTCCCAGAGGATCTCGTCAACCCAGGAGCGGCCGATCCCGGCGATGTCCGCCTGGTGGCGCAGCAGCGGGTGCAGGTGGCGTGGTTGGTCGATTACGGTGGCGAACTCTTCGAGTGGGGGAGGGGGCCATGCCTCCGGGCCCAGTCTCGCGACCATCTCGTCGGCAGCAACGGCGTCAGTCGGCAACAGCTTCGCCCAGGCGCGCTGCTTCGTCCCCATCTCGCGCAGCCGTAGCTCGCGGCCGTCGCTCAGCCGGATCAGCACCCGCGAGGCTTTGTCCCGCAGCGAGGCGCGCTTGTCGAAGACGCGCAGCTTTCCCGCCGACATCAGGTGGATCAGCAGCGCCAGGTCGCCGAACTCGACCACCGCCATCTTGCCGATCCGCCGTGCCCCCGTCACCTCGCGTCCGGCCAGCGCTTCCAGCGGCGGGTCAAAGGTCTTCATCACGTTCATCCCCGGCGCCAGCGCCGATTCGACCTCGCTCCCGGCCAAGGCGCTGCCGAGGCGGCGGACGATGATCTCTACCTCCGGCAGCTCGGGCACTCCCACAGGCTAGATGGCCGATTCGATCAACTAGACTTGTTTCACGTTCATTCGACCGGTCCGGATCCAGTCCCGCCGGCGAACATCAGGAAAGGAAGGGCTCATGCAGGAGCTCCCGACGATCCAACCTACTTTCTCGCCCGAGCTGAGCCCGGAGCAGATCGCTGAAATCAGCGATGAGGTTCGCGCGCTCGCACAGGCGCGCGACGCGGTCATCCTCGCCCACAACTACCAGCTGCCCGAGATCCAGGACGTCGCCCACTACCTCGGCGACTCGCTCGGGCTCTCGCGCCAGGCGGCCGAGACCGACGCCGAGGTGATCGCCTTCTGCGGCGTCCACTTCATGGCCGAGACGGCCTCGATCCTCTCGCCGCAGAAGACCGTCCTGATCCCGGACCTCGACGCCGGCTGCTCGCTCGCCGACTCGATCACCGCCGACCAGCTCCGCACTTGGAAGGCCGAACATCCCGGCGCGCTGGTGGTGATGTACGTCAACACTTCGGCCGAGGTGAAGGCGGAGACCGACTACTGCGTCACCTCTTCCAACGCGGTCCAGGTCGTCAGGCACATCTGGGAGGAGCACGGGCCCGACACCGAGATCCTCTTCGGCCCCGACATGTGGCTCGGCGCCTTCGTCGAGCGCGAGACCGGGCTGATCGACGAACCGGACCGCCGCGGCCGCTTCCACATCTGGGATGGCGAGTGCCACGTCCACGCCGGCATCAAACCGCTCGACATCGCCCGCACGCGCGAAGAACACCCGAACGCGGAATTCCTCATCCACCCCGAGTGCGGCTGCTCGACCCAGGCGATGGAGTACGTCGCCGCGGGCGACATCGACCCCGAGGGCGTCCACATGCTCTCCACCTCCGGGATGCAGAGGCACGTCGAAGCGCACCCCGACGGCGAGTTCATCGTCGCCACCGAGAACGGGATGCTCTACCCGCTGCAGCAGGCGGCGCCGCGGGCGCACCTGGTTGAGGCAAACCGGATGGCCTTCTGCAAGTACATGAAGATGATCACGTTGCCGAAGTTGCGCGACTCCCTGCGCGACCTCAGGTTCGAGGTCAGCGTCTCACCGGAGATCGCCGAGCGGGCGAAGATCCCGATCGAGCGCATGGTCGCGATCGGGTAGCGCGAAGCGCCGCCGCGAAGTTTTCACACCCCTTTTAGGCCGCTTTTCACTTCCTTTGCCGAACGCGGAGCATGCTTGCTCCGTAGTACACGGAAAGGAATTGAGATGACCAACCGCAGAGCCAAGATCGCCGCCGGCGCCACCGTAGTCGGGTTGGCGGCACTCGGTGGGGTGGCGCTCGGGAGCAATCCCGGGATGCCGGCGGCCTCGCAGCAGGTCGCAAGCGCAGGCGGCTCCGCCGTCGTCACCAGCGCCAGCGGCGCCGCGACGCTGCCGACGAGCACGACTGCGCCGGCACACCGCGTCGCGCCGATCGTCACCCGCGCCAGCGGGGGCGGGCTGGCCCCGGCCGAGGACGACTAAACACAGCCGAGGAGGTTTCCGATGTCAACGCAGCAGAGGGTCCTGGTGGTCGCCGACAAGACCGCCGATTCACCCGACCTGATCGCGGCCCTGCGCCGCCAGGCCGAGCGCTCGTCCACCAGCTTCACCCTGCTCGTTCCAGCCGTGCCGCACGGGCTCGCCTGGGCGGCCGACATGAAGGCCGGGTGGGGAGACGCCGTCGCCCGCGCCGAGTGCGCCGCGACGCGGATCCGGCGGGCGGGGCTCGATCTGGAGGAAACGATCGTCGGCGACCCCGACCCCTTTGCCGCGGTCGGTGACGTCCTCCACGCCCGCCGCTTCGACGAGGTGATCGTCTCGGTGCTGCCGCACGGGATATCCAAATGGCTGGCCCTCGGCCTGCCGGCGCGGCTACGACGCACTCACGACCTGCCGGTCCACCAGGTGACCGCCCACCCACAATTCAGTCATCCCCGCCTCCACCACCGCCGTAGTCGTCGCTCCGCTGTTCAGGTTCGGTGAATTCGCTCGGCGGTGAAGTTTCTTCGAGCGGTTCTTCTCCTGGGGTCGTCGATTCGGTGGGCGTGGTGTTTTGATCGCCCGGCCCTCGGTCATGACCTCCGTGCTTGGCGTCTTCCCGTTCTTCGGGGCTGCGCAGGGACGGGGCCAGGGTGTCGCCGGC
>Ga0207690_10001653_pt1 | contig 13788 bp, 16 predicted proteins | sample KBSC23metaG_FD_184315 | JGI IMG/M metagenome (GOLD analysis project Ga0207690, IMG submission 184315) | Corn rhizosphere microbial communities from Kellogg Biological Station, Michigan, USA - KBS C2-3 metaG (SPAdes) (version 2) | ecosystem: Host-associated > Plants > Roots > Rhizosphere > Soil ...
ACATGTTCTGCAGGAGCGGCGGCAGCAGCGCGAGGCCGGCCAGCAGAAGGACTCCCGTCACGACCATGAACACCATGCTGGTCGCGAAGTTGCGGTCGGTGAACAGCGTCCGGTCGAACAAGGGGTCCTTGGCCGTGATCATGTGGACGAGGAACATCCATCCGGCGCCGATCGCGAGGCCCGCCTCGATGATCGTCTCCCAGCTCGAGAACCAGTCGTTCTGCTCGCCGCGGTCGAGGCAGAATTGCAGCGCCGCGAGGCAGATCGCGAGCAGAGCGAAGCCGAACATGTCGAACTTGCGCTCATGCCTCCCGGTCTTGGGCATGAAACGCATCATGATGAGGATGCACAGGATCCCCACCGGCAGGTTGACCAGGAACACCCAGCGCCAGTTGTAATTGTCGGTCAGCCAGCCGCCGAGCACCGGCCCGAGGATCGGCCCGATCATCACGCCGCCGCCGAACAGCGCCATCGCCTGGCCGTGCTTCTCGCGCGGGTTGATGTCGAACAGGGTCGCCTGGGCGAGCGGCACGATGAACGCGCCGCCGACGCCCTGGAGCGCACGGAACAGAACCATCTCGGGAAGCGAGGTCGCGGTCGCGCACAGCACCGATGCAGCGGTGAACAGCACGACCGAGATCAGGAGCAGCCGCTTACGGCCCACCTTGTCGGCGAGCCAGCCGCTGATCGGGAGCGCGATCGCCGAGGCGACGATGTAGCTCGTCAGCACCCAGTTGATCGTGTCCTGCGTCGCGCTCAGGCTCGCCTGCATGTGCGGCAGCGCGACGTTGGCGATGGTCGTGTCCAGCACCTGCAGCAGCACCGCCATCATCACGCCGACGGTGACGATCAGCCGCTCGCCGGTCGGCAGCGGGTGCGTAGCGATATTGCCCGGGGTGTCGGCCACCGGCCGTCTGCCTATTTGCTCTTGTCGAAATAGATTGTCGCGTCGACCGACAGGCCGGCGATCATCGGCTTGGACGGAGTCCCGTCGAACGCGATCCGGACCGGCACGCGCTGCGTCACCTTGACCCAATTGCCATTCGCGTTCTGCGCCGGGAGAAGCGAGAATTCGCTTCCCGTCCCAGCGCCGATGCTTTCAACGTGCGCGTCGAACTCCTGTCCAGGATAAGCGTCGACTTCGATCTTCGCCTTCTGGCCCGGGACCATCCGGCCGACGTCCTTCTCTTTGAAGTTGGCCTCGACCCATGCGGTCTTGCTGTGGACCAGCGAGAGCATCCCGAGGCCCGTCACGGCCATCTGGCCGACCTGGAGATTGTCGGCATTCTCGACCACGCCGTCCATCGGCGCGCGGATCGTCGTGCGCTCCAGATCGAGCTTCGCCTTGTCGACCGCGGCCTTGGCCTGCGCGATCTGCGGCTGCTCGCCGGGCGCGAGCGCGGCGTGCGCATTGGCCGCACGGGCCTTCGCGTCGGCAACATCCTGCTCGGCCGTCCTCACCTCGTTGAGCGCGTCCTCATAATCGGCGCGCGTGGTGAAGCCCTGCTTCAGCAGCGCCTGCTGGCGGGCGAGCGCATTCTTCTTGATCTGGAGATTGGCCTGCTCGCCGACGATGTCCGCGCCGGTGCCCGCCGCCTGCGTCCGAAGCTGCGTCGTCTGGAGCTGTGCCGCGGCAAGCTGCGCCTGCGCCTGCTCGAGCGCGACCTGGTAGGGCTGGGGATCGATCCGGAACAGCACCTCGCCGCGTTTCACCTGGTCGCCGTTCTTGACGAACACCTGTGCGATCGGCCCGTTCACCTGCGCGCTCACCGACACGATATCCTGCTTCACGAAGGCGTCGTCCGTCGACACGCTTCCGCCGCTCGTCAGCCAATAATAGCCACCGCCGATCAGGAGCAGAGCCGGAACGATCAGCATGAGGATCGTCCGCGTCGTTCCCATACCCTTGGGAAGCTTGATCGTCCGCCTCGCCTTGGGCGCCTTCGCGGCCGCCTCGCCGGTCATCGGTTCCGTCGCCATCTTGTTCATTGGTTCGATGCCCTGTTCATTGCTGTGCACCGCCCGGCGTTCTCACGCACCTGGGCGAGCACCTTCCTCGTCGTTTCGATGTCCTTCGGGTCGATCCCTGCAAACGCCTGGCCGACCAGCTCGGCGCCGACGGCCTGGAGCTTCGCGACCAGCGGCTGCGCCTTCGCGGTGACGTGAAGCTTCCACGCGCGGCGGTCCTCCGGGTCGCGCGTACGCTCGACAAGCCCCGCCTCCTCGAGCCGGTCGACGATGCGGCACAAGGTGATCGGCTCGAGCTCGAGGATGTCGGCGAGCTCGACCTGCCTCAGGCCGGGGTGGCGCGTCAGCTTGAACAGCACCTTCCACTGCGCGCGCGTGACTCCAAGCCCGACCGCCAGGCGGTCGAACGCCTTGCGCAGCGCATGCGCGGTTTCCCCGATTTCGAAAGGAATCGTTTCCATCGGCAACGAATATAATAAGGGTACTTATGATAAGCAATGCCCGGCGCGCGGGGAAGTTCCTACGGCTGGTGAGTTTTGACGAGAGTCATTAAAGGGGCCGTCGCCGCGCTTCGCGCGCGCTCCAACGCGTCGACATGTCCCCGGCATGTCGGCGTTGGAGCGGGTAGCGGGAATCGAACCCGCGCGATCAGCTTGGGAAGCTGACAGGCTACCATTACATCATACCCGCGCCTGGCGTGGGGCCAGTTAGGTTCGCCGCAATTTCCAGTCAACGACATCGCGGCGTGTTATTTGACACCAAATTTGGCGGCCTCAGTCTTACAGTCGTAGTGAAGCTGCTCGCTGGTGCAGAAATCCGGCCAATATCCGCTTTGCCGCCAGTATCGGACCAATCCCAATTTCGCTGCAATCGGCATAAAGCGCGGATCCGCTCGAACCGCTGCGAAATCCGGCCTGAACAATATGTCCGTATCCACAAACGGCTGGAACTTTGGGTCTTCCAGGAGCTGATAGACTTGGTCGGCGCGTCCGAAATTGCCAACTCCTAGAAGGACGAGATTGCGGTATCGCGGGTCTTCCGACCAACGCGTCTCGAGCGCGGCGATCGCATCATCGATTTTTGCGGGGGTAGGCTCCAGCCGGGCGACAATGACCTTACGTGTCGGCGCCTGCGCGGCATCGTTGAAATCCGTGACCTTGGGCAACAACCTCAGCGCAACCCGCGGATCGCCATATCGATACTGAAATCCGAACTCGGCGAAATCGATCGCCGGGTCGTTCGGCCACCTCTTGCGGGCTTCGGCGATGTCGGCCTTCGCCTTCGAGAAGTCTCCGGCATAAGTGAGCGCGAGGATATATTGCGATCTCGCATAGGCGGATCCCGGATCCAGCTCCATGGCTCTATGCGCGGCTTGGACAGAGTCAGTCATTCGCCCGACCGACCGAAACTCCTCCGAAAGATGCATTTGGAGTTCGGAGTCATAAGGGTCGACTTGAGCGCCTTTCTCGAGGACCTGCAGCGCTCGGAAAAGATCGTTCGAAATCAGGTGATATTCGGCATCGTAGGTGACGCCGGTATTCGGATTCAACTTTCGCGCGGTCGCGATTGTCTCGCGCGCACTGCGCAGCGCAGCTGCGTAAGCAGAGGACGAACTTTCCCGCAGGCCCTCGGCAACCCAGGCGCGGCTGAGGGCGAGATAGGCCCAGCCGAGGGGAAAATCCGGCGCCAGCTTGGTCAATCGCTCGAAATTGGCTCGGAAATCGACATCTGACTGTTCCGTGTCGCCCATTTCGGCGCAGGCGCTGAGATAAACGCCGAGCGCCGGCTGCGAGAGACGTCGGCTGCCGCCCCTTGCGTCTGTCAGGCAAAGAGCCGCCTTCGACATTGATGCCGAAACGTCCTGCTTGAGCTCCGCTGCCGACGCATCCGGCACACTCCAGTTCTTCGACCACAGGGCGGTGCGCCCGTCTTGATCGGATAGCGTTACGCTGGCGTCTGCGCCGGCGCCGTGGGGGGTGGTGGATATCTGCATCCGATATCCAGACTCCCGCCCGGTAGCGTCGGCGGGGGCAATGACCCTTGCACGATCGAAGCGCTTCGGCAGGAAAGCAGCCATGTCCGCCGCGGCGACGTTCGCATAGTCCGCGGCCATCGCCCGATCCGGCGATGCAGGAGACGCCATCACGGCAATCGTGATCCCCTGCCCCGCTCCGAAACCCCGCCACGCGAAGACGCCCGCAACTGCCACAAGAAACGCCAGAGCGACCGGAATCATCGCGTGCCGAGGGAGGGGTTTTGGTTTCTCGCGCGTATGTGACTGCGGCAGAGGAGTCGATGACGAGCCGGCAATCCTGGTGATCGCCGCGCTCACACGATCTGCCTTGGGCGGCGGCCCGCGTCCCTTCCACTTCGAAAAATCGATCGACTGGAACTGGCGAAAGCCGAGCGGCGGCTCCGTTCCGTCGAGAGACATTGGAATCAGCTTGCGCGCGTCTCGGCCAAACCCGGCTTCGTCGCGGACCCAGGCCGATTGCACCGAGTCCGCCGACCACAGCACGATGACGGCATCGCTGTCGTTCAGCGCCTTTTCGATTTCCGACGAGAAGCTCGCGCCGCCGCCGATGTCATCGTCATCGCGCCAAACGTCATGGCCCTCGCGCTCCAGCCATTCAGCGAACCGCTGCGCGCGTGCCGCATCCTTGCGCGAATAGCTGAGGAAGAGCTTCGCCATCCCGCCCCCTGGGCGCAGAGTGCTTGACCTTGGCCTTCAGCGCAAGGCGAGCTCAGATTCCCCCGTCGACGGGATCATATCCGGCCTGCCGCAAGCGCTCGGCCAGCTCCGCTCCAGTCGCTCTCGCCAAATCACCATCGACCGAGCGGATCACGAAGTTCGATCCGAAGCCGCCGTCGCGGAAGAAGGGATAGCTGCCGATCGCGACTCCGGGATACGCCGCTTCGGTTTCGCGCAGCAGGTCCGCAACGTCGCTCTCCGGCGCCCGCGCGCCGACCGTGACCGATACCACCGGACGCCCGCCCTCGAGCGTGCCGGTCAGCGCCTCCAGCATGCTCGCCGCAATGTTCGGCACGCCCGCCAGGATATAGACGTTGCCGAGCTTGATTCCCGGCGCTCCGGAATAGGGATTGCGAAGCAGCTCGGCCCCTTCGGGCGTGCGCGCCATCCGCATCCGCGCTTCGGTCAGGCCGCCGGGCCGGCCGCGGTAATAATCCTCGAGGATCTTCCGCGCCTCCGGGTGCACGATGACCGGCACCCCGAACGCCGCTGCGATCGCGTCGACCGTGATGTCGTCGTGGGTCGGCCCGATCCCGCCCGTCGTGAACAGATAATCGTGCTTCGCCCGCAGCGCGTTGACGGCTTCGCCGATCCGCTCGATCTGGTCGGGGACAACCCGCACCTCCGCCAGCCGGATGCCGTGGTCGTTGAGCCAGGTGGCGAGCTGCGCGACGTTCTTGTCCTGCGTGCGGCCCGACAGGATCTCGTCGCCGATCACGACCAGCGCCGCCGTCCAGACACGTTCGGAGTCCATCGTCGACGCCCTAGCTCCCTCCGCCTCGAGCGCAACAGCCTTGCATGACTGCACTACAGATGTAATACAGCGCTACAAATGTAGTCACAGGGGATATCCGATGCCGCTCCCACTCCTCGCCCTCGCCGCGTCCCACGCCTTGGCCGCCGGAACGCCCGCCTTCGACCCGCGCGCGCACAAGGCCGAGCTCGCCGGAGAGCCCGCGCAGGTGCTGGTGCTCGGAAGCCCCCATCTCTCACAGCTCCCCACCAAGCTCGACCCCAAGCTGCTCGCGCCGCTCCTCGACCGGCTCGCCGCGTTCAAACCGGACGTCATCGCCATCGAGAACATCTCCGGCGAGCAGTGCGAGACGCTCAAGCGCTTCAAGTCGCAGCACGGGGACGCCTGGGACACCTATTGCTGGGACACCGAGGAGTTCGAGAAAGCGACCGGCCTCGACGTCGATGCCGCGCTCGCCGAGGTCGAGCGCACCCTCGCCTCCTGGCCCGCGAACCCGACGGCCGCGCAGCGCCGCCACCTGGCGATGCTGTTCCTGGCCGCCAACGACCGCCCGTCCGCTACGGTGCAATGGCTTCGGCTCGCGCCTGCGGAGCGCGTCGCCGCCGATGGCTTGACCGACCCCATGCTCGACATCCTCAACCGCAAGGGCAAGGCGCCCAACGAGAGCATCGACCTCGCCGCCGCGCTCGCTGCCCGCCTCGGGCTGGAACGGCTCACCCTGATGGACGACCACACGGCCGACTGGGCGTTCGACGAGAAGAGCCCCTACGGCCAGGCCTATGCGAAAGCGCTCACGACCGTGTGGAGCGTCGAGCCCAGGCCCGCGGTCCGGGTCCGCTACGACCAGCTCCAGGCGCATGTCGCCACGCCCTCGGAGGTGATCGCTTTCTACCGCTTCCTCAACGATCCGGAGACCGAGCGCGCAACGATTGCCTCCGACATGGGCGCCGCGGCCGCCAGCGCCGCCGCACAGCCCTACGGCCGCGAGTACATGTCCTGGTGGGAAACGCGGAACCTCAGGATGACCGCGAACATCCACGCAGCATTCCGCGGCAAGCCCGGGGCGCACGTCCTCGTCATCGTCGGGGCCACGCACAAGGGCTATCTCGACGCCTATCTGAACATGATGCAGGACGTCCGCCTGGTCGACGCGATGCAATTCCTGCGCTGACGGGGTCGCAAATCCGCCGCGCGAAGACTAATTAGTCCGCCATGACCCAGTACATCAGCGTCGCCGCGGATGACCGCGTCGAATCGCGCAACGGAATCATCAAGCTCCACGGTGCCGAAGCCTTCGAGGGCATGCGCCGCGCAGGCCGCCTCGCGGCCGAGATCCTCGACGCCCTCGCCCCGCACGTGGTGCCCGGCGTGACCACGCAAGAGCTGGACGAGATCGTCTACCGCCTGACGCTCGAAGGGGGCGGAGTCCCCGCGACGCTCGGCTACCGCGGTTACACGAAGAGCTGCTGCATCTCGATCAATCACGTCGTCTGCCACGGGATTCCGGGCGAAAAGGCGCTCAAGGACGGCGACATCGTCAATATCGACGTCACGCCCATCGTAGACGGCTGGCACGGCGACACCAGCCGCATGTACCTCGCCGGCAACGTCCCGATAAAGGCGCGCAAGCTGGTCGACGTCACCTACGAATGCCTGATGCTCGGACTAGAGCAGGCGAAGCCAGGCAATCATCTCGGCGACATCGCCAACGCCATCCAGCGCCACGCCGAATCGCATCGCTACAGCGTCGTCCGCGATTTCTGCGGCCACGGCGTCGGCCGCCTGTTCCACGACAGCCCCGAGGTGGTCCACGCCGGACGGCCGGGCACCGGACCCGAGCTCAAGCCCGGTATGATCTTCACCGTCGAGCCGATGATCAACATCGGCCGTCCCGATGTGAAGGTGCTCGACGACGGCTGGACCGCCGTCACCCGCGACCGCTCCCTCTCCGCCCAGTTCGAGCATTCGATCGGAATCACCGAGGAAGGCTGCGAGATTTTCACCAAAAGCCCGGGCGGGCTGGACCGGCCTTACAGCTAGGCCGCCGCAGCCTTCTCAGCCGCGTCCCACCGGGCCGATAGCGCCCGCGCAACCTCGACATCCTCCGGGAAATCGACCTCGCCCCACTCCTCACCCTTGATGTCGAGCGTCCACACGTCGGCGCTCTGGGCGATGTGGTGGATGACGCGCAGGTACCAGATGGTCGTGCCCTCGGGCGTCCGGATCGCCCGCTCGATCGCCTCGCGGAACTGGGCCGCCCCGCCCCCGCGGAAGGCGAGCAGCCCGATCGACTCGGCATTGACCCGCTCCATCGGCAGCCTCTTTCCGATCGCCTTCAGCCGCCCCGCCTCCTCGACGACCTTCATGTCGTCCTCGTCGTAGGACTCCTTGCGATCGATGGTGACGCAAATCCCCTGCCGCTCATTGTCCACCACGCGCCGCATCAGCTCTCGGCTGACGAGCGTATCGCCGTTCCATACCAGGCAGTCGCCGGCGAGCTCCTCGCGCGCCATGAACAAGGATCCGGTATTGTCCGCGACCTTGTAGAAGGGATTGTAGATTGTCCGGACGCTCGGGCCCCCGCTCCGCCGCGCGATCGCCTCGGCGATCAGCTCGTCGTGAAAGCCGGTCACGACAACCGCCTCGTGAACCCCATTGGCCTCGAGCGTGTCGAGCTGGCGGTCGAGCAAAGTCCTGCCGTTGAAATCGATCAGGCACTTGGGCCGCTCGTCGACCATATGGCCGAGGCGCGAGCCCTGGCCGGCGGAAAGGATGATCGCCTTCATTTCGCGACGCGCCCTGCCTTCCAAATGCGGCGGCGATTGGGCATTAGCCTGAATGCCACGTTCATGAGGGCAGCCGCGTGAAGAAGATCGAAGCGATCATCAAGCCGTTCAAGCTCGACGACGTGAAGGATGCACTCCACGACGTCGGGGTCTCGGGGATCACGGTGACGGAAGTGAAGGGCTTCGGCCGCCAGAAGGGCCACACCGAGCTCTACCGCGGCGCCGAATATGTCATCGACTTCCTGCCCAAGGTGAAGGTCGAGGTGGTTGTCGAGGATTCGCTCGCCGACAATGTCGTCGAAGCGATCGAGAATGCCGCGCGCACCGGCCGGATCGGCGACGGCAAGATTTTCGTGCTCGACGTCGACCAGGCGATCCGGATTCGCACCGGAGACCGCGGAGCCGACGCGATCTAGATGGACGAACGCCTCGCCTCCATGGCCCCCGACGAGCTGCGCTCGGCGATGCGAAGCCTCGGCTACCGCACCCAGAACGACCTCGCGCAGGCGATCGGAGTCTCGCGCTCTGCCGTCAGCCTGTGGCTCGAAGGAAAGGTGGGCGTCCCCCGCCCGGTCGCCATGCTCCTGAGGATGCTCGTGTCGGCCCAGCGCCGCGCCTACTGACGCCCCATGCTCGAGCTCGACGACCAGCAACAGGACGCCCGCGACTGGTTCGAATCCCTCCGCGACCGCATCTGCTCGGCCTTCGAGGAGATCGAGCGCGAGGCCGGCTCCGACGCCGCCTTCGCCTACACGCCGTGGGACCGCACCGACGCCTCGGGCGGCCCCGGCGGCGGCGGAGTCCGCGGGCAGATGACGGGCAAGGTGTTCGAGAAGGTCGGGGTCAACGTCTCGACCGTCGGCGGCGAGTTCAGCCCCGAGTTCGCGGCGAACATTCCCGGCGCGGCCGATGACCCCAGCTTCTTTGCGACGGGAATCAGCATCGTCGCCCACATGGCCAACCCGCACGTCCCCGCGGTCCACATGAACACGCGCTTCCTGACGACCACCAGGCGCTGGTTCGGCGGAGGCGCCGACCTCAATCCGGCGATTCCCTATGAAGAGGACACGGATGCCTTCCACGCCCGCCTGCGAGCCGCCTGCGCAGCCCACGACCCGACCTTCTATCCGCGCTTCTCGAAATGGGCCGAGGAATATTTCTGGCTCCCGCACCGCGGAGTCTCGCGCGGCGTGGGCGGGATCTTCTACGACTATCTCGAGGACCATTTCGACGCGCACTTCGCCTTCACCAGGGACGTCGGCGAGGCCTTCCTCGACATCGTGCCCCAGCTCGTTCGAAAGCGCATGGACACGCCCTTCACCGACGAGGACATGGACCGCCTGCTCGAGTTCCGAGGCCGCTACGTCGAGTTCAACCTCCTCTACGACCGCGGCACGCTCTTCGGGCTCAAGACCGGCGGCAACGTCGACGCGATCCTCATGAGCCTGCCGCCACTGGCGAAGTGGGCGTGAGCAAGTGAGCTACGACCCCGTCGCCGACACCGACCTCGCCGCCGTCGTCACCTATCTCGAGATGCGCTCGCCGCCCGCAACCGAAGTCCCGGCCTCGACGCTCGACCTGCAGCGCATCGAAAACCCCACCCCCGAGCGCTACCGCGCCCTCTTCCGCCTCGTCGGCGCGCCCTGGCTGTGGTTCTCGCGCCTCACCCTCGACGACGGCAAGCTCGGCGAGATCATCTCCGACCCCAGGGTCGAGCTTTACGTCGCTCTCGACGGAAACGGCCGCGACGTCGGGATGCTGGAGCTGGATTTCCGCGAAGAGGGCGAGTGCGAGCTCGCTTTCGTCGGCCTTGTTCCCGGCCTTGCCGGGCTAGGCCACGGCCGCTGGCTCCTCGCCGAAGCCGTCAGCCGCGCTTGGCGCGCGGGAATCGCGCGCGTCCACGTCCACACCTGCTCGCTCGACCATCCGGCGGCGCTCTCCGCCTATCGCCGCGCCGGCTTCACGCCCTACCGGCGCGCGGTCGAGCGCTTCCCCGACCCGCGCCTTTCCGGGATCCTGCCGAAGGACTGCGCCCCTCAGGTCCCGCTCCTGGGCACCGAGGGCTGAACCGCGCCGCCGCCCGAGCGCTGCACGTAGATCCGCGCAAGCATCACGAACAGCACGACCGACAGCAGCCCGCTCATCAGCTGGCTGATAATCGAGACCAGCAGGCCACCAAGCGAACGCGGCCCGGCGTCCTCGGCGAACAGCCGGACGATCAGACCAGCAACGCTCTGGACCGCGAGCAGCAGGCACAGCGCCCCGACACCGAACAGCAGGAGGAAGGCGAACAGCCGCCACCAATTACCGGCCGACAGTTCCCAGCTCCGGCGCAGGATCGCGATCGGGCCTGAATCCTCGGCGCTCGCGACCGCGGAGGCGAGCATCAGCTTCACCGCGACAAAAGCGAACAGGATGCACAGCAGGATCAGCGCGAGCGAGGCGGCGAGCGACGGCTTCGCCTGGTTCGCGTCCAGGAACTCGTACAGCGCCGAGCCGACGACGAGGATCGGCATCAGCCACAGCAGCATGGCCGCGATGTACGGAAGAAGCCGCCTCAGCCCGTGCGCGATCGCCTCCCCGACCGAAACGTGCGGCTCCATCGCAAGACGGATCACAGCCAGCTGGCCGACCAGGGAAATCAGCAGAGCGACAAGGGCGATGGCGACCCATGCGCCGCCCGGCGGGAATTGCCCCATCTCGGCCGCCGGCATGCTCGCATTGAGGATCAGCCCCGGCAGAACGAACAAGGCGAGCGCCACCGGAAGCACCAGGCGTCCCTCGTGCGCAAGCACAGCCATCGTCTCCTCCCACGCGCGGGAAAGCGACAGTTTCGACATGGTTTCCCCTTCGGACATGGCCGCGCCTTATGCGGACGCAGGGACCAACGCGCAACTTGCGGCGCTTTCCTCCCGCGCCCATGTCGCAAGGCGCAATGAGCAGCATCGAAGGCATCGAATGGCGGGTGAGTGACGCGCCGGTTCCTTACGAGGAGGCGCTGCGGTTCATGGAGGAGCGCGCCGCGGCGATACGCTCCGGAACTGCGAGCGAATGCATCTGGCTGCTCGAGCATCCGCCGCTTTTCACCGCGGGCACCAGCGCGGACCCGGCCGAGCTCACCAACCCGATGCAGTTCCCGGTTTACGAAGCGGGCCGCGGCGGGCGCTACACCTATCACGGCCCCGGCCAGCGGGTCGGCTATGTGATGCTCGATCTCGAAAAGCGCGGGAAGGACATCCGCTGCTTCGTCCATGCGCTCGAAGGATGGATGATCGACACGCTCGCCGATCTCGGGATCGAGGCGCACCGGGCGCCCGGCCGTATCGGAATCTGGGTCGGCGACGGCCCCGCCGAGGCCAAGATCGGAGCGCTCGGGGTGCGCGTGAAGCGCTGGGTGACGCTCCACGGCTTCGCGCTGAACGTCGCGCCCGACCTCTCCCATTTCGGCGGCATCGTGCCCTGCGGGATCGCCGAATTCGGGGTCACGAGCGTCGCGGAACAGGGGAAACAAATCGCGCTTGAGGGGGTTGATAGCGCCTTGAAGCGGAGTTTCTTATCGTTTCTCAAGAGTTTGCGGCGTCAGTGCAAAGAGTCTTGATGGAACGTTGCGCTTCAGACTATGGTTCGCCCGATTTGCGCCGGGGGTGACCCCTGCAGATCGCAATAAATAGGGAGTCTTGAATGCGTGCTCTTATCCTGGTCGCTGGCGCGGCCCTGGCGGTTGCCGCTTGCAGCAGCAACGACAATGCCAACAACACGATGAACGTCGATGAGAATCTCACGACGACCGACATGAACGCCGTGGACATGAACGCGACGGACATGAACGCCGTGGACATGAACGCGACGGACATGAACGCGACGGACATGAACGCGACGCTCAATGCGGACGTGAACGCGACGACCAACAACGCGATGTAATTGTCATGCGCCTCCGCGGTTTCGCGGGGGCGTTGGCTTTTCTAGGGGCTGCCGGTAGTTCGGCAGCCTCTTTTTTTGTCTGCCGCTGGAGTCGTCCGATGCGCGCGCTGATCCTGATTGCCGGTGCCCCAATCCTCGCCGTTGCCCTCGCCGCCTGCTCGAACAACGACCAGGCCGGCAACACCCAGAACATCGACGAGAACCTCACGGCGGAGAATATCGTCTCCAACGACGTGACCGCGATCGACGCGGTGACCGGCGATGCCGCCAACATGGCCGCCGAATCCAATCTCGAGGGAATCCCCGAGGCGAATGTCGAAAACAGCGGCAATACGGCAAAGCCTGCGGCCAGGAAGCCGTCCTCGGTGAAGCCGGACGAGGCCACGACGGGAAGCGCCGGCAACACGGCCGGCAACGCCGAATAGTCTAGGGCAGCCCGACCACCTTGTGCGCCTGAAGGCTCAGGCGCCATTTGGGCCGCTCCATCGCCAGCCGGATCGCTGAGTCCACGGCCTCGGCGCGCCGCTCGCAATCCATGGGCTGGACCAAAAAATGGTCGAAGTCCCAGCTTTCGAGATCCGCGGGATCGATGCCCTGCTGCGGCCACACCAGCTTCAGCTCGTCACCCGAGCGCTGGACCACCTCGGTCCAAGCCTTCGGGCTCACGCACAGCCAGTCAATCCCCGGAGTCGCGGGCAGGGTCCCGTTGCTCTCGGCGGCGATTCGGAAGCCGCGCGCATGGAGAGAATCGATCAGTGCCGCGTCGAGCTGAAGCATCGGCTCGCCGCCGGTGATGACGACGAGGCGGCTGTCGCTACCCGGACCCCACAGCCGCTCGACATGGTCGGCAAGCGCTTCGGCCCCGGCGAACTTGCCCCCGCCCTCCCCGTCCGTGCCGACGAAATCGGTGTCGCAGAAGGTGCACTGCGCCGACGCCCGGTCCTGCTCCCGCCCGGACCACAAATTGCAGCCCGCAAAGCGAAGGAACACCGCGCGGCTTCCCGATTGCACCCCCTCCCCCTGCAACGTCAGGAAGCATTCCTTCACCGCATACCCTCTCCCGCCGGGAGAGGGTCGACTCGCCAAAGGCGAGCGGGGTGAGGGCGTGTCGTGCAAGCTCACGCGTACACCGTCGGATCGCTGATCCCCGCCTCCGCGAATCCCTTCGCCCGCAGCCGGCACGCATCGCACGCGCCGCAATGCCTTCCGTCTGGCAGCGGATCGTAGCAGCTATGGCTCATCGCCGCGTCCAGCCCCAGCCGCTCGGCTTCGCGCGCGATCTCGGCCTTGCTCATGTGCTGGAGCGGCGCGTGGAGGGCGAAGCGATCGCCCTCGACGCCGGCCTTCGTCGCGAGGTTCGCCAGGCGCTCGAACTGTTCGATGAACTCGGGCCGGCAATCCGGATATCCGGAATAATCGAGCGCGTTGACGCCGATGAAGATGTCGCGCGCCCCGCTCGCCTCGGCGAGCCCGAGCGCGAGGCTCAGGAAGATCGTGTTGCGCGCGGGCACATAAGTCACCGGAATCCCGTCGCCGACGCCCTCCTTTGGCACGGCGATGTCGCTCGTCAGTGCAGACCCGCCGAACGCCCGCAGGTCGAGCGGAAG
>Ga0207690_10001656_pt1 | contig 13772 bp, 6 predicted proteins | sample KBSC23metaG_FD_184315 | JGI IMG/M metagenome (GOLD analysis project Ga0207690, IMG submission 184315) | Corn rhizosphere microbial communities from Kellogg Biological Station, Michigan, USA - KBS C2-3 metaG (SPAdes) (version 2) | ecosystem: Host-associated > Plants > Roots > Rhizosphere > Soil ...
TGTCGCCGATGCAGGCGAAACGGAGCAGGCCGAGAGCGCGAATGTCTTCGAACAACCGGTTGAACTCCTCGAAGAAAAACCGCACGCCATTCGCACTCGTAAACACGATCCAGTCGTAGCCGCCGACTTTGTGGTAGCGGCTGATGACTACGCCGTCCTCATCAGGCGCGCACATGCGCAGCCGCACAGGCGTTTCGGCGCACACATGGTCCAGATACACGGCCGAGTGTCCGGTGGGATTGACGCTGCCAAAGCCGCCAAACGGCTGCTCCATCAGCAGCGCGGCGTCGGCCCACGCATGAGCGCCTGCGGTCGCAAGACCCGTAAGCAGCCCCGTAAGCAACAACGCCACCCGGAGCCGCCGAAGGGCTCTCGTCGAAGACCACATACATGTATAGATGCAATCAGGCGGAAATGTTTCGTCTGCTGAGCGGCTATCTCACGGATTAAAAGAGGATGCTGAAGCGTCCGGGTTGCCTGGCGATACGGCTTCACGTGCTGTGGAAAACTCCATATACGCGCTCCCCGCTGGGAAGACAGAACTTTAGAGGTTGCCGAAAAAGTCTTTGTGGTTGCTTTTGGGGATTAGCGTGGGGCTTCAGCCCCACGAAAAAGCCAACACATACAGGGGGCTTTAGCCCCGGCCTTCTCTCCAATCAACACAAGTGCGCCTTTTCAGTTACTCCACCTCGCGCTCGCGCCACCTGGAGAAGCTCCAGCTCCGCGAGCGAAGCCGGCTGTCATGCTCCTGCGCCGCCTGTTGCGGCTGCGCCAGCAGTTCCTCGAAGTGCCTGGCGGTCAGTGGACGCGCCAGCAGGAAGCCCTGCACCTCGTCGCACTCCAGCCGCCTCAGTTGCGCCAGTTGCGAGTGCGTCTCCACTCCTTCGGCCACCACGGCCATCTCCAGCGCGTGCGCCATCGAGATGATGGCCGACACCATCGCGTAGCCCTCTTCGCCGTGCCGGTCCAGCCCCTCCACAAAGAAGCGGTCAATCTTCAACTGCTTCACGCGGAACTGCTGCAGGTAGGCCAGGCTCGAATATCCCTTGCCGAAATCGTCGATCGCCACATCGAAGCCCGCGCTCTGAAACCGCCGGATCACCTCCGCCGACATCTCCACATCGCGCATGGCCACCGTCTCCGTCATCTCGAACATGATCCAGTCCGGCTCCACGCCCGCCGCGTTGACGATTGCCATCACGCTGTCCACGTAACCGGGCTGCCGCAACTGCTCGCACGACAGGTTGATCGCCAGCTTGATGGTGGACATCCTCGCCTGCTTCCAGCGCCGCACGTACCGGCACACCTCGCCGATCACCCAGTTGCCGATGGGCACAATCTGTCCCGTCCGCTCGGCAATGGGGATGAACTCCAGCGGCGGTATCTCGCCCAGCTTCGGGTGCTGCCACCGGAGCAACACCTCGGCCCCCACCATCTGCCGCCGCGCACCGCTGAACTTCGGCTGAAAGCGCAGCGAGAACTGTTGCTGCTCGATCGCCTCAGTCAATCCTCGATGAATCGCCAGCGTCCGGGCCAGCGCCTCGCTCATCTCCGCGTCGAAGTAGCGGTAGGAGTTCCGCCCGTTCTGCTTGGCGTCGTACATCGCCGTATCGGCGTTCTTCAGCAGGCCCTCCACCGACTCGCCATCCTCCGGATATGAGGCAATCCCAACCGAGGCAGTCATGCGCAGCGGCGTTCCGTTGATCAGGAAGGCCCGCTGCATCCGCTCCAGGATCTGCCGCGCAACCTCCGCCGCCTCTTTGCGGCCGGCCTGCTCTTCCAGCAGCACCACAAACTCGTCTCCGCTCAATCTGGCCACGGTGTCGCCCGCGCGCACACACGCGAGCAGCCGCCGCGCCACCTCCTGCAGCAGCTTGTCTCCCGCCGTGTGGCCCAGCGAGTCATTCACCGTCTTGAACTCATCCAGATCGATAAACATCAGCACAAAGGCGCGTCCGCCGCTCTGCGCGACAATGATCGCGTTCTCGATCCGCTCAATCAGAGAATTGCGGTTGGGCAGCCCCGTCAGTGTGTCCTCGGTCGCCATCGCCAGCAGACGTTCATTCGCTTCCGCCAGCGAGGCGCTCAGGCTGGCCTTTTCGAGAGACGCATTCAACTGAAACTCCTGCAAGTCGTAGCGCACGTCCAGCATCGAGTACATCAGCGTCATCGGCAGCACCAGCAGCGTCGCGCCCGCCACCGTAAACGCCAGCCAGCTCGTGTTCACTCCGTTCGACGCAGCGCAGATCGAGCCCATCGGAAAGTTCGCCGCAGCCATGCCCGTGTAGTGCATTCCCGCAATCGCCAGCCCCATCACAAAACCGGCCGCGCACCGCTTCACGAGCACATACTGCTGTCTGCCGTCCCGCAGTTGAAACGAGATCCACAGCGCTACCCACGAGGCAACGACGGCAATCGCAATCGAGGCCCAGAACAGCCCCGCCGAGTACACAATCCCCGGATGCATCCTGAGCGCTGCCATGCCCGTGTAGTGCATCGCCGCCACACCCAGACCCATCAGCACGCCGCCAACTGCCAGTCTCTTCCGGCTCAGTTCATCCAGCGTCACCACGTACAGCGCAAAGCCCGAGATCACAATCGCGATCAGCATCGAGCAGGCGGTAATCAGCGGATCGTAGCCAAGCCGGATCGGCATCCGGAACGCCAGCATCCCGATGAAGTGCATCGACCAGATGCCCATGCCCATCGCGAAAGCGCCACCCACCAGCCACAGAAAACGCTTCCGCGGGTCTCGCAGCGAACCGATGCGCGCCGCAAGATCCAGCGCCGTATACGACGCGAACATGGCGACCAGCAGCGACAGCGCCACAAGGTAGGAATTGTAAGAGCCTTGCATCAGGACACACTCCTCAATTATCCAGTGCAACGTCGCTCGCCCTGACGGCGGGTAATAACTGGATACCACGAATACGCCCATGTCCAGCTACAACTGAAGTACCAGAACGGATACCCAGGCGGCATCGGGTAACTGCTTTCCCAAAATGAAACTCGCCGCCATCACCTCCCTCAACGCACGGCTGAGACATCAAGACTTCTCTCTCGTCATCCCGCAGCCGCTCCATCGCCATCCCGCACGTGTGGGAACTGTCCTTCGGTACTCTGAGCGAATCTCAAAGGAAAGAAATCCGCGTTCCTCCGTGGAGATTCGCGGTCAAATCGGTGTACATCGGTGTTAAGGAACCTCTGATTAAGTCTTCGTTTTGAAAGGGTGTGGCTTCAGCCACGCCGCAAAGCGCCGATTTCGGATGGGGCTTTACAGGCTGCGGGAAAATACACGCTTTGTGTTTTTCGGTGGGAGCGCAGGGCTTTAGCCCCGGGCCGTTCCGCACAAGCTGCCGGACGGACTTTTTCCGCAGCCTCTTTAGCCCCTGAGAACCCGTCCAAGAACTATCCATGAACCGCAAGAGCATATTCAACACGGGTTCCCTCAGGGGCTAAAGCCCGGACAAATTTGGGCTGTTTGCGGCATGGCTGAAGCCATGCCCTTTCAAAACACAGCGTCCCACAAGGGTTTCTGGACAGGTTCTGAGGGAATTTTCGGCCTCGCTCCCTGTACCCTGTACTCATGTTCACCGGCATCATCGAAGCCACCGGGACCGTCCTGGCCGTCACGCCCACTGCGGGCGCGACGCGCATCACCATCGCCTCGCCCACACTGACCACCCGGCTCGCCACCGGCGACAGCATCGCCGTCAGCGGCGTCTGTCTCACCGCGCTTTCCATCGAGCCCAACGCCTTCCCTCCGCGCTTCTCCGCCGATCTCGCCGCCGAGACCATCGCCCGCACCACGCTCTCCGGCCTCCAGCCCGGAGCCATCGTCAACCTCGAGCTGCCCACCCCCGCCGGCTCTCCGCTCGGCGGACACGTCGTGCAAGGACACATCGATGGCACAGGCACCCTCGTCGCCCTCGACCCCATCAACCCCGCCGCGCCCGAGACGACCGACTGGCGCCTGCGCCTCACCCTTCCCAACGCCCTCACCCGCTACGTCGTCGAAAAAGGCTCCATCACCATCGAAGGCATCAGCCTCACCGTGGCTGCCATCACGGGCAACCGGGTCGAAGTGGCCATCATTCCCCACACCTACGCGGCCACCAGCCTCCGCACGCTCATCCCCGGCTCGCCGCTCAACATCGAGGTCGATGTCCTCGGCAAATACGCCGAACGCATCCAGCACCCCGACGCCTTCCACCTCACCGAGCAATACCTCATCGCCAACGGTTACTGAGCCGCAATCCCTCGACATTTTCGTTCCGCGGCAATTTGCATTTCCATTCCGCAGCTTTTTTGCATTTCCATTCCGCAGCGCAGCGGAGGAATCTGCTGTTCCTTCATCCGCCACCGATGCCCGGGTGCCCCATCCTTGGCAGCTTCATCGCCAAGGGTGGGAGTCCATACACCCCACCCGCCACCCGAAACTCCATGTCGGGTAAAAGGCAAGAGGCCCGGACGCACCGGGCCTCTCACATGAATCACAACCGCCTTTCGCTAAAACTGCACCTTCGCCGCGAATTGCAGGATGCGCTGGTCGTTGGCCGTCCCGTTAATCTGCCCGAAGGTGGACTGGGTAGTGACCGTCGCAGCCGGACCGCTGAGAACAGGGTGATTGAAGACGTTGAACGCTTCGATGTCGAGCTTGAGCGCCAGGCTCTCATGGATGGGAAAGAGCCTGTGGACGGAGGCATCGACGTTCCACAGGTTCTGGCCGTGCAGGAAGTTGCGCGGCGAGTTGCCCAGCGTGCCGTTGGCCGGAATGCCGAAGGCGCAGGGGTTGAACCACTGGGCGCGGGTGTGGGTCGGGCCGGTGGGCGCTATGCAGCTTGGATTGTTCGCAACGGTGCCGCTCTTGTACGGGTCGCCCAGCAGATTCGCGCGCTCGTAGGTGCTCGCGTTTCCTGTGTTGGCGATGTCGCCGCCCGCCATGACGTTAAAGTTCTGGCCGGTACGAACGGTCAGGATGCTGTTGACCTGCCAGTTGCCGATCAGGTAGTCACCCATCCGGTTGCCGGTCGAGAACTGCTTGCCTGTGCCGAAGGGAAGCTCGTAGATGACATTGCCGGTGAGCACCTGCGGGATGCTGAAGCTCGCGGGCCCGCGGCTGCCCTTCGGATTGTACGGATCTTCGGGAACTCCGCCCTCGACGCCGAAGTATCCGTCGCCGCCTTCATTGAGGGTCTTGCTCCAGGTGTAGGCCACGGTGTAGCCGAAGCCCGAGCTGAACTGTCGCGCCAGCGATGCCTGCAAAGCGTTGTAGGATGCGCTGGCCCCGCTGTGGTCCCACGATTTTTCCGGCGGAGCATACGGAAAGGGCTGGCCGGTGGTCCCGGCCTTTTGTCGCGCGCCGAAGGAGACCGCCGGCGCGGGAGTGCCGGTGTTGTAGTAGCCGCCGACGTCCATGCGGTGCGAGGTGGAACCGACATAGTTCACCGAAAGAATCGTGCGGCTGCCAAGCTGCTGCTCGATGCCCAGGTTGTACTGCTCCGAATACGGGTTCTTCCATAGCGGATCGACCATATAGTTCACGTTCGACTTATCGAAGGGCGTCGCCGAAGGCAGGTTGCCGCCGTTGTCGGCAAACGGGTCCTGCGCCGAGGTGTACGGCGTGCCCGGCGCATTCGTACCGTTGATCTGGAGCGTGCCGGTGTCCGGCCACGAACCCTGGTAGTTCTGCGTCATCTGGATGATCGCGGCCCAGTTGTCGTAGCTCATGCCAAAGCCGCCGCGCACCGACATCTTATCGCTCACCCGGTAGGCAAAGCCGAAACGCGGGCTGATGTTGTCCTTGCTGCCGTGCAGAATCTTCTTGCCCAGAGCGACGCGGACATGCGCGGGAAGCGTCGCGCTGGGCAGGCACGGCGCATGATGCCGGTCGCTGCACAGCGGCGGCAACTGCTGCACGATGTAGTCGCCGGTGTTGAAATCGAAGTCGCCGGTCTCGATGCTCCCCTGCAAGCCCACCGAAGCCTGCGTGCCGAACGCCGGAATCACGCTGCGGTCGTAGCGAATGCCGTAGTTGATGGTCAGGTCGCGGGTCATCTTCCAGCTATCCTGCAGGTAGATGCTCCCGATGCCGCCGGGACGCTCGGTGAGCAGCACGTTGCGCTTGTTCTCCGAGTTCGGATAGTCGAGCAGAAAGTCCGCAAGCCCGAATCCGGATTGCGTCGAGGCCGTGGATGAAGGCCCGACCGAAGGCACCGTCGAGCACTGCACGCCAGCCGGGCAGCCCGGAGACGAGGCCGTGGGGTTGGGGCTTTGCGTGTTGTAGTTGAAGTTGGCCGTGGACGCGCCGGAGAAGGTAACGGAACCCTGCCGCAGCTCGGCGGTGTAGTTCACCTCGTCCCATCCTCCGCCCGCCTGTAGCTGGTGATTGCCCAGCGTCTTCATCACGCTGCCCGACCACTCGTGGATGCTGGAGAGGTTCTTCGAGGGACTATTGGCCTCGCCGCCGCTGAAGCCGCCGGTGACGCCTTGCGACACAAGCACGGTCGCACCGCCCACAAACGAGTTGCACATGTCAGCCGAGCACCCATAGATCTGCCACATCTTGGGGTTCTGGAACTGCGTGAGCCCATTGTCCTCAACGTGTGTACGGCCATACTGCACCTGCATACTCGTCGTCGGACTGAAAATGTGCATCCAGCTCACCCCGTACTGCTGCGCCGGAATCTCCGTCGTCGAGAAGAGCGTAGGCAGCGTGCTGGGCGAGGTCTGCGTCCATTGGATACCGGCATAACGGAAGAAGATGAAGTCCTTCGTGCCGATGTGCTGGTCGATGCGGCCGGTGTAGTTATAGACGGCCTGCCGGGTCGGGTCGGTGATCTGGTAGTTGTAGGTAGTCGAAGCGATGCCGGGAATGACGATGGGCGTCAGGTTGCCGAAGACGGCCTTGATGAAGGCAAGCGAGTGCGCGTTCATCTCGCCGACAGGAATCTGGTTGCCGAGATACGCGGGCCGATACGGGCCGTAGTTACTGGAGATCGCGTAGGAGTTGCCCCCGGCGGTGGGGTCGTACAACTGACAGTTGCCTTTCGAGTAGGAGCCGGCGGTGCATGCGCCGTTCTTGGTGACGCCGGTGGTTGCGCTGCTGAAGTCGCCATTCAGTTGCGCCTGCGTGGGCATCAGGATCTTGGTCGATCCCGCCTTCGAGTAATGCGTCCCCTCAAAACCAATCTCGAAGAAGGTCTTGTCGCGCCCGTTGTACAGGTGCGGCACCGTGATGGGGCCTCCCATCTGGCCGCCAAACGTATTCAGATGATAGGCAGGCGGCGAGGAGATGAATGGCCGGGCGTCGAAGGCGTTATTGCGCACAAACTCCCACGCCGAGCCGTGGTAGGAGTTCGTGCCCGACTTGGTGACGACGTTGACCACGCCGCCCAGCGAGCCTCCGTACTCGGAGTCGTTGTGCGAGTTGATCTTGAACTCCTGAATCGTGTCGATGATCGGCGGAACGGCGTAGGTGTTGTACCAGGCCTGGTTGTCGTTCATGCCATCCACCAGATAGATGGTCGAGCGGTTGCCCGCGCCGTTGATCGAAGGGAACGAGTAGCTGCTCGACGCCACGACGGCCGTGTTGCTCGCCGTGCGATTCTGGCCCGTGCTGATCGACGTGACTCCAGGCGTCAGCGTCAGCAGTTGCGTAAAGTTGCGCCCGTTCAGCGGCAGGTCGTTGACGGCCTTTTCGCCGATGACCGTGCCAAGCTGCGAAGTCGAACTCTCCACCTGCGTGCCCGTCGCCTCCACCGTCACCGTCTGCGACACATCGCCGACCTTCAGCGCCGCATTCACCGTCACCGCCTGCGCCACCGCCACGTCGAACGCAGCGATGGTCTCCTTCTGGAAGCTCGCCGCCGAAAATGTCAGCGTGTACCTCGCCGGAGGCACGCTCGTGAAGAAGTAGTTCCCGGCCGAGTTCGACACGGTCGTGCGCTCCACATTCGTGGCCACGTTCCGAAGCACGACCAGCGCTCCCGGAACCACGCCGCCCGTCGGGTCGGTCACGATGCCGTTGACCGAAGACGACGATGTCTGTGCCGTCGCAACCGCGCTCAAACCGACGAGCACCGCCAGCGCCAGCCCAAGCGCACGCGCCGTCCGCGCGGCAGGTTTGTTCCATATCCGAACTAATTTTATGACTGGATACATGGTTTCGCTCATAAAAATGACTCCAGGAGAAGGATAGTTGCGAATCCTATCCGGCGCGGAAAGCGCATGTCAAGAAAATTTTTACTAATTGCAATTTTCTTTCGTCAGTCAAAACACAATGCAAAATGATATATACGTATACATTTTTCGCGCCGCCCCCACACCCATACCCTGCACCCGCCAGCCCGCTTTTGCATTTCCATTCCGCGGCGCCTTGGCATTTCCATTCCGCGGCTTTTTGTATTTCCATTCCGTAGCGCAGCGGAGGAATCCGCTGTCTCCCCATCCGCCACGAATGTTCGGGTGCCCCATCCTTGGCAGCTTCATCGCCAAGGGTGGGATTCGACACGCTCCACCAGCCTGCCTCTTGTCGTTGCCTTGAATGAAGCTCTGAATGAGTCCGCTTTAAAAGCGGCGCGGCTCTACAAGCTGTGGAAAAATACGCGCATTGTGCTTTTCGGTGGGAGGGCAGGGCTTCAGAGGCTGCTGAAAAAGTCGCTGTGGTTGCATTTAAGGATTAGCGTGGGGCTTCAGCCCCACAAAAAAGCCGGCAAACTGAAGGGGCTTTAGCCCCGGGCCGTTCCACACAGACTGCCGGACGCACTCTTTCCGCAACCTGTTGAGCCGCTGAGGGAGCTTCGCCAACTTAGTCAGTGAACGAGCCTTCCGCCGGACACCCATCCAGGCGGACATCCTCAACAGGCAGATCTGGCGGAGAGTGGGGGATTCGAACCCCCGATAGAACTTTTGATCCTATAACGGTTTAGCAAACCGCCGCCTTCAGCCACTCGGCCAACTCTCCGCACCATGCTGTGCAACGCGCCGCCAAACTTCGGGTGCGAGTGAACACACTTCGCTGCACTGCATCGTCACTTCGGCTACAGCCGATTATACCGTGCCACCGCCGCCCCGCGTCCGCGTCGGTTAGATTTGTCATACGGAGCGAGCAAGGAGACAGGGGAGAGACCGGTTGGCACAACCGAACGGCAACACCAACAAGATGCGGCTGCTGCCGCTCGTCGCCGCCACCTACTTCATGGTCTCCGGCGGACCCTACGGGCTCGAAGACATCATCGGCATGGCCGGATACGGCTGGGCGCTCCTCTTGCTCCTCGCCGTGCCGCTGCTCTGGAGCCTGCCCACCAGCCTCATGGTCGGCGAACTCGCCGCCGCCCTGCCCTTCGACGGCGGCTTCTACCACTGGGTGCGCGAAGCCCTCGGTCCTTTCTGGGGATTCCAGGAGGCCTGGCTCAGCCTCGCCGCCAGCGTCTTCGACATGGCCATCTACCCCACCACCTTCGTGCTCTACCTCTCGCGCGTCGCCCCCGAGCTGACCTCGGGACACCGCGGCCTCCTGCTCAAGCTCGCCATCGTCACCATCTCCGCCCTCTGGAACCTGCGTGGCGCCGTCTCCGTCGGACTCGGCTCCGCGCGCATGATGGCCATCTCGCTCTCGCCTTTTGTCGTGCTCATCGCACTGGTGCTCTGGCACCTCATTCGACACGGCATCGCCCCGGCCGCGGCAGGCGCGCCAGCCAGCGCCGACATCAGCGGAGCCATCGCCATCACCATGTGGAACTACATGGGCTGGGACAACGCCTCAACCATCGCGCAAGAAGTAGACCAGCCCCAGCGCGCCTATCCCCGCGCCATGTTTAGCTCCACCCTCACCGTCATGTGCGTCTACATGCTGCCGCTCATCGCCGTCTGGATGGTCGGCATTCCCGCCGCGCGCTTCTCCACCGGCGCGTGGGTGGACGCGGCCATGCTGATGGGCGGCCCCGCGCTGGCGCTCGCCGTCGTCCTCTCCGGCTCGCTCGACGGCCTCGGCACCTTCAACGCGCTCACGCTCTCGCTCACGCGCCTGCCTTCTGCGATGGCCGAAGACGGCCTGCTGCCCCGCATACTGGCGAAACGATGGGCCAACGGCGTCCCCTGGGTCAGCGTCATCGCGTGCAGCATCGGCTGGGCGCTCGCGCTCGGCTTCACCTTCGAGCGGCTCATCTCCATCGACCTTGTCCTCTACGGAGGCGCGCTCGTGCTCGAGTTCGTCGCCCTCGCCGTGCTCCGCGTCAAAGCTCCAGCCATGCCTCGGCCCTTCCGTATCCCCGGAGGCCTCACCGCCACCATCGCGCTCGGCATCGGCCCCACCGCGCTCATCGGCTTCGCCCTGTGGACCGCGCGCGGAGAGCGCGTCGCCGGCCTGCCCGCACCCGCCTTCGCCGCCCTCATCGCCTTGCTGGGAGCCGTCGTCTACGCGCTCCGCCCCCGCCACCCCGCCACCCGCTAAGCCCCATCGCCATTCTGCAACAGCCCCAGCGCAAGCCGCAGCGGCGTCTCGGCAGCCTCAAGCGCCTGCTCATCGCCTTTGCCGCCTTATACGGATAGCCCTCCGCGCGTGGTGCAGGTTGTCCGTAAACTCGCGTATCTTGCCAACGGTCTTGCCGTAGAAGTCCATTGCAGGCATGTGATTGGCGCGGCGCTGACTTGAACACGGCAGAGGATATACTTAGCTTCTGTGTGCTCGGCACATGTAAACGACCACATTCCCATATGCGGGACCATTGACTGCGTCTACGGTTTCATGAGAGATGTCTTCATACTTACCTAGCTTGCTTGTCCACGAGCCGGTAGAAAGCTGTCGAGCGGCGTGAGTAGGTTCAACATCCCCTGTTAACTTTCGCCTTCCAAAAATGGCTATCTTATCGATGCCAGGTTCCAGAGAGGGATCCAAAGTCAACTCGTATCCGATCGATCTGTACGCATCGACGAATGCAGCTAAGGTCGCTTCTCGCGGCGCAGACGGTGGCCAATAGGCGACACCCATCGGGTCGGGCCACCACCAACGTTGATCGTCTTCCGCCGCCCAAGCTATACAGTTGTAAGTCGGCGTAATCCTGCTGGTGATAGTGCAGTTTGAATCAGTTAAGTTCGGCAATTCGGATATAGGCCAGCTACCAAGCATAACCTTGCTGCTCGCCCCACTCAATCCAAGCCTTCGACATCTTCCGGAAGTTACCTTTGTCCTCAGGTCGTACAGGATCAGAATCTGTAATCATTTGAAGCGCCCAGAACCACTGGTCAGGATCGTTCCCTTCAAGGGATAGTTGCTTCAAAAGCATGGGAACAACCTGCTCTCCCATGCCAATAATCCTTTGATAAGACGGCTGCATGGCAGCTTCAGTCAGTGAGGAAGAGACACCGCGCTTATTCTTCCATTCCTCGACGAGATTTTGGAACTTCACCCACTTCACGACTTCAGGGTCGACGACGTAATCAGATCCCTCTGTCGTCATCTGAATTGAAACTACGTCAGATGTCCGAATTTTCACCGTAGCTGCGCCTGCAACAGTCGTGGTAACCAACATGTATGCTCCAAGCCCCAGCACGAGCTTTATATCGGTTGTTCGGGAGATAAAGTTCACTGTTCTGCCCATGGTTCATTGCACTTTCTCAGGCGTATGTAGGGGAGGAGGTTTTCGCAGCGAGTCTACAGAGCTAACAACGATGGTCTGCATCGTTGCAGATACTGAATAAACTGGATTCCCTTGCGGATCGTATTCTCCGTCGATACGCATTGCACCCATGATGCTGGCTTTGATGCGCATCACCGTTCCGTCATCTAACGTTACTTCCGACCATCTCTCAGTCGACTCCTTCACCTGAACCCCAGTAGCATCCCGCAGAGGGCTATTGGGAAAAGGAAAAGGCGTCTTTACTTTTTGTTCAGCCATTTGAGGTGCTCCACAACACCATCGACTGAAGAATAGCATCTTTACCTTACTCGTCAGACATCAATACAGATGATAATTATTACCACGAAGGTTGCATATCGAAAGTGCTAATCCATTGATCAGGAGCAACTTCCTGTACCAAAACGAGGCATAATTCGGCAATTTTGCTGCTACAGCAACGCCTTCGCCTCCAGCACCAGCTTCACTGCCTCATCCACCGTCGCGCCCACAGCGGAAAGATGCCCCATCTTCCGCCCCTTGCGCGGCTTGTGCTTTTCGTAGAGATGCAGCCGCACGCCCGGCACTGCCAGCACCTTGTCAAAATGCGGCTCGCGCGCTGTGCCATCGGCATTCAGCCACACCTCTCCCAACAGATTCGCAATCGCCGCCGGCTGCACCACATCCACCTCACCCAGCGGCAGGTCGCACACTGCGCGCACAAGCTGCTCGAACTGGCTCGTCACCGAAGCCCGCACACTCGCGTGATAGCTGTTGTGCGGACGCGGCGCAAGCTCATTCACCAACAGCCTGCCGTCGGTAGTGCAGAACATCTCGACCGCTAAAATCCCCTCAAGCTGAAACGCATCGGCAATCGCGCCGGCAAGCTCACGCGACTCCGCCTCCATCGCAGGCGCAAGCGGAGCAGGCATCGCGCTCCACGCCAGAATCTGGTTCTCGTGATAGTTCCACGCCGCCGGATACGCCTTCACTTCGCCGCTCGGCGACCGCGCCACCAGCACCGAAATTTCGCGCTCCAGTTCGATCGCCTTCTCGACAACACCTGGCCCTTCGCCCAGAGCCTGCCACGCGCCGCGCACTTCATCTTCCAACGAAGCGCCTGCGTTGAAGCCGACCTTGCCCTGTCCGCGCCCGTCGTAGCCGCCCGTCGCGCTCTTGCAGAAACATCTGCCGCCCAGCTCGCGGATCGCCGCGCGCACCTCGTCCAGCGAGCGTACCGCGCGATAGTCGCCAACGGGGAAACCATGCTCGCGCAGCCAGTCCTTCTGCACCACTCTGTCCTGAATCACGCGCAGCATCGCGCCGCCGGGCCGCACCGGAGCCAGCGCCGCAGCCGCAGCCATGCTGGCCGGAGCAATCTGCTCAATCTCGAGCGTCACCACGTCGCATCCGCGAGCCAGGTTCGCGGCCTCGCGCGCGTCGTCCCACGCGGCCTCGATGCAACTGTCCACCACAAACCGCGCCGCGCACGCCGGGTCCGGGTCCAGCACTTGCACCCGATAGCCCATCTCGCGTGCCGCCATCGCCGTCATGCGGCCCAACTGTCCGCCGCCGAAGATGCCAATCGTCGCGCCGGGAAGAATCGGTGTCGCCGCAACTCGCTTTGCAGTCGAAGTCGCAATACTCACGCGCCCGCCTCATCGCCGCCCACAGTCTGGGCCAGCACCTCGTCGCGCCGCGCCGCGCGCCACGCGATCAACTTCTTCTGCAATGCGGGGTCGGTGGTCGCGAGCATCGCAATCGCCAGCAGCCCTGCGTTCATCGCGCCCGCCGCGCCAATCGCCAGCGTACCCACGGGGATGCCCTTGGGCATCTGCACAATGCTCAAGAGCGAGTCCTGCCCCTGCAACGCAGTCGCCGGAATCGGCACGCCCAGCACCGGCACCACCGTCTTCGCCGCAAGCATTCCCGGCAGATGCGCCGCTCCGCCCGCGCCCGCGATAATCACACGCAGCCCGCGTCCCACGGCAGCCTCCGCATACTCGAACAGCAGATCAGGCGTGCGATGCGCCGAGACCACACGCGCCTCATGCGCCACGCCAAACTCGCGCAACACCTCGACGGCGCTACGCATCACCGCATAATCATTGCGGCTCCCCATCACCACCCCAACCAGCGGCTTGTCGCTCATAGACT
>Ga0207690_10001660_pt1 | contig 13755 bp, 13 predicted proteins | sample KBSC23metaG_FD_184315 | JGI IMG/M metagenome (GOLD analysis project Ga0207690, IMG submission 184315) | Corn rhizosphere microbial communities from Kellogg Biological Station, Michigan, USA - KBS C2-3 metaG (SPAdes) (version 2) | ecosystem: Host-associated > Plants > Roots > Rhizosphere > Soil ...
GGCACCGACAACATGCTGCGCCTCACGAGCCAGAACATCGTGGCGACCGTCGACGTCGACTATGACCACGTGCGCAAGAGCCTGGTGGACAAGACCGGCCAGGTCCCCGCCTATAAGCAGCCGCTGAAGGCCGCCTACGACAAGGCCGCCCGCTTCGACGACTACCGCAGGATGTTCGACGCGCAGAAGGACATCGACGCGGTGCTGATCGCCACGCCCGACCACCACCACGCGGTGGCGGCGCGGATGGCGATGGAGCGGGGCTACCACGTCTATGTGCAGAAGCCGCTCACCTACACCATCGAGGAGAGCCGCAGGCTGCAGGCGCTGGCCAAGGCCAACCCGAAGATGGTCACCCAGATGGGCAACCAGGGCCACTCCGGCAACGACGGCCGCCGGGTCGTCGAGCTGATCCGGGCGAACGTGATCGGGCCGGTGCGCGAGGTCCACGTCTGGACCAACCGGCCGGTCTGGCCGCAGGGGGTGGACAAGGCCGCCGCCGTGCCCGCGCCGCCGAGCCTCGACTGGCAGACCTGGCTGGGGCCGGCCGACGTCGACTGGGGCTACAATCCGCAATACGCCCACTTCAACTGGCGCGGCTGGACGCCGTTCGGGTCCGGCGCGCTGGGCGACATGGGCGCCCACCTGATCGACTTCCCGTTCTGGGCGCTGGATCCTGGCCTGCCGACGCGGGTGGAGACCCGCCATACCCGCTGGCCGGGCAACCCGAGCCTGTGGGACACCGCCAAGCAGCCGGCGGTGCTGACCGGCTATCCGGAGGCGACGCTCAGCCACTACGAGTTCGGCCATGCGAAAGGCGGGCCGCTGACCATGATCTGGTACGACGGCGGCCTGGAGCCGCCGACGCCGCGCGGCTTCCCGTCGAACCTCAAGATGAGCGGCGACGGCGGGGTGCTGTTCGTGGGCGCCAAGGGCATGCTGATGCACGAGACCTATGGCGAGAAGCCGGTGCTGATCGGCGAGGGGTTGGACGAGGCCGCCGCCAAGGTTCCGCAGAGCCTGCCGCGCATCGAAGGCGGCATCGGCGGCCACGAGATGAACTGGATCCGCGCGATCCGCGGCGAGGAGAAGGTCTCCTGCCCGTTCGAATACGCCTGCCGTCTGAACGAGACCATGAACCTCGGTGTCGTCGCCATGCTGGCCGACCAGGCCATCGAGTACGACGGCGCGGCCGGGCGGATCACCAACCTGCCCGACGCCAACCGCCACCTGGGCCGCCAGTACCGCAAGGGATGGGAACTGTGAGCCGCTTTAGAGAGGAACCACGGAAAACACGGAAAGAGCACGGAAGGGAAAGGGCCCCGATGTCCGGACTCGATCTTTCGATCGCGCCCGCGGCGCGATCCGCGTCGGACAGCCGGCCGAGGCTCGGCCCCGTTCCGTGCTCCTTCCGTGTTTTCCGTGGCCAAAGAAACCTGCTCGCCGTCGCAACGCTTCTGCTCATGAGCGCCCCCGCCATGGCCCAGCCCAAGCCCCAGGACACCGAGCAGTGGACGCCGGTCCCGCCGGTGGTGACGCCCGCGCCGGCGTCCGCGACGCCGCAGACCGCGCCCTCCGACGCCATCGTGCTTTTCGACGGCAGGAACCTCGACCAGTGGGTGACCACCCGCGACAAGTCGCCGGCCGGCTGGACGGTGGCGGACGGGGTCATGACGGTGGCCAAGAAGGCCGGCAACATCGAGACCAAGCGCAGCTTCAGGAACTACCAGCTCCACCTGGAATGGCGGGTGCCGAAGGACGTGACGGGCTCGGGGCAGGGGCGCGGCAACTCCGGGGTCTTTCTGGCGTCGACGGGCCCCGGCGACGCCGGCTACGAGCTGCAGATCCTCGACAGCTACAAGAACGCGACCTACGTCAACGGCCAGGCCGGCAGCCTTTACAAGCAGCACCCGCCGCTGGTGAACGCCAGCCGCAAGCCGGGTGAATGGCAGAGCTATGACGTGGTCTGGACCGCGCCGGTGTTCGCAGCCGACGGGACGGTGACCGCGCCGGCGCGGGTCACGGCCTTCCACAACGGCGTCTTGATCCAGAACGACGCGGTGCTGGCCGGCGAGACGCTCTACATCGGCAAGCCGGTCTACAAGCCCTACACGTCGGCGCCGATCAAGCTGCAGGCCCACGGCGACCCGAGCCCGCCGCTCAGCTTCCGCAACATCTGGGTGCGCGAACTGAAATAGCGCGGCGTCCGCCGCATCCGAGAGGAACGCCCCTGTGTCGAAGACCCTCCGCGCGCCCCGAGTCGCATCCGCGCTCGCCCTGCTCCTGACCCTGGCGCCGGGCGCCGGCGCCTGGTCCCAGACGCCGCCCGCCGCCGCGCCTTCGTACCCGCCGGGGGCGGACTACGCCGGCGTCTACGGCAGCCATGCGGAGAACGCGCGGGTCAGCGCGCTCTGCGGCGCCAACCGCAACGCCAAGGACGGCTACGTCGCCAAGCCCCTGCGGCCCGACCAGACGCGCGCGCCGATCGTGACGTCCAAGCAGGCCTTCGACGTCCAGGTGGTGGCGACCCTGGACCGCTCGGTGGGGCTGGCCGTCCTGCCGGACGGCTCGATGCTGATCTCGCAGCGCGCCGGCGGCCTGCGCCTGGTCAGCCCCAAGGGCGTGGTCTCCGCGCCGCTGAAGGGAACGCCCGAGGTCTCCGGGGTGATGGGCACGAGCAACACCGGCCCGGTGCTGGATCGCGACTTCGCCAGGAACCGGACGCTCTATTACGGCTACACCGCCGCGCCGCCGGCCAAGGGCCAGCCGTTCGCCGGCCGCATCATGAAGGCGCGCCTGTCGGCGGACGGGACCGCGCTCGAGGACGCCAAGACCATCTTCGAGCAGCCCTGGCTGACACCGCGCCGGCTGGTCCAGGCGCGTGACGGGACGCTGCTGATCGCTTCAGGCGAGGTGGCCTCCGGCGGGCCCAACCCGCAGTCGATGACCGACCCGCGCGGCAAGATCCTGCGGATCGACGCCGACGGCTCGATCCCCAAGGACAACCCCTTCCTGAAGACCGCCGGCGCCAATCCGGCGCTCTATGCCGTGGGCTTCCGTGACATCCAGGCCGCCGGCCTCGACCCGAAGACCGGTGCGCTCTGGGTCGGCGAGAACGAGCCGATGGGCGGCGACGAGCTCAACCGCATCAAGCCCGGCGGCAACTACGGCTTCCCGGTGATCAGCTATGGCCGGCAGAACTCAGGCGCCCTGATCGACGGCGGGAAGACGGCCCAGGCCGGTATGGAGCAGCCGGTCTATTTCTGGACGCCGTCCATCGCGCCTTCGGGCCTGAGCGTCTATTCCGGCAAGGCCTTCCCGGCCTGGAACGGCGACATCCTGGTCGGCGGCATGTCGGGCCGTCAGCTCGTGCGGCTGGAGATGAGGAACGGCCGGGTGGTCGGCGAAGAGAAGCTGCTCACCGACCGGTGCAAGCGCACCAAGGACGTGCGCGAAGGCCCCGACGGCCTGATCTACGTCGTCACCGACGAGAGCCCGAGCGAGGTGCTGCGGCTGGTCCCGGCAAGGAAATAGGCGCGGCGTTGGCCGCCGCGCCCTTCAGGCGATCACCGCCGGCGATCGCTAGGTCGCGGCCGCGCCGAGCTTCTCTCTGGACCGGCGCTGGCGGCGCAAACCGGCGCCCAGGCCGCCGAAGCCCACCAGCATCAGCGCCCAGGCGGCGGGCTCGGGCACCAGGCCCACGGCGCCCCCGGCCGGGATCGCGCCGATGTTGCTGATCTCGAACGCCGGCGAGTTGGACGCGATCAGCACCGCGGTGACCGACTGGTCGAAGGTGAAGGTGTAGCGCCCGTTGGCGCCGGCGGCGGTCTGGCTGCCGTTGGCAAGGTCCGCGGCCATTGTCGCGGCGGTCAACTGGTTGCCGGTGAAGGTCTGTGAGAAGCCGCCGTCCCCGGTGAAGGTGATGCTGTTGTAGGGGTCGAGCGAGCCCGCATAGAAGCTGATCTCGCTCAGCGCCGGGCTGGTGAGGGTGAAGGTCTGGCCCGCGCCCACGCTCAGGTAGGCCGTCGTGTCGGCCGTCGTCGCGGAGAACGCCGGAGCGGCGCCGGCGGAACTGGTCCCGGTCAGGACGCCGGCCGTGCCGCCGGTGACGAAGCCGGCCGGGACGCTGATCAGCGGCCCGTCGAAATCCGTCACCAGGACCTCGCCGGGATTGAGTCCGGTCTGGTAGCTGGAGAACGAAACGAATGTGGCGGCATGGGCCGATCCGCCCGCGAGGCCGGCGAGGGCGACGGCGGAGGCGGCGAGCGCCTCAGACACGAACTTCATGCAACTATCCCCAATCCAGGTAAGCACACCGATCCGCATAGGGCGGAGCGCTCCCTCCGGCTGAGGATCGCGCAGGTCAGGGAAGCAGGAGGCCAGCGCAGGAGTTCCGTCACGCGCCGATCTTTCATGCAATGCGTGAAATCATAATGCTGTTTGGGCGTCGCGAAACTTAATAGAAGATAATGGCCGTTAGCCGCATATCCTGAAGAGGCGGGGCGATAAGCTTAGCCCTACACTGTAAATGACCGAGGCGCCCGACGGCCTATCCGACGCCGGAGGCTGACGGCTGCGAGGTTGCCTGTCCTTGGGCCTGGCCCCGGTGCGCCATGTCGAAGGCGTCTTCGCTGAGCGGGTTGCGCGCGATCATAAGGGTGCAGCCGAGATGGTCGCTGAGATAGCTGTCGGTCGATCCCGACCACCAGCGGGACAGGAAGCCCTGATGATGGTGGGCGACCACCACCAGATCGGCGTCGATTTCCCTGGCGACCGCCCCTATGGCCGGCGCGGGTTCGCCGACCACGAGCTTGGCCACCGGCGTGTAGCCACGCGCCTCCAGCCAGTCGACGGCGCCGGCGAGCAGGTCCTTGTAGGTGTCGATCTGCTGAGCCACCGCGCCGCCATAGACGCCTTCCGCCAATCGGCTTCCCGAGGTCTCAGGCACGACGGCCAGGAGCACGATCTGGGCGCAGCATTGCCTGGCGAGCAAAGCGCCCTCGCGAAGCGCCAAGGCCCCCTCGGCCGTACCGTCGTAGGCCAGCAAGATCCGCTGGTACATCACATTCCCCCTTCCAACCCCGTCCTGACGCTACACCTGGCGTCGCCGGGACCGCCACTCAGGACTGCGAACCGCGTCGGGTCGCAGGGCGAGGCGGCAAAAAGGCCCCGGCCTTGCGGCCGAGGCCTTAATCGCAGCGCGCGGCGGGGGGTGCTCCGCCGGGCCGCGAGGAGTCGTCAGGCATTCAACGCGCAGGCCGCCGCAAGGGCGCTGCGAAACGTCTTCATCCAAAGTTCCCAATTCGAACGGCCACCTGCCGCTTCGATCCAGTATTCATCAGGAGGCAAAAATAATCGAAGGGCAACAATGTTCTCTCGTCGAGCGAATAGTTAGTCTAACATTTTATAACAACCGTAAATAGGATCGAACAATTTCGATAATAATTTAGAAGTGGCTTGGAATTCGGCGCGTAGTACGGCATTCGATCTTCTAGTGTAGGTAGAGTTCAGTAAGCGGCATCGGGTGTGTCGCCTTGAGGAGCGTCGCGATGAAGTCAGATGTTGTGCTGGGAATAATCGCCCTGGAGTGTCGAGACGCAGGCTTCGCACATCTCCAGACCGTGGAGTGGCGCTACGGCCGTCGCTGTTCGGCCTTGTTGACCGACCTCAACCGCCGCGGATTGCTGAGGTGGGGACGTTTGCCCGGTCGCGTGCGGCTTTCCGACCTGGGCCATGCCAGGGCCGCCGAACTGGCGGTCTAGTTTCGCGCCGGGAAGGATCACGGCGCACAGCAATTTCCTCTCCTTGCGGCCCTTGTCCGGCTAAGCTCGCCGGAACGAAGCGCCAGCGGGCGCGCTGGATCCGGTGATGAAGTCGCTTCCCAACATCCTGACCTCGCTGCGCCTGGTCCTGGCGCTGTTCATGTTCGTGGCGTTCGCGGCCGCGGCGGGCGCGGTGCCCGGGCTCTCCAACCACCTGACGCCCGAGACCCAGTTCGGCCTGCAGCGGTGGGCGATCTACGCCTTCGTCATCGCGGCGGTGACCGACTTCTTCGACGGCTGGCTGGCCCGCAGGATGGATGCGGTCAGCGTCTGGGGCGCGATCCTCGACCCGATCGGCGACAAGGTGCTGGTCTGCGGCGCGATCCTCGGGCTGATGGCGCTGGGCGGCGCCCAGCCGATGGTGCTGCTGCCCGGCGGGCTGATCCTGTTCCGCGAGTTCACGGTCAGCGCGCTGCGGGAAGTGGGGGCGGGCAAGGGCGTGAAGCTGCCCGTCACCCTGCTCGCCAAATGGAAAACCACCCTGCAGCTCGTGGCGCTGACCATGGAACTGGTGGTCGGCGCCTGGGGCGCGTTCCCCTTCCTGCCCCAGGAGGCGGCGGTGCAGGGCCCGGTGATCATCGCCGCCCACAGCGTCTTCTGGCTCGCCACGCTCGTGACCCTGATCACCGGCGCCCAATACTGGGAGCAAACCCGCAAGGCGCTGGAGGGGGCCTAAGCTTCCTTTCCCACTTGTGGGAAAGGGGGACCGTCGGCCGAGCCGATGGTGGATAGGGCGAGCGGCACGCTCTGAGCCTGGGGCTCTCCCTCTCCACCACGCCCTCTGCGGGGCGCGGTCCCCCTCTCCCGCTTTGCGGGAAAGGAAGGGGGCTTGCGCGGCGGTTGGGAGCTTGATACTTAATAGGTCACTTAACTAACAAGGTGGCGCAAGTCCGATGGCCCTGACGCTCTACTACCACCCGCTGTCGTCCTTCTGCTGGAAGACGCTGATCGCGCTCTATGAGGCGGAGCTGCCGTTCGAGCCGCGGATGGTGAACCTGGGCGACCCGGCCGACCGCGCGGCGTTCCAGGCGGTCTGGCCGCTGGCCAAGTTCCCGGTGCTGCGCGACGAGGCGCGCGGCGAGACCGTGCCGGAATCCTCGGTCATCGTCGACTATCTGTCGCAGCACTATCCGGCGGCCCGCGGCCTGGTCCCCGCGGACCCGGACGCGGCGCGCAAGGTCCGCCTGAAGGACCGGCTGATCGACAACTACATCCACCTGCCGTTCCAGCAGATCGTCGGCGAGCGCATGCGCCCGGACGACAAGCACGATCCGTTCGGCGTGGAGCAGAACCGCGCGAAGGTGAGCGAAGGCTATGGCCTGATCCAGCCGATGATCGAGGGGCCCTGGGCGATGGGCGAGGCCTTCACCCTGGCCGACTGCGCGGCGCTGCCGGCGCTGTTCTACGCCGACTATGCGATCAAGCTCGACGCCTGGCCGGGCCTGCGCGCCTACCTCGATCGGCTGAAGGCGCGGCCCAGCGTGGCGCGCGTGCTGGCCGAGGCCGAACCGTTCTTCCAGTATTTCCCGCTGAAGGACGGCTGATGACGCCCGCCGCCCAGCTCGACGCCACCTTCCACGCCCTGGCCGACCCGGCGCGGCGCGCGATGGTCGAGCGGCTGAGCCGCGGGCCGGCCTCGGTGAGCGAACTCGCCCAGCCGCTCGCCATGTCGCTGCCGGCCGTGGTGCAGCACCTGGCGGTGCTGCAGGCGAGCGGCCTCGTGACCTCGGAAAAGGTCGGCCGCGTGCGCACCTGCCGCATCGAGGCCGACGCCATGAGCCTCGCCGAACGGTGGATCAACCAGCGCCGCACCGATTGGGAAACCCGGCTGGACCGGCTCGGCGACTACCTCAGGCGCCATCCGCAAGGAGACCCGCAATGACCGCGACCCAGACCCCCACGCGCAGCGTCGCCCACGGGGTTTTCGCCATCGAGCGCACCTATCCGTCGGTGACCCCGCAGCGGGTGTTCGACGCCTTCGCCACCGAGGCCGGCAAGGACGCCTGGTTCTCCGGCCCCAACGACGCCTGGGACATCGTCGAGCGCCAGTTCGACTTCCGGGTGGGCGGCCGCGAGAGCCTGAAGGGGCGGTGGAAGAGCGGGATGGTCACCCACTTCCAGGCGACCTTCTGGGACATCGTGCCCGGCGAGCGGATCGTCTACGCCTATTCCATGCACCTGGACGAGCGGATGATCTCGGTGTCGCTGGCGACCTTCGAGTTCAAGGCGGCGGGGACCGGCGCGAAGCTGGTGATGACCGAGCAGGGCGCCTTCCTCGACGGCTACGACGACAACGGCAGCCGCGAGCGCGGCAGCCGCGAACTGGTGGACAAGCTCAGCGCCTATCTGGAGGGGTGAGGCGCAGCCGACGAGCGGCGACCCGCCGCGACCCCTTTCACCCGTCGTTCCCGGCCTTGTGCCGGGAACCCAAGATCACGGCGTTGCCGACCTGAGCCGTGGCCCCCGTGCGCACCCTTCGCCCACGGAGTTCATAGGTTCCCGGCACGAGGCCGGGAATGACGGATAGATAGAGAAGGAGCCGATCGGTTCTACGCGACCAGCCGGTGTGCGGCGGCCCAGACGTCCTTGTGGAGCTGGGGCGGGTCGGGGCCATCGAAGACGCGCTGGGTGAGCAGGATGACGGTCAGGCCGCTGGGCGCGTCCATGTACCAGGAGGTCCCGAAGCCGCCGCTCCAGCCGAAGGCGCCGGGCCAGAGGCCGTCCTTCGAGGGCCAGGCCATGACCGACATGCCGTAGCCCCAGCCGTGGCCGGGGGTGAGGATCTCCTCGCCGCCCTTCGCCTGCTGAGCGGTCAGGTGATTGGTGGTCATGGCCTTGACCGAGGCCTCCGACAGGAGCCGCCCGCCGAGGTGCTTTCCGCCCGCCAGCAGCATCCGGGAGAACGCGAGCAGGTCGTCGACGGTGGAGACCAAGCCGGAGTCGCCCTCGGGGAATTGCGGCGGATGCGCGTAGCGGCTCTTGGGGCCTGAGACGTCGAAGAGGTCCAGCTTGCCCTGGTTGGGCATGTAGCCGGTCGAGAGGCGGTCGGATTTCTCCGGCGCGACGCCGAAGCCGGTGTCCTTCATGCCGAGCGGGCCGGTGATCCGTTCACCGACGAAGGCGTCGAAGGGCCGGCCTGAGGCGCGGGCGACCAGCGCGCCCTGCACGTCGGAGCCGGAGGTGTAGAGCCACTGCTCGCCCGGCTGGGCCATCAGCGGCAGGGTCCCCAGGCGCTTCAGCCATTCGTCGAGGCCGAAGGGCATCTCGGGGTTGGGCATGCCGAAGCCGCAGATCCCCAGCGCCTCGACCGCCTTGTTGAACGGCGTCTCCGGATCGAAGTCGATCCCCCAGCCGAGCCGGAAGGTCAGGGCGTCCTCCACCGTGATCGGCCGGTTGGCGGGGACCGTGTCGTCGAGCGGGCTGTCCAGGCGCTTCAGCACCCGGCGGTCGGCGAGCTCCGGCAGCAGCCGGTCGACCGGCTCATCCAGTTTCAGCTTGCCCTCGTCGACCAGCATCATCACCGCGGCCGCCGTGACCAGCTTGGTCATCGAGGCGATGCGGAAGACGGTGTCGCGCTGCATCGGGGGCCCGCCGATCGCCTTGTCGCCCAGGGCGACGGCCTCAGTCTCGCCGCCGCGGTCGACCAGCGCCACCAGGCCGGGCGCGGAGCCCGCGGCGACGTGCTGCGCCAGGGCCGCCTTGAGGTCGGAAAGGGCTTGCGGGTTGAGCATCCTGCGTTCTTTCGATTGCGCCGCGCTCCGCTGCGGCAGCGTTGCGGCTGTGGCGGCCATCAGCGTCATGGCCAGGCGCCGGTTCGGTCCGGTCTCGATCATCGCGCGTCGTCCCTCGGCGGCTTTGATCGAAGGACGCCTTGACTGGAGCCGATCCGACATGGCGGCCTCAGCATTCCGCCAGGTTGACGGCCAGGCCGCCCAGCGAGGTCTCCTTGTAGACGTGGGACATGTCCTCGCCGGTACGCTTCATGGTGGCGATCACCTTGTCGAGGCTGACCGAGTGCTGGCCGTCGCCCAGCAGCGCCAGGCGGCTGGCGTCGATCGCCTTCACCGCGCCCATGGCGTTGCGCTCGATGCAGGGGATCTGCACCAGGCCGCCGATCGGGTCGCAGGTGAGGCCGAGGTTGTGCTCCATGCCGATCTCCGCGGCGTTCTCGATCTGGGCGTTGGTGGCGCCCAGCGCCGCGGTCAGGCCGGCGGCGGCCATGGAGCAGGCGACGCCCACTTCGCCCTGGCAGCCGACCTCGGCGCCGGAGATCGAGGCGTTCTTCTTGTAGAGCGCGCCGATGGCCGCGGCGGTGAGCAGGAAGGTGCGGCGACCCTCTGCCGTACCGTTGTGGAAGCGGTCGTAGTAGCGCAGCACCGCCGGCACCAGCCCGGCCGCGCCGTTGGTCGGGGCGGTGACCACGCGGCCGCCGGCGGCGTTCTCCTCGTTCACCGCCAGCGCCCAGAGGTTCACCCAGTCGAGGGCCGCGAGCGGGTCGGCGATCCGCTTGTCGGCGTCGGCCATCAGGCTCTGGCGGACCTGGAAGGCGCGGCGCTGCACCGCGAGCCCGCCGGGCAGCACGCCGTCGGTGCGCATGCCGCGGTCGATGCAGGCATACATGGCGTCCGCGATCTCATCGAGGCCGGCGTCGATCTCGGCGTCGTTCCGCCGGGCGCGTTCGTTGGCGCGCATCAGCTCGGCGATGCTGAGGCCCGCGCCGGCCGCCAGGCTCAGCAGCTCCTCGCCCGAATCGAACGGGTAGGGGACCTCGACCAGGGCGGCGGCCTCGGGCGGGGTGTTGCGGCCCATCTCGTCCTCGTCGCGCACGAAGCCGCCGCCGATGGAGAAGTAGGTGCGCTCGGCCAGGATCTCGCCGGCGGCGTCGAAGGCGGTGAACTTCAGCCCGTTCGGATGCTGCGGCAGGCGCGTGCGGCCCTCCCAGAGCAGGTCGCGGGTTTCGTCAAAGCCGATTTCGCCGCGGCCGCCGAGGTTGAGGGCGCCGGTCGCGCGGATCGCGGCCACCACGCGATCGGCCTCGTCGGGGTCGAGGCTGCGCGGCTCGAAGCCGGCCAGGCCCAGCATCACGGCGCGGTCGGTGGCGTGGCCGCGGCCGGTCAGCGCCAGCGACGCGTAGAGGGTCACCGCCACGCGCGCCGTGCGGTCCACCCGCTCGCCCAGCCGCTCGAGGAAGCGATGCGCGGCGGTCATCGGGCCCATGGTGTGCGAGCTGGACGGGCCGATCCCCAGCTTGAAGAGGTCGAAGGCGCTGACGTTCATGAGCGCGTGTTTAGCGCAGATCGCCGGTCGCGGAACGGCCTCAGCTCATCGCCGGCGCCGGGCCCGGCGGGTCGGGCGGCAGGGGGATGAACTCCTGGTCGTCGGCGTCGGGGAGTTTCATGCGCCCGGCGCGCCAATCGGCCTTGGCCTGGGCGATGCGCGCCTGCGAGGAGGCCACGAAGTTCCACTCGATGAACCGCTCACCGACCGGCTCGCCGCCCAGCAGCATGACGATGGCGTCGGTCGTGGCGGTGAACAGCACCGACTGGCCCGGCGTCAGGATCGCCATCTGGCCGGCGTTGATCTGGCGGCCGTCGACCTCGACCACGCCTTGCGCCACATAGGCGGCGCGCTCGGTATATTCCGGGGCGATGTCGGCCCGGCCGCCGGCCTTCAGCGCCCAGTGGACGTAGAACATCGGCGAGTGGGTCCTGACCTTGGCTTCCGCACCGAAGGCCTTGCCGGCGATCAGCCGCGCCCAGAGCTTGCCGTCCGGGCTTTCGTAGGTCGGCAGGTCCTCGGGGCCGTGGTGCCAGAAGCCGGGATCGGTCTCCTCGGACTCGGTGGGCAGGGCCACCCAGGCCTGGATGCCGTGCATGGTCCCGCCGTGGGCGCGCAGGTCCTCGAAGCGTTCGGAGTGGGTGATGCCGCGCCCCGCGGTCATCCAGTTGACCTCGCCCGGATAGATCACCTCGGTCGAGCCCACGCTGTCGCGGTGGGTCATGGAGCCCTCGAAGAGGTAGGAGACGGTCGAAAGCCCAATGTGCGGGTGCGGGCGGACGTCGACGTTGCGCGGGAAGCCGGGCTGGAAGGCCGCCGGCCCCATGTGGTCGAAGAAGATGAACGGCCCGACCATGCGGTGCGAATGGAACGGCAGCACGCGCCCGACCTCGAAGCCTCCCAGGTCCTTGCGCCGCTGGTCGATGACGAGGTCGATCATGGGAGTCTCCTTGAGCTTCCTTTCCCGCGCAGCGGGAGAGGGGGACCGCGTCCCGCAGAGGGCGTGGTGGAGAGGGAAAGCCTCAAGCGCCGAGCTTGCCGCTCGCCCTATCCACCCTCGGCTCTTCGGCCGACGGTCCCCCTTTCCCATGAATGGGAAAGGAAGGGCTAGCCCTGCGCGCTTACATAGGGGCTGATCAGGCCGAGCGGGGCGGCGGTCGTGTTCTTCACCGAGCGGATCACGATGCGGCTTTCGATGTTGGAGACCAGGCCGAGCGACAGGATCCGCTCGCGCAGGAATTCGTCGAAGGCGTGCATGTCGCGGGTGACCACGCGCAGTTCGTAGTCGGCCGAGCCGGTGACGGTGGCGCACTGCACCACTTCCGACAGCTTGCTGATCGCGGTCTCGAAGGCGTCGAGGTTGTCGCGGGTCGGCAGGCTGAGCTTGACGGTGCAATAGACCTCGAACCCCAGGCCCAGCTTCTCGCGGTCGAGGATGGTCACCCGCCGCTGGATGACGCCGGCGTCCTCCAGCCGCTTGATCCGCCGCCAGCAGGGACTAGAGGACAGGCCGACGCGCTCGGCGATCTCGGCGACCGAGAGGCCCGCGTCATGCTGGATGAGGTCGAGTATCTTGGCATCGACGGCGTCCAGGACCTCAGACAAGTTTTCCTCCCCCAGTGTCGCGTTATCGGCTCGGTTCGTGCCCCGGAACCGACTGGCGGGGGCACGCTTTTGGCAAGCAATTGCGGTGATCTTATATGATCTTCTAAAGCCCACGCGAGGGGTTGAGGGAAGAAAATTGCGACCCGGACCGTTGAAGTGACGCTCGACGACACGTTTCTGCTCCTGCCCCGCCCAATTTCCGACCTCCACCGCCCGTTGCGCCCCGATTCTGTAAGGACCGGCCATGAAGACGCTGAAGAACAGTCGGCCTCTCAGCCTGCATATCCCCGAGCCGCGCTTCCGCCCTGGCGAGACGCCCGACTTCTCGAACCTCGCCATCGCCGAGGCGGGCGCGACGCCGCGCCCGGCGGTCGACACCCTGCCCAAGGACATGCGCGAGCTGGCCTACGGGCTGGTGCGCGTGCTGAACGAGCAGGGCGAGGCGGTCGGCCCCTGGGCGCCGAGGATCGACGTCGAGACGATGAAGCGCGGCCTGCGCACCATGATGCTGACGCGGGTCTATGACGACCGGATGTACCGGGCGCAACGCCAGGGCAAGACCAGCTTCTACATGAAATGCACCGGCGAGGAGGCGGTCTCGATCGCCCAGGCCATGGTGCTGAACCACGACGACATGTGCTTCCCGACCTATCGCCAGCAGGGGATCCTGATCGCCCGCGGCTACCCGATGGTCGCCATGATGAACCAGGTCTATTCCAACGCGCTCGACCCGATGAAGGGCCGCCAGCTTCCGGTGATGTACTCGTCCAAGGCGGACGGCTTCTTCACCATCTCGGGCAACCTCGGCACCCAGTTCACCCAGGCCGTCGGCTGGGCGATGGCCTCGGCGCTGAACGGCGACGACCGCATCGCCAGCGGCTACATCGGCGACGGCTCGACGGCCGAGGGCGACTTCCACCACGCGCTGACCTTCGCCTCGGTCTACCGCGCGCCGGTGATCCTCAACATCGTCAACAACCAGTGGGCCATCTCGTCCTTCCAGGGCATCGCCGGCGGCGAGGAGGCGCCGTTCGCCTCGCGGGCCATCGGC
>Ga0207690_10001662_pt1 | contig 13752 bp, 8 predicted proteins | sample KBSC23metaG_FD_184315 | JGI IMG/M metagenome (GOLD analysis project Ga0207690, IMG submission 184315) | Corn rhizosphere microbial communities from Kellogg Biological Station, Michigan, USA - KBS C2-3 metaG (SPAdes) (version 2) | ecosystem: Host-associated > Plants > Roots > Rhizosphere > Soil ...
AGGTGACCCTGCGCTCGATCGGCGACGCGGTGATCACCACCGACCCGCAGCTGTGCATCACTTCGCTCAACCCGATCGCCGAGGCGATGACCGGCTGGAACGGGATCGAGGCGCAGGGCCGGCCGATCGAGGAGATCTTCCAGCTGTTCGATGCCCAGCACGGCCACGCCGTGGCGAATCCGCTGCGCGCGGCGATCGAGCACAACACCATCGTCGACCTGGCCGGCCGGACCCTGCTGCGCCACCGCCACGGCTTCGACACGCCGGTGGAGGATTCCTCCGCGCCGATCCACGACCACGCCGGCAACGTGATCGGCGGCGTGCTGGTATTCCACGACGTCAGCGAAACCCGCGCGCTGGCGCTGAAGATGATCCACCTGACCCAGCACGACACGCTCACCGGCCTTCCCAACCGCAGCCAGCTGCACGACCACATCGGCCAGGCGATCGCCACCGCCAACCGGCGCCAGCAGCGCGCCGCACTGCTCTACATCGACATCGACAACTTCAAGCAGGTCAACGAACTGCACGGCCACGCCGCCGGCGACCGGGTGCTGCGCGCGTTCACCGCCCAGTTGCACGGCTGCCTGCCTGGCGACGAATTGCTGAGCCGCTACGGCGGCGACGAATTCGTGGTGATGCTGCCGCACCTGGAAAGCGTGGGCGAGGCGGCCAGCCTGTGCCAGATCCTGATCAACCACGGCGAGCAGACCCGTGTCGACGGTCTGTCCGAACTGTCGCTGCGCCTCAGCATCGGCATCAGCGTGTACCCGGACGATGCGGTCGAGCCGGAAGACCTGCTGCAGCACGCGGAGACCGCGCTGGTCGCGGTGAAGGCGCAGGGCCTGCACGGCTACCGCTTCTTCACCGCGTCGATGAACGAGCGCGCGCGGGCGCGCCGGCGGATCGAGACGGCGCTGCGCCAGGCGCTGCCGCGGCACGAACTGGACTTGCACTACCAGCCCAAGGTGGATGCGCAGAACGGCCGCATCGTCGGCGCCGAGGCGCTGTTGCGCTGGCACGCGAACGGGCGCGAGCAGTACACGCCGGACCAGTTCATCCCGGTCGCCGAGGATACCGGGCTGATCCTGCCGATCGGCGCCTGGGCGCTTCGCCAGGCCTGTCGCCAGGCACAGCGGTGGCTGAGCGCGGGGTATCCGATTCCGGTGTCGGTGAACGTGTCGCCGCTGCAGTTCCAGCATGCCGAGTTCTACAACTGGCTCGACGAGGTGCTGGACGAAAGCGGCCTCGAGGCCGGCCTGCTCGAACTGGAACTGACCGAGCGCATGGTGATGTCCGGCGGCGACGCCACCACCGGCCTGCTGCAGCGGATCAAGCGGCGCGGCGTGCGGCTGTCGCTGGACGACTTCGGCACCGGCTACTGCAGCCTGTCCTACCTGAAGCATTTCCCGATCGACGCGCTGAAGATCGACCGCGTGTTCGTGCGCGACATCACCACCGACCGCGACACCGCCACCATCACCAGCGCGATCATCGCGATGGCGCGCAGCCTCAACAAGGACGTGATCGCCGAGGGCGTGGAGACGCAGGAGCAGGGCGCCTTCCTGCGTCACGCCGGCTGCTCGCAGCTGCAGGGTTTCCTGTACGGCGCAGCGGTGCCGGCGGCGGAATTCCAGAAGCTGCTGTTCGAGTCCGCCTGAAAAGCCCGCCCTACGAAGCAGGGCCCGACAGCAGCGCCTCGTACATGAAGTAATGGCAGCGCTGCATGCCGAGCCCTTCGTAAGTGGCCTGCGCGCGCTGGTTCTCGGTTTCCACGTACAGGCGCAGGCCGACCGCGCCGGCGGCCGCGGCGCGTTGCGCGACGTCGGCGTACAACGCCCGGAACGCGCCGCCACGGCGCGCGGCGGGCACCACGTAGACGCTCTGGATCCACCAGAAATCGCCGTCGCGCCAGTCGCTCCATTCGTAGGTCACCAGCAGGCTGCCCACGGCCGCGCCGTCGCGCTCGGCCACCAGGTAGAAGCCGCGCTGCGGCCGCTCGAACACGCCGCGGATGCCGCGTTCCAGCGTCGCGGGATCGAGCCGCTTGTGCTCGGTTTCCCAGGCCATCGCCGCATTCCAGGCGGCCAGTTCGGGCAGGTCGGTGAGGGCGGCGGCGCGGATCTGCAGCGACACGGCATGGCTCCGGTGAGGGGATGGACGTACATCGTAGCGTGCGCGGCCTTCACACGCCGACGCGTAACGTGGAAGCGAAGCCGGCGGTTGCAGCCCATCGAGGCGGGCTCCTGCCGGCGTGCCGCCCGCACGGAGCGCGTCGTGTTCCGCTCCGGCACGAGCCCAAGGAAAACCTGCTTTGAAGATCGGCAACCTCCTCGACCTGCTCAAACTGCGCCGCCTGCGCGCCTTCCGCCGCCGTCGCGCCGCCGCGCGCACGCGGCCGGAGCAGGAGCCGGCACTGCGCGCGGAGCTGTTCAGCACCGAACAGATGGAACGGCACGGTCGCGCCCTGGCCGCGCAGCACCGGCTCAGCCCGCAGGTCAGCATGGATTCGCTGCTGGCGCGGCTGGACGACAACGAGGCGGTGCTGACCCACACCTGCGAACGGCTGACCAGCGCCACCCGCAAGCGCCGGCGCATCACCCCGGCCGGCGAATGGCTGCTGGACAATTTCTACCTGGTCGAGGAACAGATCCGGATCGCCCGCCGCCATCTGCCGAAGGGCTACAGCCGCGAATTGCCGCGCCTGGCCAGCGGCCCGTCGGCCGGCCTGCCGCGGGTCTACGACATCGCGCTGGAAATCATTTCGCACGGCGACGGCCGGGTCGACACGCACAACCTGCTGCGCTTCATCGGCGCCTACCAGGAAGTGACCCCGTTGCGGCTGGGCGAGCTGTGGGCGATCCCGATCATGCTGCGGCTGGCCCTGATCGAGAACCTGCGCCGGGTCGCCGCACGGGTGATGGCGGACTGGCGCGACCGCGGCAAGGCCGCGCGCTGGGCCGATGCGATGACCGCCACCGCCGAGCGCGACCCGAACTCGGTGGTGCTGGTGGTCGCCGACATGGCGCGCTCGGACCCGCCGATGAACGGCCCGTTCGTGGCCGAGATGGCGCGCCGGCTGCAGGGCCAGAGCCCGGCGCTGGCGTTGCCGCTGAGCTGGATCGAGCAACGCCTGGCCGCGTCGGGGCAGAGCATCGAGCACCTGGTGCAGCTCGAAGCGCAGCAGCAGGCCGCCAACCAGGTCACCATCGGCAACAGCATCGGCAGCCTGCGCACGCTGTCGGCGATCGACTGGCGCGACTTCGTCGAGCACTGCAGCCTGGTCGAGCGCTGCCTGCGCGAGGACCCGGCGGGCGTCTACGCGGCGATGGATTTCGCCACCCGCGACCGCTATCGCCACGCGGTGGAATCGATGGCGCGCCGGCACCGGCTGAGCGAACTGCAGGTGGCCGAGGCGGCGATTGCGCTGAGCCAGGCCGAGGCGCCCACCGACAGCATCGCGCCACCGCCGCAGCACGTCGGCTACTACCTGATCGACCGCGGCCGGCGCCGGCTGGAACAGCAGCTGGGCATCCGGCCACCGCTGCGCGAGACGCTGCGCCGCGGCTTCGACCGCGCGCCGCTGCCGATCTACCTGGGCCTGCTGGCCCTGCTCACGTTCGCGTTCGCGCAACCGCTGGTCGCCGCCGCCGCGCACGAGGGGCTGTCGCCGTGGACGCTGCTCGCGCTGGCGATTCCCGCCGTCATCCTGGCCAGCCAGCTGGGGCTGAGCCTGCTCAACTGGATCGCCACGTTGTCGATCGCGCCGCGGCAGCTGCCGCGCATGGATTACTCGCACGGCATCCCGGCCAGCGCGCGCACCCTGGTGGCGATTCCCAGCCTGTTCGCCAGCGCGCAGGACGTCGACGAGCTGGTCGAGTCGCTGGAGGTGCGCTTCCTCGGCAACCGCGACGACCACCTGCACTTCGCCCTGCTCACCGACTTCGCCGACGCGGACCGCGAGACCTTGCCCGACGACGAGGCGTTGCTGCGACGGGCGCAACGGCGCATCGAGGCACTCAACGAGCGCTATGCCGACGGCCGGGCCGACCGCTTCTTCCTGTTCCACCGCCCACGCCGCTGGAACGTGGGCGAGCGCTGCTGGATGGGCCACGAGCGCAAGCGCGGCAAGCTGGCCGACCTCAATGCGCTGCTGCGCGGCAACGCGCACGGCCGTTTCATGCTGATCGTGGGCGACATCGCCGCGCTGGACCCGGTGCAGTACGTGATCACCCTGGACACCGACACCGAGCTGCCGCGCGACGCGGCGCAGGCCTTCGTCGGCACCATCGACCACCCGCTCAACCGCGCCGTGTACGACCCCGAGCGGCGCCGCGTGGTCAGCGGCTACGCGATCCTGCAGCCGCGCGTCGGCATCAGCCTGCCCAGCACCGCGCGTTCGCGCTACGCGCAGCTGTACGGCAGCGACGCCGGCATCGACCCGTACACGCAGATGGTTTCGGACGTCTACCAGGACGTGTTCGGCGAAGGCTCGTTCATCGGCAAGGGCATCTACGCGATCGATCCGTTCGAGCGCACGCTGGACGGGCGCTTCCCGGAAAACCGCATCCTCAGCCACGACCTGGTCGAAGGCTGCCACGCACGCTCGGGCCTGCTCAGCGACGTGCAGCTGTTCGAGACCTACCCGGCCCGCTACGGCGCCGACGTGAAGCGCCGGCACCGCTGGATCCGCGGCGACTGGCAATTGCTGCCGTGGCTGCTGCCGTGGGCGCCGACCGCGCACGCCGGCTGGCGGCGCAACGCGCTGACCGCGTTGTCACGCTGGAAGATCCTCGACAATCTGCGCCGCAGCCTGGTGCCGGTGGCGGTACTGGCGCTGCTGGTCACCGGCTGGCTGCTGATTGCGCCGGTGCTCTCGTGGACCGTGGCCGTGCTGTCGATGGTGCTGGTGCCGCCGCTGCTGTCGGCCCTGCTCGACCTGGTGCAGAAGCCGCGCGAGGTGCAGCTCGACCAGCACCTGCGCGCCGGCTTCCGGGCCGGCATGCAGCACCTGGCGCGGATGGCGCTGGGGCTGGCATGGCTGCCGCACGAGGCGCTGTACCACCTCGATGCGATCGTGCGCACGCTGTGGCGCATGGCGATCAGCCAGCGCCACCTGCTGCAGTGGCAGACCTCCAGCGAGGTCGAGCGGCGCAGCGACAACGCGCCGGCCGCGTTGTGGCGGCTGATGTGGATCGGTCCGCTGCTGGCCGTGCTGCTGGGCGTGGCGCTGGTGTTGCAGCGTCCGCAGGCGCTGTGGCTGGCGATGCCGCTGCTGCTGCTGTGGCTCGCTTCGCCCGCGGTCGCGTGGTGGATCAGCCAGCCGCGCCCGCTGGACGCGTTCGCGCCGAATGCGGCGCAGCAGCGCTTTTTGCGCACGCTGGCGCGGCAGACCTGGGCCTTCTTCGACGCCCACGTCGGTGCCGCCGACCACTGGCTGCCGCCGGACAACCTGCAGGAGCAACCCGGGCCGGCGATCGCCCACCGCACCTCGCCCACCAACATCGGCATGGCGCTGCTGGCAAACCTGGCCGCGCACGACTTCGGCTTCCTGAGCGGCGGCCGCCTGCTCGAACGCACGCGCCTGACCCTGGCCACCATGCAGCGGCTGCCGCGCCATCGCAGCCATTTCTACAATTGGTACGACACGCAGAGCCTGCAGCCGCTGACGCCGCTGTACGTCTCGGCGGTGGACAGCGGCAACCTGGCCGGCCACCTGCTCACCCTGCGCCCGGGCCTGCTGGCGCTGCCCGACGAGCCGGTGTTCCAGCCGCGCGTGCTGCGCGGCCTGCTCGACACGCTGGAACTGCTGCACGACGCGCTCGACACCGACGCCGCCCGCGCGCTGGAACCGCTGCGGCAGACACTGCTGGACGCGCTGGCCACGCCGCCGGACCGCTGCAGCGCCGCGCTGGCGCTGCTGCAGCGACAGCTCGATCACGTTCACCAGCTGACCCGGGACCTCGTCGTCGAACCGAGCAGCGACGCGGCGTTCTGGGTGGATGCGCTGCTCGGCCAGGTCAGCGAGTTCGTCGACGACGCGCTCGCGTTCGAACTCGATCCGCCGGATGACGACAACGCCGGTTTCGTCGGCATTCCCAGCCTGCGCCAGCTGGCGCGGATCGAGCCGCTGTGCTGGCCGGCCGAGGCAGGCGCCGACGCGGTGCGCGAGCGCGCGTCCGCACGCATCGCCGCGCTCGAGCAGCTGGCGCAGCAGGCCGGCGAACTGGCGCTGATGGACTACCGCTTCCTCTACGACAGCGCGCGCGACCTGCTGGCGATCGGCTACAACGTCGACCAGCGCCGGCTCGACGCCGGCTACTACGACCTGCTGGCCTCGGAGGCGCGCCTGGCCAGCTTCGTCGGCATCGCCCAGGGCCAGCTGCCACAGGAGAACTGGTTCTCGCTGGGGCGCCTGCTCACCACCGTCGGCGGCGAGCCGGTGCTGCTGTCGTGGACCGGCTCGATGTTCGAGTACCTGATGCCGATGCTGGTGATGCCCAGCTACGAAGGCACCCTGCTCGACCAGACCTGCCGCGCCGCGGTCGCGCGGCAGATCGAATACGGCAACCAGTTGAACGTGCCGTGGGGCGTCTCCGAATCCGGCTACAACACGCTGGACGCGCACTTCACCTACCAGTACCGCGCGTTCGGCGTGCCCGGGCTGGGCCTCAAGCGCGGGCTGGGCGACGACGTGGTGATCGCGCCGTACGCCTGCGCGCTGGCGCTGATGGTGGCGCCGGCCGCCGCGACGAAAAACCTGCAGCGGCTGGCCGAGGCCGGCGCGCGCGGCCGCTTCGGCTTGTACGAGGCGATCGACTACACCCCGGCGCGACTGCCGCTGGGCCAGGACTCGGCGCTGGTGCGGCAGTTCATGGCGCACCACCAGGGCATGAGCCTGCTGGCACTGGGCTATGCGCTGCTGGGCCGGCCGATGCAGCGGCGCTTCGAATCCGACCCGCAGTTCCAGGCCACCAGCCTGCTGCTGCAGGAACGCGTGCCGAAGACCGCGGCCGAATACCTGCACGCGTCCGGCTTCCCCGAACTGGACGGCAGCCTGCAACCGGCCGAAGCGCGGCTGCGCGTGTTCGCCGATCCCGACCGCCCGCGCCCGGCCGTGCAGCTGCTGTCGAACGGCCGCTACCACGTGATGCTGAGCAGCGCCGGCGGCGGCTACAGCCGGCGCGGCGAGCTGGCGCTGACGCGCTGGCACGAGGACATCACGCGCGACCACTGGGGCATGTTCTGCTACCTGCGCGACGTCGCCAGCGGCGACTACTGGTCCACCGCGTACCAGCCCACGCGAAGGAAGACCGAGCAGTTCGAGGCGATCTTCTCCGACGCGCGCGCCGAGTTCCGCGTGCGCGAACACGAGTTCGACGCGCACACCGAGATCGTGGTGTCGCCGGAAGACGACATCGAACTGCGCCGCACGCGCATCACCAACCGCAGCCGCACGCGGCGCACGATCGAGCTGACCAGCTACGCCGAGGTGGTGCTGGCGCCGCCGGTCGCCGACGCGCTGCACCCGGCCTTCAGCAAGCTGTTCGTGCAGACCGGGCTGGTGCCGGAGCTGCAGGCGATCGTGTGCACGCGCCGTCCGCGCGCGGCCGACGAGCACGTGCCGTGGATGTTCCACCTGCTGGCGGTGCACGACGCCGACATCGACGCGATCTCCTACGAGACCGACCGCGCCCGCTTCATCGGCCGCGGCCGCAGCACGGCCGAACCGCAGGTGCTGGACCGCGAACAGGCGCAGCTGTCCAACAGCGAAGGCTCGGTGCTCGATCCGATCGTGGCGATCCGCTGCCGCATCACGCTGGAGCCGGAGCAGTCGGCCACCATCGACTTCGTCACCGGCTACGCCGAGCAGCGCGACGGCTGCCTGCAGCTGATCGGCAAGTACCGCGACCGCCATCTCGCCGACCGCGTGTTCGACCTGGCCTGGACGCACAGCCAGGTGCTGCTGCGCCAGCTCAACGCCAGCCTCGCCGACGCGCAGCTGTACGAGCACATGGCCACCGGCATCCTCTACCCGAACGCCAGCCTGCGCGCCGAGCCGGCCGTGCTGCGCGGCAACCGCCGCGGCCAGTCCGGGCTGTGGGGGCAGGCGGTCTCCGGCGACCTGCCGATCGTGCTGCTGCAGATCGCCAGCCCGTCACGGATCGAGATGGTGCGCCAGCTGGTGCAGGCGCATGCGTACTGGCGGTTGAAGGGTCTGGCGGTGGACCTGGTGATCTGGAACGAGGATCGCGCCGGCTACCGGCAGGAACTGCAGGACCAGATCATGGGCCTGATCGCCTCCGGCAGCGAAGCCAGCCTGCTCGAGCGCCCCGGCGGGATCTTCGTGCGCCCCGCACAGCAGCTGTCCGGCGAGGACCGCGTGGTGATGCTGGCCAGCGCACGGATCATCCTCAACGATGGCCGCGGCAGCCTGGCCGAGCAGATCGGCCGGCGCCAGGTGGAAACCCATGCGCCGCGCTTCGAGCCGAGCCGGCCCCGGCGCATCGGCAGCGCCATGCTGGCTGCCAGCGCCAGCGCCCCGGCGACGCTGCAGCTGGCCAACCCGCACGGCGGCTTCAGCACCGACGGCCGCGAGTACGTGATCACCCAGGCCGCCGGCGACAGCACGCCGGCGCCATGGTCGAACGTGCTGGCCAACCCGTACTTCGGCACCGTGATCTCCGACAGCGGCAGCGCCTACACCTGGGGCGAGAACGCGCACGAGTTCCGGCTCAGCCCGTGGCACAACGACCCGGTCGGCGACGGCGGCGGCGAGGCGCTGTACCTGCGCGACGAGGAGACCGGCCAGGTGTGGTCGCCGACCCCGTTGCCGTGCCGCGGCAGCGGCAGCTACGTCACCCGCCACGGTTTCGGCTACAGCGTGTTCGAGCACCACGAGGACGGCATCCGCTCCGAACTGTGGGTCTACGTCGCGCTCGATGCATCGGTGAAATTCTCGGTGCTGAAACTGCGCAACGAGTCCGGCCAGGCGCGCCGGCTCAGCGTCACCGGCTACGTCGAGTGGCTGCTCGGCGACCTGCGCGCGAAGACCGCGATGCACGTGGTCACCGAGTCGGACCCGGCCAGCGGCGCGCTGTTCGCGCGCAACGCCTACAACAGCGAGTTCCCGAACCGGGTGGCGTTCTTCGACATCGACGACCCCGCCCGCGGCATCGACGGCGACCGCAGCGAGTTCCTGGGCCGCAACGGCAGCATGCGCGCACCGGCCGGACTCGGCCGCACGCATCTCTCCGGCCGGCTCGGTGCGGGACTGGACCCCTGCGCGGCGCTGCAATCCCGCGTGAACCTGGACGACGGCGAGCAGCGCCAGCTGATCTTCCGCCTCGGCCTGGGCCGCGACGCCGCCGACGCCAGCGCGCTGGTGCAGCGCTTCCGCGGCAACGGCAGCGCCGCCGACGCACTGGAAAAAGTCCGCGCGCACTGGGCGCGCACGCTGGGCGCGGTGCAGGTGCACACGCCGGAGCCGGCGCTCGACGTGCTCGCCAACGGCTGGCTGCTGTACCAGACCATCGCCTGCCGCCTGTGGGCGCGCAGCGGCTACTACCAGTCCGGCGGCGCGTTCGGCTTCCGCGACCAGCTGCAGGATTCGATGGCGCTGCTGCACGCCGCGCCCGCGCTGTCGCGTGCGCAGCTGCTGCTGTGCGCCGCGCACCAGTTCGCCGAGGGCGACGTGCAGCACTGGTGGCATCCGCCGCTGGACCGCGGCGTGCGCACCACCTGCTCCGACGACTACCTGTGGCTGCCGCTGGCCACCAGCCGCTACGTGCTGGCCAGCGCCGACCGCGGCGTGCTGGACGAGTGCGCCAGCTACATCGAGGGCCGCACGCTGCACCCCGGCGAAGAGTCGTACTACGACCTGCCGCAGTCCGCGGGCCTGCGCGAGACGCTGTACCAGCACTGCGTGCGCGCGATCGAACGCAGCATCGCCCAGCGCGGCGCGCACGGTCTGCCGCTGATCGGCGGCGGCGACTGGAACGACGGCATGAACCGGGTCGGCGAACAAGGCCGCGGCGAAAGCGTGTGGCTGGGCTTCTTCAGCTGCGAGGTCCTGGCCCGCTTCGCCGAGGTGGCCCGCCTGCAGCAGGACGAGGCCTTCGCGCTGCGCTGCGAGAGCGAAGTCGCCCAGTTGCGCATCGCGCTGGAACAGCATGGCTGGGATGGCGCCTGGTATCGCCGCGCGTACTTCGACGACGGCACGCCGCTGGGCTCCAGCGGCAACGACGAATGCCGGATCGACTCGATCGCACAGAGCTGGTCGGTGCTGTCCGGCATCGGCGCGCCGGAACGCCAGCAGGAGGCGATGGATTCGCTGGATGCCCACCTGGTGCGCCGCGAAGCCGGCCTGGTGCAATTGCTCGACCCGCCGTTCGACAAGTCGGCGCTCGACCCCGGCTACATCAAGGGCTACGTGCCCGGCGTGCGCGAGAACGGCGGCCAGTACACGCACGCGGCGATCTGGGCCACGATGGCGTTCGCCGAACTCGGCGACAGCGCGCGCGCGTGGGAACTGCTGCGCATGATCAGCCCGGTCAGCCACGGCATCGACGCCGCGCAGATGGACGTCTACAAGGTCGAGCCCTACGTGGTCAGCGCCGACGTCTACGCCGTCCAGCCGCACACCGGGCGGGGCGGCTGGAGCTGGTACACCGGCTCCGCCGGCTGGATGTACCGGCTGATCGTGGAGTCCCTGCTCGGCCTGCGCCTGGAAGCCGGCAAGCTGCGCTTCGCGCCGGTGCTGCCGCCTGAATGGGAAGGCTTCTCCATCGACTACCGCCACCACGACACCTCGTACCGGATCCACCTGCGCCAGAGCGATGCCGGCACGATGAGCACCGTGTGGCTGGACGGCGTGGCGCAGACCGATGGCTGCATCCCGCTCACCGACGACGGGGCGGAGCACAGCGTGGAGCTGAACTGGCCGCGCCGCCCATGAAGTCGGCTGCGGGTGCGACAACACCAGCATCACCGATCCAGCGGGCTCAGCACGCCGTGGCTGCCGCGGTTGAGCACATGCGTATAGATTTGGGTTGTCGCCACATCCTTGTGGCCGAGCAGTTCCTGGATGGTACGAATATCCTGGCCGGCCTCCAGCAAGTGGGTGGCGAAGGAGTGCCGCAAGGTATGGCAGGTGGCCGGCTTGACGATGCCGGCCTTGAGGCGCGCGTTGCGTACCGAACGCTGCAGGCCGGCCTCGTCCACATGATGGCGCCGCCGCTCCCCGTCACGCGGATCACGCGATAGCTGGTCCGACGGAAACACGTACTGCCATCCCGGCTCGCGCGGCGCCGACGGATACTTGCGCGCCAGCGCGTGCGGCAGCCATACCGCACCCAGGCCCGCCGCCAGATCCTGCCGGTGGATCAGGCGCACCCGCTCCAGCTGCGCCTGCAGCGCCGCAGGCGCCGCGGCAACGGCACATGCCGATCCTTGCCGCCCTTGCCATCGCGCACGCAGATCTGGTTGAGCTCGAAATCCACGTCCTTCACGCGCAGGCGCACGCACTCCATCAGCCGCATGCCCGAGCCGTACAACAACGAGGCCATCAAACCGAAGGGCCATCCATCATCGCCAGCAGCCGGTTCACCTCGTCGCGTGAGAGCACCACCGGCACCCGTTTTTGTGGTCGCTTCGCCCGCACCACCGTCTCCAGCCACGGCAGCTCGACCGACAACACCTCCTTGTACAGAAACAGCAGCGCCGACAGCGCCTGGTTCTGCGTGCCCGCCGCCACCCGGCCCTCGACCGCCAGCGTGCTCAAAAAGCCCTCGACCTCCGCCGCACCCATGTCGCGCGGATGCCGCTTGCCATGGGCCAGGATGAACCGTCGAATCCAGCCCACATACGCCCGCTCCGTCCGCAAGCTGTAATGCTTCAAGCGCAGCCGCGCATGCACCTGATCCAGCAACCGCGGCGTTTTCGCCCCTGTTACACCCTTACTTTCGCCCCGGTAACTCATACACCCTCAAAAGTCGCCGATAACAACGGCATGATGCCCGCCCGCCACGTGCAGGGCATCCGCGCAAGGCCATGATCCGATGTAGGAATCCGCCGCTTGTACGGTCAGTAGTGGCGCCGCATACTCGGCGCAACACCCCACTTTTGGGGTCTACTTAGCGTTAGGCTGCCCATGGAAGAATTCCGAGTACGTCCGGGCTATGGCACCCCGAGCCTCATGCTTATCGAGTTCCATGGCGATCACAGAGCGGAAGGTTTCCCGCCTGTTTTGAGGCTACTCGAAGGCCAGCTATCAGAGTTCTCATGTACTGCAAGCTGGCCAGCGCCGGATGATTTCCTTTGGGAGTGTGTCTATGCCGGCGGCACCTTCGAATTGTCTGATGACTGGGGTGGGCTTTTTATCCTTCCCACATCCAACAATGGCCAAGTTGTTGCCGATGTATCCTCGGCCCTTGAAGCGTCAGGGCAATTTCGTCGCGCTGCGGAGCCAGCCTAACAACTCGTTCAAGGCGGACGGCTACGCCGCCGCTTAACTCCAGCGTTAGACCACCATGACATTAGTCGCGAAAATTTGGGTGCTTTTCCGTGGCCTTGTCTGCTTCTTGTTTGCAGCGCTCCTCGCTGGTGGAGCTTGCCTCACGATCTGGCGCTTTTTTCAGGGTAGTGTGCCGTTGTCGAATGTGCTCTATAGCCTGGTAGCGTTCGGGGTCGCCGTGTGGCTTGTGTGGTTCGCCGTCTACGGCTCAGCGTTTGGCAAGAGGGTGTTCGCCGCAGTCGGAGGCGCTTTTCGCTTCTACCTTGGGTGCGCTCTTATGCTCGGGCTGTCCGCCTTTGCTGGCTATCTCTGCGTGCACGGCTTCCTGACCAACCAAGCTCCAACTTTTAGTCGCCACAGTCTTTGGTTCAGCCGCTCGGAACATCCTGAGATGTTTTGGGTATCCATGATCTTCCACGCCCTGCTCGGTTCAACGCTTCTATTTTCTACTTCGCTGGCCATGCGCTACAGGTACAAGCATGGCGGCGAGGTCTAACATCTCGTTCAAGGCGGACGGCTACGCCGCCGCTTAACTCCAGCGTTAGCGGTGCCGACGACCATGCAAGCTGCCGAACAATTACGAGCCCTACTCATTGGCAAGGACTACGCGAGCTTCAGTGTCGCGACCTCCTTCGGGCTCGGCTTTGACGGGTTTGAGCTCGCCTCGCAGGACGTGCTGTGCCCTGACGAGGACGTCATAAACGGCGCTTTCGTTAACTCTTACGCTCCGGCGGCAAAAACGGGTGTCCCCGAATTAATTGGTAAGAGTGCCATCTTGGCTGCTTGTCTCGGCGCAACAATTTCCGACGTGCAGGTATCTCCAGACGCTTCCGTCATTCTTTGGTTCGCCAACGGAGTGCAGCTCACGCTCCCAACGAACACCCCCATTGTTGATTGGCATTGGGCAATCACCGAAGATGGTCGTGACCCCTACATGGGTTGCATCATTGCGTGCTTTGCACCTGGTGAGATCCAAGGCAGCATCGCTAACAAATTGTTCAAGGCGGACGGCTTCGCCGCCGCTTAACTCCAGCGTTAGAGCGCACGATGAACTTGTTCGTACGCCTTGCATTGATTGCCGTCGTTCTGCTCATCAGCGGCTGCGTTAAGTCGCGCCCTGACCAGATCTACCGCGGCACGTACTTCTACAATTTCGAGTCTTCTTCGTTTACGCCCGAGGGCACAAACGAGAGCTGGTGTCTAAGCGGCGACATGAGTAAGGCGGAGTTGCCTGCCAA
>Ga0207690_10001663_pt1 | contig 13745 bp, 9 predicted proteins | sample KBSC23metaG_FD_184315 | JGI IMG/M metagenome (GOLD analysis project Ga0207690, IMG submission 184315) | Corn rhizosphere microbial communities from Kellogg Biological Station, Michigan, USA - KBS C2-3 metaG (SPAdes) (version 2) | ecosystem: Host-associated > Plants > Roots > Rhizosphere > Soil ...
AGGCGCTTTCGCACGCACTTCCGACCGATCGGCGGCAGAGCGTGCGAAAGCGCCTTGCGTCGCCATGGCGATTGCCGAATATTTCCGCGACCAGGGTAAGTCGGTGCTGTTGATGATGGACTCGGTAACGCGCTATGCACGGGCTTTGCGCGAGATTGGTCTGGCGGCAGGCGAACCGCCTACGCGGCGCGGATATCCGCCATCCGTATTGACGGCATTGCCCAGATTGTTTGAGCGCGCCGGACAAAACGAACGAGGCGCCATCACGGGATTCTTCACCGTTCTGGTCGAAGACGATGCCGGCGGCGATCCTATCGGTGAAGAGGTGCGGGCTACCTTGGACGGGCATATCGTGTTGTCGCCAAAAATGGCGGACGAAAATTTCTATCCCGCCATCGATATTCTTGCAAGCCGAAGCCGTGTCATGCGACAGGTGGCATCTACCGGCCATTTTCGGCAAGCCGGTGTGTTGCGCGAATTGCTGCATAAGTACCAGTCCATTGAAATGCTGCTGCAGATGGGGGAATACCAGACAGGCAGCGATGCGATGGCTGACCATGCCATTCAAACGCGCGATGACGTCAGGCGTTTTTTGCGGCAGCACACGGAAGACAGCAGCCCCTTGGCGAAAACGCTCGCGGATCTGGCGCAGATCGCAGAGGGGATCTGATGGAAACGGTATTCGCCAAGGTTGCGGATGAGCATGCGCTGGTCAAATTGCTCGATGTGTATCAGCAGCGCATGCACGCACTGCAAAAGGATTTGGAACCCTTATTGAACGAACGCCACCGTGTCGATCATCTGCAGCAATTGCTCTCTGCGGATATGCGTCTGGTTGCGGCGCAACGCGATGCATGGAATCAGCAATGGCAACGGTGGAGCGAGGAAGGCGGAACGTTGCGGCATGGCCGAAGTTATAGCGCTCGTCATCAGCAGCTCGCGGATATGGAAAAGTTGCTGGCGGCGCACAGCGAAAAGCTGGAAGCAAAGCGTGCCGAGATAAGGAAACGAATCAGTCATCAGCAACGGCTTATTTTGAGGCAGCAGCAAAAGATGGAGTGCGTGGAAGATTGGATTGAAAGGGGGCGTCGGGAAAAGAGCGACGTGGTGCAGCGGCGTGAAACCGGTGCGGATGAAGAGCGCGTTCTTGCGCGGTGGTTTGTGATGAGTGAGGGTACTTAATTAATCTTCGATTCTTTTTCTGGATTTAAACAGATGTAGGGTTCGCTCTGTGCACCCTACATTTCTAAGCAAGTACGCAAAAGTTTTTTGATACGGAGTATGGTACCCCTCTCCCGCAAGCGGGAGAAGGGAGAAAACCAGACAGTGAAGGGTGCGTTCTGCGCATCGATACGGCCGGCATGGTGCGCGGAGCGCACCCTACTGCTTTAGAAATAAGCAAATTCATATTTTGTAAAAAGCACCTTATGAACGCCATAACAGAACCAGGCTGGATAGAAATCGCCGAAAACTGGTGCCAAGCCGTTAATGCCTGGATGTCGGTTCGCCCCAGCGGAATGTGCCAATTGTCAGGACGCACTCTGGAATTTGAATGGACAACTGAAGGAAATAGCGAGTGCACAGTGCACGCAACATTCGAATGCCTTGGCTATCGCTGGGGCATTGCTCTCGATTCTTTATGTGCCTTCGACGAACGTTTGAAGGGAACGCCATTCATGAGCATGCCGGAGATATTCCGCACTCTCACCGTAGAGAAATTACTGGCCGAGATAATGGAATCTCTCCCTGTCGATATCGCGCGCAACTTGGACGTTCCGGCTATCGGATGGTGCAAGACCGCGTGGCCCTCATCCTGGCACAAGCTGCCTTTGTTGTTGCGTAACCGTGATCAACGGACCATTTCGTCTGGTGTTTTTGCAGTGGAAACGCCGGAGGGGTTGATCTGGCTAAGTAAAAACCTGCCTGCAAGACCAAGCGAGAAAAAACCGCTGGATCGATCACTGCTGCAATGCCGTCTGCCGCTCAATATCGGCGAGACGGCGCTTGCGATACGGGAGATCAAACAACTGGAAGCAGGCGACCTGATATGGATAGAGACCGCCAAAATCGCGCGGCAAGGATTGCGTGTCTGCCTGGAGCTTCCTGTGAGCGAGAACGCGCAGTCACGCATTGTCTGTCACGGCTTTGTCAAGCAACGCAATCTGATCCTGTGCGGTATATCGGCGGCAAAACCGAATCTCAAACAATCAATCCTGCCTCTCGCCATCAAAACGGAGAACACGATGGAAACGGACATCGGCAATATAGAACTTCCCCTCACGTTTGACCTGGGCGAAATCACGATGCCTCTCACCGAGGTCGAACGACTTGGCGAACATCAAATCCTGGAACTTGGCGGCGATGCCGCAACCATGCGCGTTAATGTGCGGGTGCATGGCACATGCATCGCGCAGGGCAGGTTGATGCTGGTAGGACGTCGCCTTGCGGTACGGCTTGAAAAAGTCGGCATGGCCGATGTGACAGCGTCTTGAAAGACTGCCTCCATCATGCTCAATCAGGACCCGCTGGTTTTAATTGTCACCGTTGCGTTGCTGAGTCTGCTGCCCTTCATGGCAGTGATGGTGACCTCGTTTGCCAAGCTGGTAGTGGTTTTCAGCCTGACGCGCAATGCCCTGGGGTTGCAACAAGTACCGCCCAACATGGTGGTGAATGGGTTGGCGCTCGTATTGTCGATGTACATCATGGCGCCTCTGATGCATCAGATGAGCGAAGCCTCGCATGTGCAACTGGCATCGGGAAATCTGAAGGCAAGCGGGCTGATGGAAATCATGAGCAATGCACGCGAACCGCTGCGGAAGTTTCTGGACAAGCACGCGCAGCCAAGAGAGCGGGAATTCTTTTTGCAGTCGGCAAAGAAGATCTGGACCACCGAGGAAGCGGCGAATTTGAAAGGCGATGATTTGCTGACGCTGATCCCTGCTTTTACCGTGAGCGAATTGACGGCGGCTTTCAAGATCGGCTTTTTGATTTACCTGGCATTTGTCGTGATCGATCTGGTGGTGGCAAACATTCTGGCTGCAATGGGAATGATGATGTTTGCTCCCACCGTAGTGTCTATTCCGCTCAAGCTGCTGCTGTTCGTGATGCTGGATGGATGGGCGAAACTGGTTCATAACCTGATTCTTACTTATCAATAGAAGATGCAAGGTGATCTTTTGCAACGGAATCGGTGCCCGGAGCGCACCCTACTACCAATAGAGGAGGTAGGGTGCGCTCCGTGCACCGATAAGGCCGCAACATTTATACCCATAGAGGACTCGATCGTGGAAGCATTCAACCTGGCATTCATTGTCAAACAAGCGCTGATGCTCATCCTCATGCTGTCTTTGCCGGTGGTCGTGGTCGTCGGCCTGACGGGATTGGCAATCGCCTTTTTGCAAGCCATCACGCAAGTGCAGGATCAAACGATTGCATTCGGCATCAAGATAATTGCGGCGACGGTGGTGATTGCATTGATGTCCGGCTGGCTGGGAGGCGAATTGTTGACGTTCGCAGACAGTTTATATGGCTACATCGCTCACATCAGATAACCGCCAATGCCCATACAGATCGACAACATTCAATCGCTTTTGCTTGCCATCGGCCTGCTGATGGCACGGATGATGATGGCCTTTTCCCTGCTGCCGCTCTTTTCAGGAAATGCCATTCCCGCTTCGGTAAGAGTGAGCTTTGTGGCCGGCCTCAGCATATGTCTGTTGCCTCTGATCGGGCCGCAAACCGCCTTGTTGAAGATGGAATGGGGGCATCTGTTTCCTTACCTTTTGAAGGAAGTGGCCTTAGGAACGGTACTCGGTTTGATGATCAGCCTGGCGTTCTGGGCGCTGCATGCCGCAGGGGAGATGATCGAATACCAGGCCGGCCTGTCAATGAGCACAGTCATCGACCCGCTCTCTGGTCGGGAGGATAGTTTGATAGGAGGTCTGTTCCTGCAGCTTTTCAACGTACTGTTCCTGGCTTCCGGCGGATTGCTGATCCTCATAGGCATGCTGTTTGAAAGCTACCGCATCTGGCCTGTAGACCGCATGCTTCCCTTGGTGGGGAATATCAAGTTGATGGAGTTGCTTGTCAGCGCCTTGACCGGTCTGATCGAATTGATCATCAAGATTGCAGCGCCATTTGTCATCCTGATGCTGGTTGCCGAATTGGCATTGGGATTGTTATCGCGGTTTGCGCCGCAACTCAATGTCTTCTTCCTCGCGCTGCCGGTCAAGATCATTATTCTGACCGTCTTGCTGTTGCTGTTTTGTTCCTTGCTGATGGAAGACACGCGCTTGATTCCCGATTTTTCCGGATTGCTGCAGCAACTCAACAAGGTGATGAAATGAGCCAGAACAAAGAGAGCATGCAAAGCAAAACCGAACAGCCTACGCTGAAGAAATTGCGCGATCTTCGCAAAAGAGGGGAAGTTCCCAACAGCCGGGATTTCACTGTGACGATGTCAATGGCCGTTTCTCTGGTCGCCGGCATCTATCTGCTGCGAACGCTTTGCAATGAATTGACAAGCATGCTGGCGAATGCGGTCACACTCAAGCTGACCAGTCTTCATACTCCAAAAGATATCGCGCAGTTTTCACAGAAGTATCTGCTAAGTGGTCTGCTGAGTGCGATGCCGTTTGTCCTATTGGCGACATGCACCAGCGCGATTACCGGATTTCTGCAGGTGAGGGGGATCGTTGCCTTCGATCAGGTCAAGCCAAGACTGGATCGCATCAATCCTGTTGAAGGAATCAAGCGCCTTTTTTCGTTGCACAGCATCGTCGAACTCATCAAGCTGATGATCAAAGCCTTGCTGCTTTTTTCGATCGCGTATCTGCTGCTGCGGAGCATGCTGCCCGTTCTGCTCAACGCACGCTTTCTACCGGCACCAAACTGGTTTGTATTGGCCGGGTCCATTCTCGCCACATTGATGTGGACATCCATCACAGGATTTTCGCTGCTGGCGCTGTGCGATGTGTGGTTCCAGCGCTGGAATTACATGAGGCGCAATCGCATGAGCAAAGAAGAGGTTCGCCGCGAACACAAGGAAACGGAAGGCGACCCGCATATCCGGGTAAAACGGCGTCAGGCTCAGCATGAATTCAGCATGCAGAACATGATGGACAACGTGCGAAAAGCCAATGTCGTGATCGTGCATCTTACGGATATCGCTGTGGCGCTTTACTACGATAAAGGCGAAACAAAATTGCCTGTGGTGCTGGCCAAAGGCGAATTCACTGTCGCCCAAGCCATTCGCGATGTCGCCCAAGACCGGCGCATCCCCATATTGCATGACGCAAAACTGGCGCGTCGGTTACTGGACGAGACGCACGTCAATCAGTACGTGCCGGATCACTTGCTGGAGACTATTGCAGCCGCGATGCGATGGGTACGTGATCCTCGTGTTACGGAAATCACTTAAGCGCAATCACACCATGGCCATTCGGAAGCCTTCGTCATTCATCAATTTCGGCGCGCCCCGGCTGGTGCGTTCGTCCGACCGCTTCAGGCGGATAGGACGGCATTACGACCTGATGCTCGTTGCCTTGATCGTTGCGGTCATCGCGCTCATGGTATTGCCGTTGCCGCCATTGGCGCTCGATATTCTGATCGCCATTAACCTGACGCTTTCCGTCACCGTTCTTGTCGTTTCGTTATACATCGGCTCGCCATTAGGATTGTCGACTTTTCCTTCCCTGCTGCTGTTCACCACCCTGCTTCGGCTCTCGCTCAATATCGCATCCACCAGGCAGATTTTGTTGCATGCTTATGCCGGCGACATCATCCTCACTTTCGGAAAAATGGTGGTGGGAGGCGATGTCATCATCGGCATGGTTGTGTTTCTCATCATCGCGGTCGTGCAATTCATTGTTATTGCCAAAGGCTCCGAGCGTGTGGCGGAAGTGGCGGCGCGTTTCAGCCTGGACGCCATGCCTGGCAAGCAAATGAGTATCGATGCCGATTTGCGCGCCGGCATCATCAACAAGGATGCCGCGCGGCAGCGCCGTCAGATGCTGGAAAGCGAAAGCCAATTGTACGGCGCGATGGATGGCGCGATGAAATTTGTGAAAGGTGATGCGATTGCCGGACTTGTGATCGCGGCGGTCAATATCATCGCTGGCGTTGCCGTGGGCATGCTGCGTAAAAACATGAGCATCGATGGCGCATTGCAAACCTATTCCATCCTTGCCGTGGGCGATGCTCTTGTATCGCAAATTCCTTCTCTGTTTGTGTCCATTGCCGCCGGCGTTATCATCACCCGCGTCGTGCGTCACGATGGCGTGGCTTCCAACCCCTTGGGCAACGACATTGCGGCGCAAATCCGCGCCCATCCCAAAGCCTTGTTCATCACCGGCCTGGTGGTTCTCGGTCTCATGCTCGTCCCCGGCTTCCCCAAATGGCCCTTCTTGCTGCTCGGTGCGACGATTGCCATGGTCGGTTGGGAACACATGCCGCGACGCTGGCAAGACGCACGGCATCTCGTCAACACACCCATGCCGTCCATGCAACGCGACGGCAATGATCGCACGCCTGTTTTTCTGGACAGCAGCGATCATCCGCTCACTCTGCCGGTCGCCATACAGGTCTATCCCCATATCGATAAGCATATCGATCCGCAACGCTTGAATCGGCAATTCGCGCGGGTTCGGCGTTATATCACCATAGAGCGCGGCATTCCTTTCCCCGGCATGGTGATGCGTCCCGATCTGCGCATGCGCAATGGCGAGTTTGGTATTTATGTGCATGAGCTTCCCGTGCTTGATGGGACGCTGCAACCAGGTTGCGTGCTGTGCGTGGAGAGCGATGCGGCTTTGGCATCGGCGGGCATTCCCGTCAAGGAGAAAGGCGACTTGTTGGGGGATCTTGCCTTTTGGGTGGCTGAGGAATACATCGCCGTGCTGCAGGCGAAAAGATTGGGCTACCTGCACATGGAAGAAGTGCTGGAACGCTGCCTGCAGACTGCACTAAGCCAATACGCGCATGAATTCATCGGCGTGCAGGAAAGCCAGTTCTTGCTGAAAAGGCTTGAGCAGCAATACCCGGAACTGGAAAAGGAATTGCGCCAGCAAGTGCCGCTGCCGCGTCTGGCGGACATATTGCGTCGCCTGGTGCAAGAACATATCTCGGTACGCGATTTGCGCTTGATTGCGCAAACCTTGGTCGAATACGCCTCGCGGGAAAAAGACAACGTCCTGCTGACGGAGTGCGTGCGCAACAGCATGGCACGATACATCACCTATCAATACACCCTGATGGATGGCACGCTGCGGGCAATCGTCCTTGCGCCCGCACTAGAGGAAAACCTGAAGCAATACATCAAGCAGACCAGCACGCGCAGCTTTCTCCTTCTGCCGGAAGCCTTGCGCGAATCCATGACGGCGCAGATCGACAAGATATTGCAATCGTCGCCCGATCATGCGGCAGCGGCGGTGTTACTCGTCAATTCCATTGAGATCAGGCCGCATCTGCGTGCTGCAATCGCGGATGAATTTCATGGGCTGCCGGTGTTGGCCATACCTCAACTTGAGGGAACCTTGCATGTAAGGAGTCTGGGGCAGGTGATGTGACCTGCATTGCCGGTACAGGAACAGGTCATTTTTATTTTCTTTCAGGAGGAAAAAGATGGGTGCAACAGGCATCTCGGAAGGGTATCGCGAAGTCACGGTGGTTGACTATTCTGCCAATGAAGACAGATCAGATTGCACCACCGCTGGTTGCGCATGGAATATCGCGGAGGAAGCCGCTGCTGTCAATCACACGACTGTTGAAGAGGAATTCGAATGGCTTCTCGAACATAACCCCGATGTGGCGAAAACCCCGGATCTGGTGCAGCCGGGGCAAAAAGTGCGTGTGCATTATCTCAAAGACGGTCATGAATTTTCCGGTGTAGGTAGGGGAAAGGAAGGAGAGACGGACGTGGCTCTTCGCGTAGAAAAGAACGGAAAACTTTCGGATGCACAAAGCAAGGATCTTCTGTCCTATCGCCATCCGATACAAGGACAAAAAGGAAGTTACGTGCAAGTGCCTGTAAACAAAGGAAGCAAGGGCGGCGACGACACTATTATCGTGTGCGATGAAGGAACAGAACACAAGGTGAAGCCAGGTGAATCCTATACCACCAAGGAGAAAGAGATTGTGCGAAATTTACCTGGCGATGAGTATGCGGTAACGCGGGCGAATGGTGAGACATTTTTGATCAATACCAAAGCGGAAGTGCGTGAAGCACAAGACAAGGATACTCAGGCATATAAAGCGCCTAAGGATTTGAAGGAAAACGACAAAGGAGATGAAAAGGGAATCGATGTGTCTCCCTCCGCTACCTACGATAAATACGATTGGAATACCGATTGATATGGCGACACGGTAAGCCGATGCAATGCGCATACCCACGCTATTCAACGCTTCTTGGTCGTTAAAAGGAGATCATCATGAGCACTGTCGAAAGAGCCGCTAACGCTACGGCCAACTACTTCGGTGAATGGAGTATGTCTGAAGATCATTCAGGCACGATTTCAAACGCTCCGCAATCGCTCGCGAAAACCGATCGCCTTGTCGAAGAGATGAGCAGAGGCATCGAGCAATCCGGTGTGTCGCCTGAAAACAATGAAGATATTCAAAAACTGGTGATCTCTGTCGCGCAAGAGGTGGCTGATCGTCATAAAGAGGATGCCATCTCGGACGATGAGATCGCGGCTGCCCGGCTCATCGTGCTTGCAAAAGCGTTGTCCCATCAGGAAGGAAATGCCCAGATGTCCGTCATACTTGGCCGGCAAAATCTGGCGCAATGTCTGGCCGGCCTTGTCGGCAGCCGGAAAAACAATGCGGTTGATTCGATCAAGGTCGCCGAGCTTGTCATCAACAGCGATTACACAAAAAGTCTTGGGCGGGTCGAAGCCACGCTGGGACAGGCTTTGCAAGCGGTCGATGGCAACAAGCAGATAAGCGATGCAGACAAGAAGGCATTCGCGCAAGCCGTCTATGACAGCGATGCCGCGCATGATGCAGGCCCTGGGACGGTGGTGTTTTTAAAAAACTACCTCAAGAATCTGGCGCGTATCCAGGATCATCCGGATGATCTCGATGCCGTATCGAATGCGGTTTTTGGAAGTTACCTGGTCAATTTCGGCGATGCGGCGCAAGGCTTGTCGGGTGTGGAACTGGAAAACGGAATCGGCTTGGCAATGAACTTGAAGCCAGGGCGTCCTTCGGGAAATGGATCGCTCTTTGCGGGCGAGCAGTTGAAAGCGATCAAGGCGATTGCCAGTCAAATTCAAAAGCTTGGAGGAAAAAACGCCAAGGTTTCTGCCATGCCGGTATTGCTTGAGTCTTCCGACAGTAAAGCAGGTATTCAGAAATTCATGCTCTGGCGCGTCACCACAGCGCAGGGCAAGGATATTTATGTCGATACCCTTGGGCAGGCGCACAACAGCGTGAACGACTTCATTGAGCATAACAAGCTTGGCTTTGGGCGTTTTGTGGTGGCGCGTGACGGACGCATGACAGTCGATCGTAACGGCAAGGTAGACGTACAGGAGATTGAGAAGTCTGACTATTCAGAAGACGATGCGAGAAAAGATGTCGCAAAAATAAGAGCGGCGACGGAAAAAGATGATTGGCTGGATACGGGCACTGACGAAGACGCCATTTACGCTGTTTTGGAGTCCCACAGTGCCGCCGAGATCGACATGATCCGCAAGGCTTACAACAAGGAATATGACCATGGGCATGCCGATTTTGATAAAGACCTTCAAGGAGAGTTCGATGATGACAAGGTGGAGCTGGATCGTCTCAATGCGCTGTTGAAGGGTAAGGACAACAAGGTCGCTAGAAACGAAGAGCTTGCTGCCGAAATTCGCGCGGAGTTGGATGATTTCGCTGTGGATGAGCAGGGCGTTTTGAAGATGTTCGAACGCATCCCGGCGCAGGAGCGGCAAACCGTGGCCGAAACCTATGCGCGCATGTACGGCCAATCGCAGAAGGGGACAGATGCGGTCGATTATCTGCTTTCCCAATGCCGCGACTCATTCAACGGCGAGGAAATGGCGCGGGCCAAAGATTTGCTCAAGCCGGAGAAGGGCGATTTCGCGGCAGGCGAGGCGCGTAATGCAGCGGGAAGATTGCGCGTGGCGGTCCAGGGAGCAGGAACCGATGAGGACACGGTCTTCGAAGTGTTGTCCGGAAAGGATTCGCATCAGATTCAAGCGATCAAGGATGCGTATCAGAAAAAATATGGAGAGACGCTGGAGTCGCGTTTAAAGGACGAGCTGAACGCCAGCGAATGGACCTATGCGGCAAAACTGATGAACCCCGTGGCTCACAATGCAGATGAAGCATCCAGGGCGAAGTGGGAAGCAGAGCGCTCGGCAGCGCACTTGTACTATGCCATGGAGGGAGTGGGCACCAATAAAGACATCATCAAGGCCGAACTGGAAGGCAAGACACCGCAGCAGGTTCAGGCCATCATTGATGCTTATCACTATAAGGGCCTAAGTCTGCGAGACCGTCTTAAGGACGATCTGGAGGGGACGGAAGAACAGGAAATCCTGCATTTGCTTGATAAAGCCAAAGTAAAAGACCAGGCCGACATGGAGAAATGGCAGACGGAATACGATGCGAAACGTTTGCATGTGGCAGTGGCGGGGTTGGGCGACAAGGATCTGATTCGTCAGGTACTGACAGGAAAATCAAAAGTCCAGATACACGGCGATGGCAAGCATGAAGGCATTGCAGAGGCTTATAAGCGTTTATACGGCACGGATTTGCGTGCCGAGCTGGAAGGCCAACTGGATGGGCGCGACTGGATTGAGATACGCCAGATCTATGATGGCGGCGCGATCAATCTTGATGATCCCAATGCAGACCCTGAGAACGTCATCGCCGAACAAATTCGCCGCCAGCGCGAACTGAGCGAATATGAGCGGCAAGGATTGTCTTGGAAAGATACGGCAACGCTTGCCAATCCTGTGACAGGCGCCTTTAAAGTCCTGGGTTCCGATGAAGTCAGAGGTGGATTGCAAAAGCTTATGCATTGGGACTCGAACTACGAGACCGATCGTGAGAGATTGGATCGCAATCTGGGCGATGCAGAAAAGGCGTTGAAGGAATACAAGGAAACAGGCGATAAGAAGAAGCTGACCGAAGCGGCCAGATTGGCGGGCTTTGCGGACAATGACCTCCAGACTCTGGCGCAGAACAAAGACGCGCTGACCAATGCGGTGGTGACTGGCGCCACTGTCGTGGTGGGAACTTTGGCCACGCTGCCAGTGGGAGGGTGGGGCGGCGTGGCGTTGGCGGCGGGTGCCAGCGCCCTTACCGCCGGCGTGGGATATACCGCGATGGATTCGCAAATCGGGGTCAGGGAAATCTCCCGGCAAACGCTGATTGCCGGTGTTGCAGGTGGATTGGGCGCACCTGTGCGGGGTGCATCAGGCGTAGCAACGAAGGCGGCTTTGGAAGAGACTGCGGTGGTTGGCAAAGCAGTCGCTTTACGCAGCGCCGAGGAGGGAGCTGTCAAGTTGAGCGGCGACAGCGCGCCACGAATCGGCCAGCTCGCGTCAACACGCGCCTCACTGGCGACCGGTGCCAAAATGGGGGCGATCAACAATGGTGCGGTCGCTCTCACGGATGCGGCAACCGATCCGCGACTCTTGCATGATCCTAAAGCCGCCATACTCAATGTGATGACCGGTGTCGTTTCCGGGGCGGCGCTGGGGGTGACTTTTGTGGGAAGCGCATTAGGTGCGGGGCGTTTGTTCAAGGCAGTTCGTCAGGCGAGGCCGGTTGCGGAATCACGGCAACCTTTCGAAAGTGTCGTAAATACATCTTCCCTGAAGCCGGCGCGTCAAACCATGAGCTTGCGCTTGCCGGATGAAAACGGCCAGACGATGGAAATTACCGCCCAAGTGATGGGGAGACTTGGCAAGAGGCGTTTGGAAGAACCGCTTCCCGATTCAGCCGATATTCTTCTGCCGGGAAGAAACGATACCGGCCAGAGGTGGGCGCTTGTAAAAGATGATGAAGCGTATTTTGTAATACGCAGAGTGATGGGGGCTGGTTCTGATCATCCTGTCCCAGAGTCCCCAAATGCGAAAAGCCTTGCAGCCAGATCCAGCGACGACGGCCTGACATCGAACGACAGCAGAGCGGGGGACATGGCTCATAGAAGAAGTTCCGAGGTGGATTTGCCATGGTATCTGCAACCCACGAACCAGTTTCGGGACTGGTCCGCCAGGAAGATATTCAGCGACCGGGACCATCCGCTGCGTTTCCTTCTCGCGGACCGCAAACGCAACCCGGAAATAGATCCGAAGATAAAAGAGTTGCGCAGGGCACCGTCGCGAAGGCATGAGGATTTGATTGGACGCTCCGAAGATGACATGACGCGGCCTCGCACCGGGCAGGACGTCGATCAGATGCCCGTGTATGTTCAAGCCGGGCATTTGACCAGCCTGTCGCAGCTCAAAGCTGAAGCAGCGGCCGGCTTGACGCCAGGGCAAGAGCGATTTGCACTTCAGGATGCGTGGCTAAACCAGTACGACAACATTGCGGGTGAGAATGCCGGCGTTTTCATGACGAGGACTGCCGTGGATATTGGCGGCATACCGGTGGAAACGCGAACTGCGCAAATGTGGGAGCGAGAGGGATATCTTCCGCCAAATACCGTCATCAATGCACCATCGCATAAGGGCTGGACAACATCTGTCCCTTCCCATGAACTGACCTCTTCCATTCCTGAATCCGGCGCCGCCTATTTGCATCTGGCGAAAGAAGCCTACCCTGTGTACGCTAAACAACTGGGCGGGGCGATGGATACCTTGAGCGATATCGTCGGCGACTTGGGCACCGTCACGGGTCGCGCCAAATCGCCCGAGTCGGCAGCCAACCGCCTCCAGCGTTCAGTGGACAACTACGGTGCCAGGCTCGATACAGTCGACGACGCAGTAAAGAATCTATACGATGCGGTTGGCACCAGGGTAATGCTGCACGATGCATCGCCAGGCAGTATTGACCAACTGGTCGGCAGGCTGGCCGACGCGATCAAAAGCGGGCAGTTGAAAATCACCCGTGTCAACAGCCTGACAGGAGAAGGCGGGATACCCTACTTGACGGATGCACACTTGGAGACCTTGCAACGGGCGGCGGCCTCGGTGAACAAGCCGTTGATCACGACGCAAAAACCATACGATACAGGCTATACGATAGGTGCGATGTATGTCGAATATCCGAACGGTGTCAAGGGAGAAATCCAGATCATCGGACAGGAAGTATCGAAGATCGCGGATGCGGAACACGTGGTGTACGATGCGTTCCTGAACAAGCCGTATGCAGGAGGATTTGGCGGAAACGAACTGCAACAGGCGAAAACAGTGCTGGATCCGATCAGGACGGCGGCACAGTCGCTCAAACCCTCGCAGAGGGAGCAGTACAACAGCTATCTGAACAGCGTGTACAAGAATGCTCGCAGCGTTGAATCCGGCCAGCCTGCAAGCAATGCGCCGCTGCCGGAAGGAATACCGGAAGAATTGCGAATCGACAACCTGAACCGGGCTGTAGAACTCATCGCAAGCTTGAAAAAGGCAAGGTGAATGCAAGAGCTACGCACAGTCAACAACTTGTAAGGTACGTTAATGATGGTGAATTCTTTTATCTCAGACGAAACAAGAGAGCTGCAACGTGCTTTAAATGACTTGAATCATTTTGTGAATGCCGACCGCTTTGACGCTGACAAGCTGCCATATCAGGCAGAA
>Ga0207690_10001666_pt1 | contig 13735 bp, 12 predicted proteins | sample KBSC23metaG_FD_184315 | JGI IMG/M metagenome (GOLD analysis project Ga0207690, IMG submission 184315) | Corn rhizosphere microbial communities from Kellogg Biological Station, Michigan, USA - KBS C2-3 metaG (SPAdes) (version 2) | ecosystem: Host-associated > Plants > Roots > Rhizosphere > Soil ...
CCCGCACTTCTGCGTGTCGATCGCGCTGCTGGACAAGGGCGTGCCGATCCACGCGGTGGTGTTCGACCCGCTGCGCGACGAGCTGTACACCGCCAGCAAGGGCGACGGCGCCTACCTCAACGATCGCCGCATGCGCGTCAGCAAGCGCGAGAACCTGGGCGGCGCGATGATCGCCACCGGCTTCCCGTTCCGCCAGCGCGAACACCTCACCGCGCAACTCGACATGACCCGCGCGATCCTCGGCCAGGCCGAGGACATCCGCCGCTCCGGCTCCGCCGCACTGGACCTGGCCTACGTCGCCGCCGGCCGCTACGACGGCTACTTCGAGATCGGCCTGAAGCCGTGGGACATGGCCGCCGGCGTGCTGCTGGTGCACGAGGCGGGCGGGCGTTACTGCGACTTCGCCGGCCGCGACGGCATCCCGGAGAGCGGCAACATCGTCGCCGGCAATCTCCATGTGACGAAGGCGATGGTCGACGCGATCGGGCAGCAGGCCACGCCGGAACTGCTCAAGGCCTGAGCGTTTTTCGACGGGCAATGAAAGAAGGCGCCCTTCGGCGCCTTCGCTGTTTCAGGGCGCCATTTGGTAGCAAATGCCCAAAGCAGGCCGTGAGTGACCTTGCGAAGATTTTCCGCTGAATCATTCAGTTAGAGATCGAGCATCGATCTCCAGCCAGGCGACCATCCGACCGAAGGTCGCTTGTCGCCCCTGAACTGTCGCTCGGTGTCTACAAGATGCTGGACGAATGTTTAAGGGTAGGACTAGGGACTGATCGGTGCGACGAGCGATTGGAGCCTTGAGGCTTGGTTGCGCCCCATGAGCCCAGCCGCCATGCTAGGAATAGCGGGGCCGTTGCAGGGGCATTCTCATGTCCTGCGATGGATAGGAGCTACATAGGGGAAGCTATGGACGAACTCAAATTCGCAATCATTCATTCGCTGGAAAAGGCGAAGGGCACGTTGTCCGCCAGCGTGCGCACGCGGGATAATGTTCTCGATATCCAGAAGCCAGTGATCAGGGATTTGGCTGAGACACTGGCCAAGTTGGTGGGGAAAGACGGCAGCTCGGTCTATTGGGGACAGTTCGGCAGCAATCGCCGCGAAGGCTTGTTCCCCTCGCATGTGCAGCCCTTGATCTCTGGTTGTACAGAAGAGACCTTCATCGCCATGTCCAAGGTGGCGATGGAAGAGCTGCGCGGCAAGGCTTCAGATGAAAGCTTCGCCACCGGCGGTCATGTATGCTTCTTCGTGTATCGGATCCAGATGTCGAGCTTTCTGCTGGTCGCCATGGTCAAGGAGCGGGGCGGCATGGTGCTTTCAGCCGATCTCGAACCGACCGAAATCACGGAGATCGATCTGTCGAAGCTGCATCAGGCGGCCAGGATCAATCTCAATCGCTACGGCGCGTTCCTGGCGCCGACTAACGGAGAAGCGATCTCAGTACCAGATACCTCGGAAGACAGTACTGAGAAAACTTACCTCTGCTTCATTAACCGCAAGTCTCAGTCGGATGTGGCGGAGTATTTCGTCGAGGCACTGGGTTGCGAGAAGGGCGTCGCCTCGGGCCGTACGACCAAGGCGGTCGTCACAGAGATTCGCAAATACGTCAAATCCATTCCCGAAATCAAAGAGAAGGCACCTGCGGTACGCCTGGCCGTCATCGAGTACCTGCAAGCCCAGGAAGACGGCGCGATGGTGTCGCTCGACAAAGTCGTTGCCGTGGCGCGCAATGCCGTCGGGGTGGATCTGGAACAGCATATCGCTGGTCTGAAGGACCATCTGAACGATGAAGGCGTGCAGATTCCGGACGAATTCCCGGTGAGCGCCACGGCGTTGCGCTCGTATACCCGGATCTCGGGCAAGGCGTCGCGTTGGCAGATCAGCTTCGAGAACAGCGCGCTGGGCGAGAGCGACTCCGAAATCATCTACGACGCGAATGAGAAAAGCCTGAAACTCACCCAACTGCCGCCAGAGATGATCGCTAAGGTGGAGGAGACGCTGGCGGCGCGGGCGCAGTTGTCACCGGGCGCAGCAGAAGACTAGGCCAATGTTTGCGGATGTCGTCTCGCTTTATCGTGAAGCCCAACGCCCTGCATTCGATGCAGGGCGATTTCATTACTCTGGGGTGGCTTCGACGTCTTTGCGGGCCGTCATCGCGCGCTGCGATAGCCTAGACGACACGTTTGGTCACTTCGAAGATGCGCCGGATTGGACGGGAGATCGTGTCGAGTTTTGCTGGCTTGTGGGTGACAACGAATATGGTCGTTTCTATGCGAACGTCGCCGACTTGGTTGCTCGCTCCCAAGCTTTGAGTCGTGGACAGCGGCCGCAGAATTTTTATCTGGTCGAGGACGACTATTGCGTAGGGGAAGACAATCCACCAGAACAGCTGAGTCATGCCTATGAACTGTGTGAACTTATCCAGCTTCTCGGAAGTATCTCCCTGACGGCGGATCTCAGCGCGACCACGCAGCCCAGAGAACTCATCTTCGTCATCCCGGCAGGGGAAAAAGCACCTCCACGGACCCTGAGTCTGTCGACGCGACTGGAATCGTCGATGCTTTCCGAGAAGCGACTCGACCTCGAGCCATTGCGCAGGCTGGTCTCGGATAAGAGTGCATATTCTCTGCATATCCAGGAACTTCGTGCACTGTTCCGACTGGCGGTCGCCGACACGGTCGGTCGTGCTCCAGCGAGCGAGAATGCATTCACCTTCCTCGCGGCCCATTGGCCGGACGTGCTCGAGAAGTATGGATTCGACGTCGATTGCTATATCAGCAACTTCTCGTTCGAGAAAATCCGGCTTGAAATCGCGCAGATGGAGTTGGACTTCTCCAGCAGGCTTGGTTCGGTCATGGGGGATAGTGCAGCCAAATTCCTTGCGCTCCCGCTGCCGATCGCTGTGCTGGCAGCTATTTACAACACCCACGGGATCGTCGAAGCCTATTTGTTGTTTATCAGCTCACTCGTGATCGTGATGCTCTTTTCCGGCATGATCCACAATCAGCTCTTGCAGCTGGCGCGCATAGATCATGGTTTCGGTGTGATCATCGACCAGTTCAGCAAGAAGGCCAAGAGCTATCCTACGTCGATTGCGGACCGCCTTACCGAGGCCCGCAAGGGATTTGCCAAGCAGCGATCGTTCCTGTTCCGAACTCTGTGGGCCTTGCGGGTACTCGCATGGATACCGATTATCGCGGGTCTTGCGCTACTGGCCTGGAAATACCATCCCGGGTTCCGGGCTTGGGTCGGATTCGGATCTTGATGGGCTTCAGATTTTCGTAGGCATTACTCAGCCGCCTGCGGTATGCCTCACAGATGTCCGCGATCAGTGCGATAGCTATGAGCCCGAATGACGAAGAGAGTTTGCCGTCCAGAACGCTTCTGGTGTACTAAAGACGTTCAAAAAGAGCGGTGTACCGGCAAAGGAAAGTGGGCTGGCTGGGCCAACCGTCATGAAAGAATATTGCCTGGATGCAGCATCGAGCGCTGACTGCGGATCCCGAAACGACTGGTACAGTCCCAGCGCCGCCTCTGAGGATCCTGCAATCTGGCGCAGCGACTGAAACTCCTGCCCGAGAGCAAGTCCGAACCCAACGAAGTACATGCGAAGTTGGCCAAGTATCTCCTGATGTAAACTCGATAGCGTCTGGCTTACGAACAGCCAACCGAGTCCGTACTTCCGCGTCGTTCGCACGGCATCGATCAGAGATGACCGTACGGCTGAGGCGGCGTCGATATCCGGTGTCTCGCGCGGGGCCAATCGATGCGCTTCATCTAGAACTACGAGCATATTCAAACTTTTGTCGTCCTTGTAATGACTCTCCGCGATGCGCTTAAGCTCGTCCAGTAAACGCTTGATAACCAATGCCTGGATACGATCATTCCAGAGCAATGCACCGCCCTCGTCCTTGAGAGATAGATCGATGATCACGATTGGCTTGTCTGCCTTCTTTTCGATAACGTATTTCAATGCATCGGAGATCGCCTTGGATCCTTGCCGATTACGGTCAAATAGAGCCGTAATCGGCTGCCAGACATTCGTGAAGAACTCATCCGGATTTGCAGCTCCAACTGCATCTGAGAACCGCGTACGGGAGTCGGCAGATCGGTAGATGATTTTTTGAACTTCAGCGTCTTTCAGGAGGCTCCAGAACGTATCAAACGAGGCGTGCGAAGAAATTTCCGAGAGTTTTACGCCTTTACTGGTCAGCTTCTGCTTCAAGTACTCAAGCGCATTGCTCGCGACTTCGCCGGTCGGTCCGCTAATAGTCTGGAAGATACGGCCTTCCAACGCGATCTCGATGAAGAGGGACCACGTATCCAAAACCAATCGCTTGACATTGATTGCCGTGATGCGGCGCCCCAGACCTCTTAACGTGTCGCCGAATTTCCAAGAGTCGGAGCCTTGTGCGGAAGCCAATTTGGCGAACTCACCCTGCGGATCGATGACCAAGAGTGAAAGATCGGGATGACGTGCATAGGCCGTCAGGATCATCTTCGTCAGATGTGATTTGCCAGAACCGCTCTTGCCAAACACGCCGATGTGGTATGCCTCACCTGCGCCATCCTGTCCGCTGCCAAAGTGCTTGAACCAGGTGGGCAACATGGGCCTGGAGCCGTACACGTGCCCCATATAGAAGAGCTGCTGTTGAAACCTGGCAAGCAGCTGCCTCAGGATCGTATCGTCGACGAGATGTATAAACGTGCCTGTCGAGGGTACTGTGCCCATGAAGGCAGCGTCATACTGGCCTTGGGCCCTTTTCCCAAACACCGCGCTGAGCGTCATCTTTCCGATGTGGATGTCTTGCCGCTCGCTCACAGCGTCGACACGGCCGCGCTGTCGAATCAGACTACGCATCGTCGGATCCTCATGCCAAGGATTCCGCAGTTCAACCTCCGTAATCTGACCTAGGGCGACATGGGATATGCCATCCTGCTGGAACTCAAGGGCAGCCAGCTCGCCCACTAGCTTTCGCTGGACGGCTCCTCCCAAGACATCAGTCACCAGTTCGAGGGTTGTCGACGGTGAACCCACCACACCCAATCGCTCGGATCCATCCAACAGCTGCGTCGTCATGCCCCTTTGCCCCCCGATTGATTACCTACCGTTTTCGCTGCGATATCCGTGTAGTGCGAGATAGACATCCCCGATCTCACCTTCGTATGTCTCTGCCATCGATTGCGCCATGACCTGTCGCAAAGTTGGCACGGCGTGGGCCAACGACTTCACCGTCCGGTCGGCCAGATATAGCGGGTAAGGTTCAAACATAGAGGCCGCCGCCGACTGCATCTGGATGCCTTTCAAGACCGAGCCTAATCGAGAAGGCTGCTGCGCGATCTGCCGGCTCATCTCTAGGCGCATTGCCGGCAACCAGTTACGTGGGCGGTAATAAACAACCTGCAGCGTCTTGATCGCCTCCAGCGCACTCGTGTTGAGGTCGCGAATCTCGTGACTTGCACCTGCCTTTTCTACAGCCATGTGCCAAGGCTCGTCAGGTGACTGCAGGTCCATGGGGGTGGTGTATTCGCCTGGCCGGAGGATCAGCGAGAGCAGCCCACGGTCGTCATGGATGCCCTCAAGTCCTAGTTGCCCCACGATTTCTGATCGTGTCGAGTATTTTGGAACGCCGACGAAATCCTGGTCGCTGCGCCGTGGCAGCAAGACTCGCACATAAGCTTCAAGGTAGTCGTGCAGATTTTCGACGAACCGCTTGGCTGACTTAGAGTTACGCGCTTGGGATAAGCCGGTCAATGCCTGGTTGAAGTAGATGACAGGCAGCGTGAGCGTGCAATCTAGCAGCACCAGCTGGTGGGGGGCTTTGGTGGCCAGCTTCAGCTCTTCGCCAAGCATGGCGGCCCGGACCATGTTGCCGGTCTTCTCATTATGCTGCTCGGCTTCGACGAAGCATACGTGCCACGGCGCTTCCCAGTGCCGCAGTTCCGAAGGAGGAGTCAGACCTTCGACGGCCACCGCGGCGCCCACAGCAAGGTCCACAGTGAGCAGCCGTTCGACCGAGTAAGACCCGTCAGTAGCACACGTCGTCGGCGCCGTAACCTCGGGAAGGCTCAGGTCTTGTCGGACCAGACCTGACTGCTCCAACTTACTGCGAAGACTATCGCGATCACGAAAGGTCGACTGCAGCGCCCCCAGCACGGTGGCACCTGCCGCATGACACTGGCCGATAACATCGTCCACCAGTGCTGCCGGCAGGTCCGAAAAGGGGCCGGACTCCCTGTCTAGATGAGTCGACACGCAGTCTCCTTAGGTCTGCTGAAACTTAGCGCCTTCAGCCATTTGCATCAAGCAGAGGCGCTCCTCTCGGTTGACAAAGCACGATGTAGCTGGCCAAATACACTAAGTTTTGGAGAGACCAACCCATGGCAGTTGCCGCAGCCGCGAGAAACCCCTCCTGGACGGCGCCCAAACGGCCCGCCCAAGCGCCCCGATATGATGCTGCCACCCAGCACCGCGAAGCCAACTGCCTCACCGAGGAAATCTTCGACGCCTGGATGTGCTGCCGGGACGCCGTAAAAAGTGGCGACAAGGCAGTGTTGCGCCAGATGCACCTAGAAGCAAAACGCTGGGATGAGGGGATTGATTACTCCAGGCTGCAGCGTCACCTGCAGACACTGCGCTCCTACTTCCCGTCCCCAGCAAAGATCGACCCGAAATCCATCCGGCCGTTAGTTGTTCCAGTGCGGCCGCGGAGCTTGGAAGAACGTCTTTTCAAAGTCGCTCGCGGCTATTGGTCAATGCCTTACTCAAAGGGCTATGGCCGGCGCCTGCGTTTCGTCGTCATCGATCAGAGCGTTGATGCGGTGATGGGCATCATTGGCCTCCAATCGCCCTCGGCGGACCTGTCCTGCCGGGACGACTACATAGGCGTCGATAAGACTGAAAAGCTCAGAATCATTAATAACACGCTCGATGCCTACACCGTGGGCGCAGCGCCGGCTTATGCGCCTATTCTGGGCGGTAAACTGGTTGCGGGGCTGCTTCATTCCAATGTGATCCGCCAAGAGTACTGGCGGACGTACGGCGGTCAAAAGACGACGCAACTCAAGGAAACTATCCCCCAACCTCTGCTGGCGATCACGACGACCAGTGCATTTGGTCGTAGCTCGATCTACAACCGGCTGAAGTTCAACAACCAGCTTCTCGCCAAGCCGTTGGGATACACCAAGGGCTTCGGCACGGTGCATCTGGAAGCGCTCTATCCGCGCATGGCGGCTTGGCTGATGGCAGAAGGCCTCCACGTCCCAGCAGGATTCGGGAATGGCCCTCGTGTTCGATGGCAAAACATCATCCATACGCTGCAGGCCTTGGGTCTACCGTCGAGGTATTTAGAGCATGGGGTCAAGCGCGAGGTGTTTATCTTTGAGTTGGCCAACAATTTCCTCGATGCCTGCCAGAATGGAGCAGTGCCGTCCATGAGCAATTTCGACGACGAAGCGTGGTCGGAGTATTGGAAGGAGCGTTGGTGCCTCCCACGAGCGCGCAGGTCACCGGACTGGTATCAGTTTGATGCGCGTGGACAGATTGCTCAGGCGCTGGAGAACAGCAAGGGCTAATGCGTCCCGCGCTGATTCTCTGCGGGCGGCGGAGTTCGCCTCATGCGAACCACCGAGAAATTACGCAGCGGCCAAATCCAGACAAAAGTTACCCTTACTGCAATTGAGGAGCACATGACGTCGTTCGCTGGAGTGACCAAACAACGGGGGACGGCATCAGTCCCGGCTGTGTGCGCCACGTATCCAGATTGTCGATAGCCAGAGCTAAACTCATTTGGACCTATCTTGGTCGGTGCCCAACGGTGGAAATGCGTTTCGGGACGACCGGGCTGATCAGCTGGCTGGAATCGACAACGTGACGGACCTCTTCCTCGACTGTGAATGGGCGGATGTGCTGGCCAGCCAGCTGGTATCAATCGGTCTGGTGTCAGCCGATCTACGCCATACGTTCTACGCTGAGCGAGATCCCCTGCCTGCCGACCCGATGCCGTTTGTGCGCGTCGCCGTGTATCCCCTGCTGGAGCGTGGTGAAGCGGCCATGTCCGACGCCCTTCTGACCCTACGCCTTCGAACATTCCTCGCGACGGTCCCGAAGCCATCTATTGGCTATGACTCACCCCACGATCGTTCGCTGTGCCAGTTCGTGCTCGATGGCATGGATGAGCCGGAACCCGAAGGTCCGGATCCACCGGACATCCAGTGGCAGCATCTCGACTTGGACGCTGACCGTGAGCGGTGGTGGCGGGATCACCCGGAACACCAGCTGCAGCGACACCATGCCGGCGTAGACGCGTTGGCTTTGCGCGGTGCCTGGTTGGGCCAGCGATCGTGAACCGAATCTTCTTCTGCGGTGATCCCCACGGCCGCTTCGAACACATCATTGAGGCGGTGCATGCCCATCGACCTGCGGCCATCGTGCTGCTGGGCGACGTGCAGGCACAGGAGCCGCTGGAGTTGGCCTTGCGGCCGATCCTCCATCGCACGGAGGTCTGGTGGATCCACGGGAACCACGACACCGACAGCGATGCCGACTACGACCATCTGTTCGGATCATCACTGGCTGGTCGCAACCTGCATGGTCGCGTGGTCGAAGTCGCCGATGTTCGCATCGCTGGACTCGGCGGAATCTTCCGTGGCCAGGTTTGGCTCGCACCTGACAAGCCGCGCTACCCGTCGGCGGAGGCCTACATTGCCCTGTGTGGCAAGGGTAATCGCTGGCGTGGCGGCCTATCGCGGAAACACCGGAGCAGCATCTTCCCGAGCGACTACGACGCGCTCATGCAGGAAAAGGCGGACGTGCTGGTCACACACGAAGCACCGAGTTGCCATCCGCATGGCTTCCAGGCGATCGATGACCTAGCGGATAGCCTTGGCGTTCGGGTGGCCTATCATGGCCACCACCACGAGCACATAGAGTACAGCGAGGAAGAAACCAGGCGACTCGGCTTTAAGCCGTTTGGCGTCGCCTACTGCGAGATCCGCGATGAGCAGGGACGCATCGTGTCGAGTACGTATGAATGAATTACTTTTTCTCGACACAGTGGGCGAACCACGCCACGAACTGATTAGCTTGGCGCGGGTCAATGCCGCTCGCTCGCAATTAGGGCGATCACGATGATCGCTACACAAATCAATGAGGTCGATTTAGTAGAAACCTATTACGACACTTTTCTGACTCTCGATCAAAAATTCATAACGAAAGTAAATTGATGATTTATCTTACAATTTTCTGTTGACGTAACGCGTTAGTCCGCGCCAGCATACGCCAAGCCACAACATGCCGGTGCAACGTGTGATGTATAGATCACCGCTCGAACTGACCCTCATTCTTCACTACGGCCCTTACGTTCCTGCCGGCAAGGCCGCTGATCTGCTGTCTTATCCGTCACTGCAAGCGTTGATAGCCGCAAGGCGTCGTGGACGATTGCCTTTCGCGTTATGTCGCCTTGATGGGCGCCGCGGATGGTTTGCCAAGACATCGGATATATCACGATGGATTGAATCAGCCGATTCTGACTCTGAGTCAGTCGTCACAACAGCACAAGGGATGTAGATAGTTTCCCAAGAGCATGAGGCGTTCTCGGCCTCATGCTTTTTTGCGTTCGTTCCCCGTAACTAGCAGAGGAATACCGATGCTCTTGAGATGACCCTAATCTTGATTTGAAAATCCGGGTCCTAGACGTACGAAGGCCCAGCGCCCTGGCAGGGGCAACTAGGCCTTCGTTGGATTGCAGTTTTACAAGCGGCTGCAGTTCCATTCTGCGTCATCACCCAACGATTTGCAACGTGCCTTTTCAGGCGCGGCGGATTGTTGCGTGCCCGGTGGACTACTCCAGTCCGGCGGCCCGTCTAGGGACGGACCACTGCATCCATTTGCCTGGGCAACACGGATGACGCAGCACTTCCTGCACTCCAAGGAATCGCGAAATTTCGCTCGAAAAATCAACCGCCTGACTGAGGATGAAGCCGAGTTGTGGCTGGCCGTAGCCCGGTGGGACGTGACTGACAAACAGGGGTGTCCCTCTTGCGGCCTGTTTCGTAAGCACTATCGACGTGTCAGGACGCGGCGATGGCGCTGCGCCAACGCCAGCTGTGGTCACGAATTCAGCGTGACCAGCGGCACCCCATTTCATGGGCATAAGTTGCCCCTCACTGACATTCTTCGACTGTTCGCTGCCTTCGAAAATGGCGCCAAGGGCCAATCACTCCTCGAAGCATCACGTCGCGTAGGCTGCACTCCCAAGACCGCCCAAGCTTTCTTCGGCAAGATTCGCGAGTGGATGGTGCATGACATGGATCTTCGCCCTTTGGAAGGTACGGTGCACATGGACGGTGGCTACTTCGGGGGCAAGCCCCGCAAGCCCAATCGTCGGGCCCGCATGCCTAAAGATGCCTTGAAGATCCGCTTTGGAACAAAGGCACCCAAGGATGCAAGTCATCCTTGGATCGAGGCCGGTATGACCTACAGGAACTGGTGCAAACGTGCTCGCAAGCGTGTAGTGATTGCATTGTGCGAATCTGCGGGACGGCGGATGGGTTCCCACCGAACCATGGCCTTTGTGTGTTCCGCGGAAAATGAAACGGAGGTAACACGCCTGGTCAAAAACTTCGTCCGGCCCGATGCCCGGGTGATGACAGACGAGAGCGGTGCGTACAGCATCGTCAGTGCGTTCGCCGCTGAACACTATACGGTGTCTCACGCACACGAGTTCAGCACGCCAGAGGGTGTTTCAGACAATATGTGTGAAACGCTCTTCAGTCGCTTCCGGCGAAGTGAATACGGCACGTTGCATGGCTTCCGCCCGAAGTACATGCAGGACTATGCCTGTGAGTTCGTGTGGCGGGAGAATCATCGACGTCATGCTCAGGATGAGAGGTTTCGCTTGTTGTTGATGGGATTGATGACTGCTCCGGTGTCCCGATGGTGGGCTGGCTACTGGCAGGGACGACACAGACAAGGGGAGCTCGGGCTCGACTACTTTCTTGGTCGCATCCCTAACTAAATAGAAGAGGCATCGTGCGCAGTCACAGCAGCGAGCCGCCAGTAGGTCTCGGTGCTGCCATCGTGCATCCCGGCGGCAGAAATGCCGGCATTGCGTCGTTCGATAAGCTCTTTTCTGGACAATGCCCAGAGTCGTTTTCGGATGCAAAGCCGCACGATTTCTGGATCAAATGGATGTCCTTCTGGAAGGTGATCCAAGACCCGAGCAAGCATTCCGGTTGTTGACAGCCAACCGCCAGCCAAGCGCAGCTCGTGGCACATGACGCGACTCAACTGTCCATGAGGTAACAGCGACCGGCCTGTATGTGTATGTGGTCGAACTGGCCGGATAATCGTTGGCTCCATGGAGATCTCATGAAGACCAAACGTTTGATCAAGTGCGGCTAGTTGCTCTTGTAGCGCGCTGGCGCGGCGATCAAGAGAGCGGATCTTGTCGCGCAATTTCGTTCGTTCGTCGTCAAGCTTAAGAAGCGCTCCCGACAAGCGAGAGCGCTTTGTAATCAGCCATTTGAGTGAGGGTGGGGTGCGCCAAGTCATGGCTCACCCTATCGAGTTCTAGCTCTCCACACTTGGGGCGTTTGCTACCAAATGGCGTTTCAGGGTGTCGTTTCGCCGGCTTCGCGCAGAAAGCTCCGCAGGAATGGCACCGTTATCCGCCGCTGCGCGGCCAGCGAGGCCTGATCGAGTCGATCGAGCAGATCCAGCAGCGCGCCAAGGTCGCGGGCATAGCGCGCGAACAGCCAGTCCAGCACGCTGTCGTCCAGTTCGATACCGCGCGCGGCGGCCTGCGCCTTCAGCACGGCACGGCGCTCGTCGTCGTCGAGCGGTTTCAGCGCGAACTGGGTGCAGGCGCCGAGGCGCGAGCGCAGGTCGGGCAGTTCGAGGCCGAGCTGGGTCGGGGTGGCATCGGCGGCGAACAGCAGCGCGCTGCCTTCGGCGCGGGCGCGGTTGTACAGGTCGAACAGCGCGTGTTCGGCCTCGCGCTTGCCGGCGATCGCGCCGAGGTCGTCCAGCGCCAGCAATTCGCTGCCGGCGACGCCGCGCAGGGCGGCGGCGTGATCGGACAGGGTAGCCAGCGGTAGATACTGCACGCGCCGCCCCGCCGCGCTGGCCGCCTGGCAGGCGGCCATCAGCAGGTGGCTGCGGCCGCTGCCGCTGGCGCCGTGCAGGTAGATCCACGCTGCATCGGTTTGCAACGCCAGCGCCTGCACCGCGGCCAGCGCGGCGGCGTTGGCGCCGGCGTGGAAATATTCGAAGCGCTGGCGACGCGGCCAGCGCAAGGCCAGCGGCAACTGCGGGATCATGGTTCGGCCCGGTCGTCCCGCGGCGGCTCGACGGAGGCCTCGACTGCGCCATCGCGATGCACGGCAATCTCCACCTCGGCGATCACCGGGTCTTCCGGCCCCGCTTCGTTGTACAGCTCGCTCATGCGGTAGCGCTCGAGCAGGTAGCGCAGCAGCACCATGATCACCGACGCCGCCGGCAGTGCCAGCAGCACGCCGAGGAAGCCGAACAGGTAGCCGCCAGCCAGCACCGCGAACATCACCGCCACTGGATGCAGGCCGATCTTGTCGCCGACCAGCTTGGGCACCAGCACGTAGCCTTCCAGCAACTGGCCGACGGCGAACACGCCGCAAACCAGCAGCACGTGGGTCCAGTCGCCGTACTGCACCAGTGCGGCCACGATCGCCGCGACGAAGCCGATGATGAAGCCCAGGTACGGCACGAAGCTGAGCAAGCCGGCGACCATGCCGATCAGCAACCCCACCGACAGGCCGACCAGGCCCAGTCCGGCGCCGTAGAACACGCCCAGCGCCAGCATCACCAGCAGCTGGCCGCGCACGAACGCGCCCAGGATCTTGTCCGATTCGCTGGCCAGATGCGCGATGGTGGGCTGAATCGAGCGCGGCAGCATGGTGTCGACCTTCGCCACCAGCCGGTCCCAGTCGCGCAGCAGGTAGAACGCCACCACCGGGATCAGCACCAGGTTGGTCAGCCACATGGCGATGCCCAGGCCGCCGCGCGAGACCTTGCCCAGCACCGCGGTGGCGACGCCACCGATCGAGCCGATGTGCGCCTTGATCGCGGCCAGCAGGCGGTCGCTGTCGAAGGTGTGCGGATCCAGGTGCAAGCGCGCCTGCAGCCACGGCCACACGGTGTTCTGCGCCCAGTCGCCGTAGCGCGGCAGATTGCTGACCAGGTTCTCGATCTGGCGCGCGATCAGCGGGATCAGCAGCAGCAGCACGCCGACCACCGCGACCATGATCACCACGAACACGATGGTGGCTGCCCACATCCGGTTCAGCCCCAGTCGCTCCAGCCGGTCGGCCAGCGGATCGCCCAGGTAGGCCAGCATGGCGGCTACCGCGAACGGCATCAGCACCGGCGCCAGCAGCCAGACCAGGTAAACGATGACCGCCGTGATGGCGAACAGCTGCCAGCGGCGCGAAAGGTCCTTGTCTTGATTCACTCGATACGCCCCGGCAAAAGGTGGTTACCCGTCTGAAGAATCCGCACAGGGATGCGCGGGCGTTGGCGAGGAACGCGCATCCGCTCAGTGCAACCAGCGCAGGTTCGCATCCGCACCCGGATGCGGCTCGCCCTGCAGCAGCAGGCGGCCGCCGGCGGCGAGGTTCGCGGCCAGCCCGCTGATCGGCACGGAAGCCTTGACGTACAGCAGCACGCCACTGTTCTGCGCGGCCAGGGTCTGCACCTGTT